>SDBT01001899.1_pt1 | contig 37519 bp, 43 predicted proteins | sample 2277101 | NCBI WGS metagenome assembly SDBT01 (sample SAMN10404973, study PRJNA504765) | marine sediment metagenome | isolation source: marine sediment core GS10_PC15, 103 cmbsf | place: Arctic Ocean: Southern Knipovich Ridge | collected 2010 | reverse complement strand
CCTATATACACAAATGAGGGGATCTAGAGATTTTTTTGGTAGGTGCTTAAAGGGTTTTTGTGCAGTTTTGCGCGAAAACCGCCCAAACTGTTCAAGTTTGGACGTAAAAGGCACGTCTTTTAGGTTCCCATTTCGAGGAACCTTGTATTTGACGTGTTTGGACACATGAATGAGCGCAGCTAAAAAGCGGAGCGATTCAGTGTGTCCTTGGAGTGGTTGACCGCTTCAAGATATAGGAGTGGCGAAGCGGTTACTCGCGAGTGTGCGCCTTTTTGGCGCTTCTCGCTATGCTAGTGCGTGTGGAGCATAGGAGAACTTTCCCCCCACCGAAACTCTTAAAAAAAAGAGCAGAATCGGCTACTGGCGTCCCCGCCGACAGTCCTCGTGGCGGTTGAGACCAGTATTTAAGCCTCTCGGGATGCTTTATCCTCTTTACCTGTGCTGGCTTATGAGTCTTATGACATCCAACGATTTGAGAGAGGAAATTGGCTGAGTCCCCGCAAGGGAAACCTCTTTCGAGGTCGGTCTAAGGCTAATCCCGTTCCCTCTCTCTTAAAGCTTGTCTAGGTTTGCTGACGGTACCTACCGTTCAGGTCAAGGACGCTATCCTTACCTAGACACGCAAATCTTGGCCAGAGATACGTTCATAGCTCAGGCCATGCCACACTTGACGCCCCAAGTACTTATGGGAGGTAGCCTTATTCAGTTGTTCAAATCCCACAACCCGTATGAGGGGTCGCCTATGGCTTTTTTGCCAGGCTTACCACTGCCTAGTGGCGGGACTGAGAGTTGCACTCAGGGAGAACAGGATTATGAGCCCTGTCGGGTCGCTTCGACCACCCCGCTACCGTTTAGGAAACTACTACGCGAACGCAATGTTCAGCTTTCATATTCCTTCACGTTCAAGAAATCCTACACGGTGCCAGTAACACCCGCCTTTGCGTTCTTAACTTGGTACCAAGTCATACGCTCCCGAGAACAGTTCAAAGTCTACTCCCTTATCCTCAGATTCCTTTTCACGTGTCAACGCCAGCGGCATTCAAGCCAGCATGTTGCGATCATGCCTGGCGCTGTATAATCCTCTTGTAAATAATTCGACCCATGAAGTGTGGAATACGCATACCGTTGAGGTATGCTTTCCACTTCGAAAGGATGTGACCCTGCGGGTCTACCTCTCTGTCAAATTCTAGCTCGTATCTCATTTGTGGAACCTCTCGGTCTCGAACCGAGTGCCTCCTGCTTGCAAAACAGGTGCTCTTCCAGATGAGCTAAGGCCCCTAAATGTTGGGGTGAACGCATGCAATATCAGTCACCCCTAGGACGCGTACTTTCGTCCCTTCGTGGCAACCCTTGGAATCGAACCAAGTCCTCTGGCTTTTCAAGCCAATGCTACTCCAAGTCAGCTTGGATGCCTGGTGCCCCTCACGGTGGTGCCGCTTTGTTAACTGAGGCTTGCAGCTTATTGGAGGGCTACTGCCAACCCAAGAGTGAAGCACCGCGGGTGCGACCCTCTTTTCGCAGGGAAACTAGGAATCGAACCCAGCTGCCAACGTTTGGAATGTCGGCGTCCCCCATGGGACTTCCCTATGAGAAGACGTTTTCAAAGCCCGTAGGATTGTGAGAACTGATTCGCCTTCTACTTGTCATCTATTAAGAACTTAGTGGGTGAAAGCTACTTGACGCCCTTGCGTTGCTTGTCTTTTGCTTTACCCTCGTTCTGCATTTCTACGAAAACCACCTTGCGCATTTTGGGCGCCCTGCGATCCTTAAAGGCTCTCTTTACGGCACTCATTAGCGTCCTGGCGAACTCCGCTTCTTCTTGCGTATCGAAGCTTTGCGTCGTGCTGTGGCGGCACGTTTGCGCTTTTGTGCGGATTGTAGTGAGGAGGCCACTCGTGGCTTCCTCTTCTTTGTCCCTACACTAGGCTTAGGAGTGGTAGTTGTGGTAGTTGCAGTGGCCTTGCCAATCGACCCAAAAGGATTGTGCCCGTCTGCAGGGTTCTTTTTGTGTGACATGTCATGTATAGCTGACTTTGTATCATTTGATACGTTTTCAGCTACCTATATGACATCGTTGATTTTCGGGGATAAGAAAGGTTCACGTGAAATACGTGCTGATAGCTCTACTGTTCATGCCGCCAATAGCGGCGGATCGAGAGATGTACATGACGCCTAATCTGGAAGCTGTAATCGAATATGTGGAGGCCTACTATGGGCTGCCCATTGGCGTTACAAACTGTCGCAAAATCAGTGGCAAGAGTGTCTGGTCGCAGCATTCGTGGTCGAATGCCGCTGACATCTATGTGAGCAACAGGGAGTTTGGTGACACGATTGTCGCTGACCTCTACGATAAGTTTGGAGAGAATGTGCGGTATATTTTGTGGTGGCGTGCAGGCCACTACAACCACATCCACATAGACATGTGGCCATACGGCATTGAGACTCCCCCCTGTGCGGGCGGGTCTTTGCATGTAAAAAACAAGGACGGAACCGTATCTCACGAGTTTTCGTCTGATATTGAAGGAGGTTTTGAAGTGGCAGCATTACAGGTAATTCAACTCCAGGTCGCGCTGAACAAGGCAGGTCAGACTGACAAGGACGGCAACAGACTGGACGAGGATGACATTTGGGGTCCCAACTCTGAGTTCGCACTCGTAAATGGTCTCACGGCACTAGAGGCCAAAGGTGGCCTCTCCGAGGGAGAAGTGAAGGCGCTCATTGTGGGCACCGCCCTGGTGCCAGATGACTCCGCTCAGTAAGTGTTCGAACTGCAACAAGGCAGTCTATCCTTCGGATGTGATGAAGACGGTGGCTATTCTCCAGTCTCCACAGCACGTGGCGCTGGTCTACCAGTGTTCGCATTGTGGGAACAAGTCGAAGGTGGTTGCGGAGCAGGCGGATTGGGAGCAGCGAAAGAAGGGACTAGATGATGAGAGGACTGAAAGGACCTCCAAGCGTTCGCAGAATACTCGGGCACACGAGATCGAGCTGGATGCGATACAAGGCCCTGACGACCTTATCGCGCTTTGGAGCTCGCTACCGCGCGCCCCTGTCCGCGAGGAGACGATGAACAGCTGTGGCTGCGACGAATGTAAGAGGAGACTGTATGGGTAAAGGATTTCGGAACATCGATGAGGAGACGAAAAATGCGTACCTTGAATGGCTTATGGCGCCGCCCGTGGAGCGCGACCCTGCTACGAAAGAGCAGGTCGCGGAGAAGCTCGGCGTTGCACGTTCTACCCTGTATCTATGGGAGAATACCCCACAGTTTCAGGAGCAGCTGCGCATGCTTAAGACCAGGTGGGGTATCAAGTTTCACGGGGAAATCCTTGGACGCCTCATGGACATCATATCGAACGGCTCCGACACTGCCGCCATCCAGGCATCAAAGGTCCTTCTCCCCCACATCGACACAGGACCGCGCGAGATCAAGGAGGATGACTTGACTGAAGCCCATTTGGTTGCCATCAAGAAGGCGCTCGAAGCTGAGGGCTATGAAGTCACGCAATGACCCATGCTGAGATACTCGCCATGTGTAGAGTCTCGAAAGACTTCTTCTTCGAAAACTACTACAAGATCCCCATTGTCGGAGAAGGGGCGAAGCTGTTCAAGTTGCGAGACTACCAGCGCCAAATCGCCAATGACATCGACACCAACCGCCTCATTATCGGACTCAAGGCCCGTCAGATTGGATGGACCACGATTGGGGTCGCAACGGCAGTCCACGATGTTCTTTTTAATCTCGAGCATCCTTGGCTATTTGTCTCACGTACTGAGGGTGCTGCACAGAAGATGCTTGAAAAGGCTGTATACGCCTACTACCGACTACCTGAGTGGATGCGCCAAATGCTCCCCAAGCTGGAGCAGCAAACCCAGTCGGCTATTGTATTCGCTAACGGGAGTCGCATTGAGAGCGTTCCTGCGACTGGATCAACGGGTCGTGGAGACGCTGTATACGGAGCGCTACTAGATGAGTGTGCGTTCATGGAGTATGCTGAAGACATTTGGGGAGCTGTCGAACCACTCGTCTACGGCCCTGCTATGCTTTTCTCCACTGCCAACGGTATGGGTAACTTCTTCCACGAGATCTGGCTGGATTCCGAACGGGACGATAGTGTGTGGAAAGGAATCTTCTACCCTTGGGATGTGGTCAAGACTCGAGACCAAGAATGGTACGACCATGCCAAAGCGTCCTTCCGAGGACGGGAGTGGCTGTTCTACCAAGAGTACCCAAAGACCCCAGAAGAAGCATTCGCCAAGTCGGGACGCGTCGCTTTTGGTTCCGACATCCTGGACGACTGCTTCCACGCCATTGACCCACATAAACGCTTTGCCTGGGACGTGGGCGAAGGTGCAAAGGAGCTAAAAGATGGACAAGTCGCTGACATCGAAATCATGCAATGGAAACCACCTCGGGTTATCCGAGATAAAGAGGGAAGACCTAAGTGGAAGCCTTCATACGTTGTGGGAGCAGATGTTGCTGAAGGCCTTGAGCACGGCGACTTCTCCTATGTCACCGTATTCGATGCAAATACTGGAGAACAGATGGCGAGCTGCAAGAGCTCAATACCTGTCTCATACCTCGACGGGCTGATTCTATGGCTAGCAGAAGAGTATTGGCAAGCTTTGGTAGTTGTGGAAAGGAACAATGCTGGTGTGCTGCCCCTGGACCGTTTGTACAGAGACCATTGGTATCCGCGCCTATACCGCATGGATACGTTTGCAAGGTTCAGAACCTCAGATCGAACTCCACAATATGGGTGGAGGACCGACCGCGCGACGAAGCCGAAGATGGTAAACGACTTTGTTTTTGCGCTCTCGGAGAGTGCCGTGCTGCTGCACGATCCCGACTTCTTGATGGAGTCGAGGACCTTTGTGGCTGACGGTAGGGGCTCGTATTCTGCCACAAGCAACAACCACGACGACGTAGTCATGGGAACCCTCATCGCCTACCAGGGCGTGTTGGACACACCCAAATATGTGAACTTGTGGATGGACAGCAATATCATGCCCCCAACACATGACGACCTGGACGCTATTTGGTATACCGACATGACGGTAACTGCAGAGGATCTGCTAGAAGAGCCCCTCGGTGAACGTCAATTGGTCGAGAAGGTGGTCAAGTCTGTCACGTTCACTGCCGCCAACCAAGGCAAATGATACGCTTTGGTCTATAAGTAGGAGGATTTATGTCTCAAGTGAAGAAAACTGGACCTCAATTCGACCAAGGTGAAGGCGGAGGTGGGCAGACCAAAGCTAACGGCTCTCCCCTGTCTCCTGCTGGTGACGTGAAGAACAGGGGCACGGGCTCGAAGCTCGACCCTTTCAACATCACGACTCGCCCGACTGGCTCGAAGTTTGACCAAGGCCCCAACGTTCCTGGCTCTGATAAGACCAGCCAGCGTGGCGGCGGAACGAACCGTGAAGGTTCTGACCGCACCAAGGGCTCGAAGTCGAGCGGTTCCAAGTTCGACCAACATCCGAACGTCAAAGCGTAATGAAACACTGGGAGAAGCATCCCGAGTACCAGGACGACTGTAAGCCTTGCAAGTGGGCTAGTGTCGCTATGTCGACTGCCCAGTTTTCCCGTGAGCGTAAGGGTGAGGGCATGATGAAAGACGACACTGGCACACGTGCATATGTCAACAAGATGTATGCCGACAGGCGTGCTGCAGGCATGGCTGACCCTATCCCTGAGAATGCGGAGGCGGCTAAGTACGCCCCCGCTATCGGTACGGCTGGTGGCAAAGAGTATAGAAAGCTGAACGGAGGCTTGTGATGAACAATCAAGCATTTTGGGCGGAGTGGGGATATCTAGACCTGAGAGACGTCAACCAAGAGATTCGCCGACTACGTAAAAAAGCCGACGACAAAGAAGCGTGGGTCTTGGCCTTCACGACCGCACATGAAGAGGAAGGAAGAACAGTTCTGCGTGAGCAGGCCCTGGAGGCGATGAAGGTTGGCTGAGACGATAGGATTTGACCGTAAGGTAACTCAGCGCCCCAACAAGGCCATGAGGGACAAGCTGTCCCACGCCCACGATAGGCTTATCCAAGGTCAGAACTATCGCCAGCATGCTCGTGAATCTAAATGGCGCCAGAGCGCCAAGCAGTATGACGGCTCGTCAGCTTGGGCTGGCGACCCTGATGACTCTACCGCCGACCTCGTGTCGGTGAATATCTCGTTTTCAACGCTCCAGACCCTTCTTCCCTTTGTTGCTGACGAGGACCCTTCTTTCATCATCGACCCCTATTCGGGCGATGCCAGCGCCGAGAGCGCCGCTCTGCTCCAGTCGTTCCTGAACCGCCTCTGGCGTTCGAACGACATACAGGGCACCCTGCATACCAGGGATGCCACCTTCGACTATCTGCTCTACGGTGACGGGTACGTGAAGGTTGGCTACGAGATCAACGAGAAGGTCATCTTTTCGGGAGCTGGAGAGAAGGTTCCCAATAACGTAGATGTGGCCGAGTTCTTCGTTGAACGGGTAAATCCGTGGGACATATGGATCGACCCGTTTAGTGACGGGATCTCTAATGCGAGGTGGGTCTGCCAGCGGGTCATTCTCCCCAAGCAGCAGCTCATTGACGACGACCGTTTTGCCGTTACCAAGAAAGACTTTGGCGGCAGCCTGGATGACCGCAACATGAGCGCGGAGGACAGGCAGCGGCTAGACGACTCTCAGCCCGAAGAGTGGATAACTCTCTACGAGTTCTACGACTTGCGTGAGAACTGGATGATGACTTTCCTGACGGGCGGCACCAAGATTGTTCGATTCATAGAGCACGGCCAGTGCCCGATCATCCAGATGTCCAACTATCGTGTCACCAACTCCCCCTACCATATGGGCGAGCTGGAACAGATGGCCTCACTGCAGAACGAGCTAAACAAGACCCGTTCTCAGATGATCACTCATAGGCGGCGTAATGTTGCAAAGTGGATGGTTAGGAGTAACCTTCTCACCGAAGAGGCTGAGCAGGCTATTCGTTCTTCGAAGGTGAACGACATCATTGCGATAGAAAGCAATGAGCCGTTTTCCAATATTTTGGCCCCCATTCACGCTACGCCGCTGAGTGCTGACTCGTACGCGATTGACGACCAGATTCGCAACGATATCAATGAGGTGACGGGTGTGAACGAATATCTGCGGGGGGTGCCGCAGAACATATCTCGTACCGCCACCGAGGCCTCGATAATCGAGGGTGCTACGAATATTCGCACCCGCCACAAGCTGCTGCAGGTTGAGGACGCTGCACGCAAGGTAGGCCAGATGTTGCTAGACATCATCTTTGACGTTCTCCCTCTCACCGACTTTGATGAGATGTCCCAATTCGTGACTGGACGGGAAGCTGAGAAGCTGAACCGTGCCACAGGGCAGGAGGAGCTGGACACAGATGTGGTCCTCACCCCTCTGCCTGAAGTCTTCACGGGCAAGTATCAGGTCAGTGTAGAGCGGGGCTCCACTGAGCTGCGCAACCCTGAGGTCAAGGCCAACCAGCTGAAAGACATGACTGTCATGATGCTGTCGGCTCTGCCCGTCTTGAAGACGGAGGGTATCTTCTTCAACCTTCAGCGCCTCATGGAGATGTGGTTCGAGGCGGAAGGCATCGATGATGTCGACGCCCTGTTCGAACCCAGCGAAGAGCAGGTCCAGCGCATGCAGATCGATTTGGAACGTCAGCAGAACGAAGCTACTGCTGGTGCGGAGGAAGGTGCGGCTGGCCCCGTTGTGGGTGGTACACGTACTTCGCCTGGCCAACCGCGTCCAGAAACGACTAGCGCACCTAGTGCGTCTCCCTCACCCGAGAACTCGGGTATGCTCGGTCCTGCTTGATACACTTTTAGCTATAAGTAGGAGGTAGTATATAAATGACTACAAATACTGCAGGACTCTCCTTCGCGGATGCAGCCAGTGCAGCAGTTGATTCTGAGCTATCGTTATCAGACGAAAGCGGTGTGACTGATATTACACCTGAACCTGTTGTGGCGGATCCCATTGTGGAGCAACCTGCCGTCGAGACAAAAGAGAAGGCTGGCCTGTTTGACAGTCTCTCTGAGCAAACCGAAAAACCCAAAGGGGAATCGGCGGAGCTAATAGAAGTTGACGGAGAGGTAATGTCTCTCGACAAACTTCGCTCTGGGTACATGATGCAGGCTGATTACACCCAGAAAACGCAAGAACTAGCCGACAAGATGCGGGAAGCCGATAAGGCCCTCACGCTTCTAAGGCTACTGGAAGAGAGACCACTGGAGACAGTGACACAGCTATACCAAGCTGTCAAGACAGGAGCACCCATCACAGGCATTGCCGAAGCTAAATTGACTACGCAGCCAAGTGAACCACAAACAGCTCCCTCAGATATTGAAGCGTTGGTTGAAGCCCGTGTGGCGGAAATGCTGAAGAATGACCCCAGATTGGTTCAGGTCGAAAACGACCAAGCTCTCGTGCAGGTTAATGAGATATTCTCAGAGATAGAGAAGATGTACAACGTGACCCTGACGGACAGTGACAAGGAGCGCACGCTCCAAGAAGCTGTCGACAGGAACACTGACGACCTCAAGTTTGTCTTTGGTGGATTGATGAATCAGGCGAATCAGAAAGAGATTGCACTGCGCAACGCGAAAGCGTCTGCGTCAGTCATTCCCGTGTATGCTCCGCCCAACGACCAGCAACCAGTAGTTACTGAGAAGCATGCGGATTTTCGGTCCGCTGTTAACGCTGCCCTTGCTGCCGAGCAAGTAGCCGAACAGGCTGCAGCTCGCTAAAAACGTAACAAAGGAGTGACATTTGCATGGCAGGCAACGCAAACTATGATCGCCTAATTGGTGCTACACTAGAGAACTATGTTCCGACGCTTGAGGATAACATCTTCACGTCGAAGCCTTTTCTCTTCGCGCTCACAAACTTTGGTAACGTTGTAACTCTCGACGGTGGACTTTCCATCACACAGCCGCTAATGTACGCAGAACTGGGCAACCAGGGCTCGTACTCGGGGAGCGATACGTTCCTCACAGCCGCTGACGAAGGTACGACAGCAGCCAACTACTTGTGGAAGCAGTACTACGCCGCCCTACGTCTCGAGAATATCGAGGTCGCTAAGAACCAAGGTTCTAACGCGGTCCTTCGTATTGTTGAGAATGAAGTGAATCGCGCAGAACTCTCGATCTCTGAGAGTCTTGACGACATCTTCATTGGCGACGGCACGGGCAACGGTTCCAAGGACTTTAATGGCCTTGGCAACCTTGTTGGGTCTAACACGGCTGGCGCCGTTGGCGGGATTGATCCCGCTGGCGCTGGTAATGCTTGGTGGAAGTCGACTATCCAGACAACTGGTGGTACACTTACTATCGCGGCAATGAGGGCTTTGTACCTCACTTGCTCAGAGGGTAACGATTTCCCGACCAACATCTTCACTACACAGGCAGTGTATGGGAAGTATGACTCACTACTCGAGCAACGGCAACGGTTCATGTCACCAGAAATGGCAAACCAGGGATTTGAGACAATCATGTTCCATGGTGCGCCCATGAGTTTCGACAGAAACATCACGTCTGGCCAACTGTTCATGTTGAATTTCAAGTACTTCACGCTGTATAAGCTGGGAGCCAACTGGTTCAAGATGAGTGATTGGCTGGAGCCGACCAACCAGGACATCCGTATCAAGAAGATTCTTCTGTACGGAGAGCTTGCGATCTCGAATCGTAAGCGTCAGGGTTTCGACTCTGGGATTACCGTCTAATAGAAGTCTTGCAGGGGGCTTGAACAATCTTGCCCCCTACAAGCAGAAAGGAAACATGGAAGACAACAAGGCGATAGGCAACACGCAACAGCAAGGCATAGCCTTGGAAGACCGAGACGGCTTCGAGCCGCTCGATCAGGGAGCCCCCCAGAATTGGGGCGTCCCGAAGATGGACGGCGTACAGATCGCTGACATCACAGAACTTTTGGGCATACCCATGCCAGGACCAGGCATGGCCATACCTAGCGACAAGACCCTGATGCGGGTCTCTGTTGCGTGGCTGACCTCTCATCTAGATGAATGGTTGATGGAAACTAAACAAGCCGAAGATAACGCAAGCCTGACAGAAGCAATGGAGAGCGAAGCAGGGGTTCCTCCCATTGACATTTACATCAAGGAGACGGGTGAGGTCATTTTGAATGACGGGCACCACCGCCTCGCGGTGGCATCAGATTTGGGCTGGGGCGAAATAGAGGCTATGGTCTCGGGCTCACTGCCTCCCGCATTTTGCGAAGCCACCACCAAGAAAGGAAAGCCGTGCAGGGCTTTTGCTATAGACGATAGCGAATACTGCTACGGTCATAACAGATAATGGCCGCGTTGGATCGCGACGCGCTCCTCGCACAGGTCAGACTGCAGACACTCCTCGAAACGACTAACGTGTCTGACGCTGAGATTGTGACCCTGCTCAACCAGGGCATTGATGAGGTCAGTGTGGTCGACTACTGGCCGTTCTTGGAGGCTAGTGCAAAAATGGCCGCTGTCGACTCAGTCCGCACCATCGCACTCCCCTCAGGTTTCTCGAGCGCCATGGCTCTAGTCGACGACGACAATGATAGGACCATCCCCTACATCGCTCCCGCCAGCATGTGGCAACTCGTCGGCAACGACACTGGCAACGAGTCAACGACTTTCAACTTTTGGACGATATGGGAGGACAAGGTTTACCTCACCCCTATCCCGTCTGCGAACGATACTGACAGGTTTACACTCTACTACTATAAGGATGGGACCAACATGGCCACGGGGGCTGCTACCCCTGACTGGTATGAAGGCTTCCATGCGCTGCTCGTAGAGTATGTGAAGTGGAAGGTATGGAACAGAGAAGAGTACTTCGACCAGTCTAACCGTGCCTTTATCGAATACTCACGCTACCTGTCTGCAATGGCAGACTGGTATGCCAGGAAGGCTAAGCGGATGCCTGGGATAGCAGGAGACGGCATGTGGCGCGGTCGCTTTGGCGACCCGAACGTTCCGCTGCTGAACAACTAATGGTTTCCTGGAAGGAGTACAGGGCGAACCCGATACCTAAGGCCGCGCTTGCCTCCACGCCGATCGGCACGTTCCGCACTTTGGGTTGGGAGGGTGGTTGGCAGGCCGACACACCTACTGCCCATGTGCAGATCAGCGAACTCGATTTCATCAAGAACTACAACTGGACTGAAGGCTTCACCTTGGAAAGACGAGGAGGGCATGAGCGGGTTACAACAAGCGTTGCAGGCTTGGAGAGCGCAGAACAGCTACACATCATGAATGTGGAAACTGCTGCGTCACTCACCGCCCAACCCTCTTTCACTCAGGAGGTCTTGAACTTCAATGATACTGACAGTGAGGTTTGGTATGCTACTATGGGTGACCTGCTGGAAGAGGAGAGGGACGGCACAGGCGCCGACCTCGCCTATTCAGGTCAGGCCATAGGCCCTTGGGATAAGACCCTGACCAACTATTTCCGCACGTTTAGCATACAGAGCGTTGTGTTCGAAGAGTTCATCTACATCACATCGCTGCGTTTCGGTGGGTTTAGCGGTACCAGCACCATTGAGACCCACGACGGAGGCGCCACTGGTGCGTCCAAGCCCATCAAGTACAATGTGCTGACCGACACTTGGACTCGCCCCATTCCTCATCCCCTCGATGGGACTGATGGCGGCTTCCCGTCTGCCCGCTGTGCTATTGCAGAGTATGACCGCATCTTTGTGGCGAACATCTACAAGATGAGCGGCTATCGCTACCCGTCACGCATCTACTGGTCGAAGGTCGATTCGACAGGCACTCACCCTGAAACGTGGGAGGCCACTGCATTCATTGACGTGGGTGTTGATGATGGTAGCGAAATCACTCAGCTACTCTCTCTCGGTGATGCCATCCTCATCTTCAAGAACGACAAGACGTACATGCTGCTTGGTACTGACCCCGACACCTTTGCACTGCATAACATCAGCCCACGCTTCGGCACCCGCTCCTCACAGGGGGCCACTGAACACAAGGGGAAGGCCTACTTCTTCGACCAGTCTCAGGGGCTCATGTCGTATGATGGTGCCAGCTTTGAGAACGTATCCAGGCCCATTAACGAGTACATGCTCAAAGGCATTGGCTTCAACCGTGAGGCAGATTTCAAGGTCAACGTACAGACCGTGGGCGACAAGATCTTTGTGTCCCTACCCATCGGGAATGACATTGATGACATAGTGGCCCGCACCTTCATCTATGACACCAAGCTGGAAGTGTGGACTCAGTGGTACACGGGCATCCCCTCCCAAATCAGGGAAGCGCAGACAGACCACTCCTATCTGGGTGTTGGGCTTGCTGGGAGTGGCGACCATTTCTTCGGGTCTCCCGAAGGCGAGGTAGGTATGTTCCGTCTCGAAGGAGATGTCAGCGAAGACGAGCTAGCGGCGGGAGACCGCACAGTCGTCGCACAGATGGACACGGGGTGGATCAGCCCAGGCGAGCTGGGCAGCCGTCACAGGCTGCGTAGGCTCGACCTTCTCACAGGTTCGGCCAGTGAGTCTAACTGTGACCTCACCATGTACAGAGACTTCAACGCTACCAACGCGTGGCAGACAGCTACCTTCGACCCTAACGGTGCGCTTGACGCATGGCAGCACCAGGACGTATCGTTCAACGATTCGACCATGTTCACGTGGCTACAAATGAAGATCATTCAAGACCAGGGAGTAAACCTGGTCGCCAAGCTCTTGGGGTACCAGATGAGCGTTAGCTCTCGTAGGCAGCCGAGAGGGAAACAGGGCAACCTGAACCAGGCACCGTAATGGTTGTTCGCAACAAGCATTCGTTCGGATTCCCTAACCGCAAGTTTAACGACCCTGTAGGTCTATTCAAGAACTTCCGCTACTTGGAAGATTTCCTGAAGAGACTAAGCACCGCCCAGGCCTCGGTTCCGTCCATCCTGGTTGCTGCTTCTAACGCACGACAGGACACCATTGACTCTGCCGCAGCAGCCTACCAGTGTGACGGCGTGGCTGACGAGGTGCAGATTCAGGCTGCAATCGATGAGCTCGAGACTATTGGTGGTGGACGAATCATCTTCTCTGAAGGCGACTTCGCCATCGCGGACTACTTCAGCATAGCCGACAACGTCCACTTTGAGGGTTTGGGAACAAGGCTGATCTTTGCTGACGCTATAGGTATCCTGTTTAACGATGGGGCATATGTGTCGAAGTGGGAGGGCATCGAGTTTAACCGTCCAACAGGGCGTAATGGTTTCTTTGATGGCAGAGGTATCTCAGGCGCTCGCCCGACAGTCGTCGTATCAGGCTGTTGGTTTGACGACATCGAATGCGACTTTATCTTTGGTAACAAGGCGGTAGGGACGTACAACAAGTGGATCATTGTTGGCAACTACTTCACCAACATTGTCCTACATGACGGCGGTGGGCTCAACGTGAGCGCTCTCTTGGTGGGAGACGAAGGATCTGGAAGCCGAGATGCATTTGGAGTTTTCAACGACAACTACATAGACGGTGTCACCAAAGTGGCCGAATCTGGCGACTCACATTTCCTTGTCTACGCTCAGTCGTCTTCGGCGTTCATTGCTCAGAACAACTACATACTGAATGCTACAACGCTGTCTGGTTACTTTGCGGGCAATGTCTTCGCCTCGCACAACATGATAGAAGAGGTTGGGGTGGCTGGCGACCATACGGGCATCACGTTAGACCATCTCACTGACCTAACAAACGTAGGTACTTTCACTCACACAGAACTTGACCTCGACACAGACTTTTTTAACGGCACTCTAGTGCAGTCACCCACCGTAAGCATAGCTGAGGCTGGTGGTACTGTCACCATGTCCCTTACGGGACCTGGCACAAGTGACCTGACCCTACGCTTCAGCGACGGCCACACCGTATTCGACGCTACCCCTGCAGCGGAGATAGCTCTCACTGTTGGGTCTGACACTTCACCACAAGGCAACTACATTTACATCCTGCAGTCCACTAAGGCTCTCACCAAGTCGACTAGCGACTGGCCTACTGCTGAACACATCAAGATCGCTTTCTTCGAAGTTCCCTCTGCTGCTTTCGTGCAGGCTAACGGAGTCTACTCCATGCACATTTGGGGTGACGGTAGGGAGGACTCGACAGGACAGGGACACCAGTCTCACATCACAGAAAGGCAGCGGCGCATGGGTGCCCGCTGGTTCTCGGGTGTGGCAGGGAACGGCGTTAACGACTACCTGACTATTGGGGCGGGAACTGTCGACCTTAAGTCTACTGCAGGCATCGTCTACCAGTTGCACAGGCATGCCTTCGACGCGTTCGACACCTCTGGTGGCGACGTGGTCCTCGTCAAGAACTGGAGCGGTACGTCGTGGAACGACATCACAGACCTCTACTCTATTACCGCTGACTCTGGTGGCAACGCCATCACGAACAACAAGTGGTTCAACCTGGTAGTCTGGGGGATAGCCAACGAGTCTGGCACCTACCAGCCCATGGTCATCAACCTGCCCTCTGGCTTCTACCATACTCAGAGCGCTGCCGAACAGGACGATGACGGACACGATGACTTTACCATGCCCATCGAATTCTCTAACATCTCTTCGACAGGCTTCCTGATTGCACGCATTACCGTCCAGATGAAGACGGGTGGAGGCACCTGGGGCTACGGGTCGACTGTCGACCTACGCGGCCAGTCGCCCATCACCGCCAAGGGTGGGGCTGCTGCCACTGTCACTCGGTTCCCCGACAACACTTTCAACATCCACGACGAGGCCGACGAGTCCAAAGTGGTTGAGTTCAGTGTGGGGGGCCTGACTGCTGCTACCACACGCATACTGACAATACAGGATGCTGCTGGTACACTAGAGTATACGGGCCATGCGCCCGAATCTCACTCAGGCACAGACATTACTGGTGCCGAACTGGAAGAGCTGTCTGACGGCAGCTCGACCCTTCTTCATGCACATGCGGGTGGTGGGGCCAGTCCGCTAACAACTAAGGGAGATGTATGGGGCTACGCTGCCGCTGATGCACGCATCCCTATTGGAACCGATACGCATGTCCTAACAGCCGACGCAGCCCAGGCTCTCGGAGTCAAGTGGGCCGCTCAGGCGTCAGGTAGTGATGCTGATGCTATTCACGATAATGTGGGGTCAGAGATCAGCGCCATCACTGCTAAAGCATCACCTGTAGCAGGCGACTTTCTGGTCATAGAAGACTCTGCTGCCGCCAACGCCAAGAAGAGCGTGACGGTGGCAGCTTTGGAGGCGGTTTTGTCGCATGACGCAATCGCTGACGTCTCTGCAGACGACCACCATGCGGCAGCTCACAACGCTGCCAGCCATAGCGACCAGGGGGCCACAGGCGCCGAACTGGAAACCCTGACTGACGGCAGCGACGCTGACGCATTGCATACACACTCTGCTGACGGCATTGACACATCAGCGATCCACGATGACGCTTCTGCTGAGATCTCGGTCATAACTGAGAAGGTGTCACCTGTCGGCGCCGACGTTATTCTCATAGAGGATTCCGCCGCAGGTAACGCTAAGAAGCGAGTACAAATTACCAATCTTCCTGCAGGAGGTAACACAGGCACAGACTTGACCACTAAAGGTGACCTGCATGGCTACGACTCAGGCCAGGCACGCATACCTATAGGAACCGACGACCACGTTTTGACCGCTGACTCTGCCCAAGCCCTTGGAGTCAAGTGGGCTGCTGCAGCTGGTGGCGGGGGCACTGCCACTGATATAGAAACGGCTACTGGTCCCGACGCCTCCGACTATTGGAACATTGTTGAAATTGATGGCGGCGACGGTATTGTTGTACAACAGTGGGACGACACTGCCGCTGCGTTTATTAAGCGACTTGAGATTATTGGTAAGGGTACAGGCGTCAGCAATGACAGCGACATTAAGTTCTACAAGGCTGACGGCACCACCATATCTCTTCAATGGGACGAGTCCGACGATAGATGGGAGTTCGCAGCCATTCCGAACGCGCTCACAACCCCCATGCTGAACGAAGCCTCGCCGCTCGACGCTTTGGGAGACGTATCTGCGCATACGCCCACTAAGGGTAAGGTTTTGGTTGCTGACGGCGACTCGTGGGAGGTTCTTACCGTAGGCACCAATGATCACGTGCTGACCGCTGACTCAGCTCAGTCCCTTGGTGTAAAATGGGCTGCTGCAGCTGGCGGCGGAGGCGGCTCGCCTAGCAACATCATGGAGGCGGTCGACGCGACCCCCTCATCTCCCGACGCGATGGACGATGAGTTTGACGATGCTTCTTTCGACACAGGTTTGTGGACAGATATTAACATTGGAGGAGTCGTTAAGACAGAAGCTAACAATGGCCTGATGCTCGAGGTGAATGAGAACGTGGACAATTTGCGAGGGATCTATCAGTCAACCCCTGCTGGGGACTGGACAATCCGCGCCAAGATTGGTCAACCCACCATCAACGCCAACTACTTTGAGGCGATGCTATTCTGTGCGGCAGGCACGACGGGAGTCTGTCGAGAGATGGGATACTGGGCTGACAGCGCTATCTCCGTGCGAGGGCTCACACGCGCCTCACCTACTTCGAGCGTAGCTGGGTGGGGCAACGACAAAGCCCATATAGGTCAGTCGTGGGGATACTTTGAGCTACAATGGGTCGACGCTGACGGCGACCTGTTCGCTAGCTACTCGCCGTCTGGGCTGGAGGGGAGCTTCGACTACAAGTGGGCGCAAGTAACCTCGGGATTCACCCCAACCATTGTCGGGCTGTCTATAACTAATAGGCAAGGTGGGTCGAGAGTGGGAGTCTTCGACTGGTTTAGGAGAATTGCGTGATACGTTTTCAGCTACTAGTAGGAGGTTTTAATGGTCAGTCAAGCTGAATATCTGGCACTCGAAGATCCTAACTTTGTAACCCGTGCCAACCGTCTAACCAACCCCGACCAACAGGCTCCGCCTAGCTCTGACGAGATCCTTGAAAGGCTGACTAGCAGCGGTAGGGTCATCGGTATCTTCCCTGGGGGGAGCGGCAGCGGTTCGAACGCTGCTGCATACCGTGCCATAGCTATGAAAAGATTGGACATTGAGCGCAAGAAGCTAGAATTTCAGAAAAAGACTGGCCTGCGTGACATAGGTCAAGCCCGTGAGAAAGGCCTGCGTGCCGCCATCAATAATGCGCTGCAACGTGGCATTTTCAGGTCAGGTATCAGAGAGTTCAACGTCAACGAAGTGGAACGTGAGGCTGGTGAGGCCAGGACCGACCTGGCCTCTAACATCCAGTTCGCCCTCGACGACCTGAAGCTGCGCCGCGAAAACGTACAGCTTGGCGCCAGTAGTGGCGGAGGAGGCGGCGGAAGCGGAGGGTCGTTGACCCAAGGCGAAGCCCTCAAGATCTCTGAAGACAAGGCCATTACTGAGAGACAACGGGCGCTGGATGCGCAGCGACGTCAGTCGAATATTGGTATCCGTGAAGGCAAGGGACAGGGAAGCGGCGTCGTTCCGATCACGCCCCCGCCCACAACGCCTGGGAGGCCCTTCTAATGCCACATGCTGATGACGTCCTAGCCTCGGGCAATACTCGTGAGACCGCTGTCAGACAGAAGGAGCGAGCCCGTAAGGCAAGGGCCGATGCGGCAGCAGAGTCTCGAGCTGCTGATAGAGAAGAGGGCAACACTCTTAGCAGAACGTTTGCAGGTCGCTCCCCGCTAACTCCTCTAGAAATCTTTTTGCAGAAGGATCGTACAACTGGTCCAAGAGGCTTTTTGGGAGGTGCGGCTGAAGCGGCGAAGTCTACGTTCCGAGCAGGCTTTGAAGTGATTAGTGAGGCTGGTGACGTGCTGAGGCGCCCCATTGACGTGGGGCTCGAAGAGCAGGGTGCGCCGTCTCTTGGCGCCTATGTCGGCGGCGAGTTTGTTGAGTTCGGTGAAGACCTGGGTGGCGCTGTTCGTCAACTTGGTTTCGGCGAAATCGAAGACGAAGACAAAGAAGCCAAGGTGTCGGTAGAGGACATTTCACGCGAGAAACGTGCGGACCTAGATAAGGAACGTGCACTCATAGCAGACAAGACCGAACTGGAACGTGTGGATGAACTTGCCGCCAGCGGCGGCTTGGTAGCCATAGACCAGAACACTGTCGACGAGTTGCGCGAAGGTATAGCGGTGCAAATGGCCCAAATCGAAGTCGACCTGCTAAGGTTGCAGACGAAGCTCGACCTTGAGGACAAACTCGCTGAAATCAAGCTTGAAGCTCGAGGCCTTGGCGACGAGGTGCAGCTCGACGACCTTGAAGAAGCGTTGGGCGTTGACGGTGGGCTCGGATCACAAACCTATGATGCCATTATTGGTATCGCTGAGAATGCTGCCCTCAACGAACAACAGAAAGACGAAGCCATTGACATTGTCCTAGCCCGCACCAGGTACACGGAGGAGGTCGTCAAAGCGGTCAACGACATGGTGTTGACCAAAAACGACCAAGAGAAACTGCAAGATTTGAGCGACATTGAACTGCTCAAGGCTGCCGACGTAACTTTCAACCCCACCATTGCTTTCGACGTGCACGGGGCGAATGACACAGAACGGTTCATGGCCGACATGTTCAACGACGCAGATATTTTCTTGGAGCAGCGTGTGCCTGCTACCATTCCGCTCGACGATCCGTCATATGGTATTTTTGCCGCGACGATGGCGGCGATCATGAGGGACGGCATGGAAGCCGAAGGGGTCAGAGACCACATCGAGGACCTGTCCCGCATCTGGGAGATTAGCAGAGCTGACCTGATAGACATGTTCTCTCACGCTAGGAGTATTGCTTCGGCAAACATGGACGCGTGGAACGAGGTCATTGACGACAAGGCAACTCAAGCTCGCCCGTTTAGCGGACAGCTAGTCGCCGCCATCTGGCAGGCTGGTGAAAGCATGGGTTACGACCCCGAACTGCTAGAAATGGCCGCGAAGAGCCGAGGACTCCACCACATCATTGACCTTAAGTCGGGCGGCAGATCTGGTACTGGTACTAACGGCACTATTGCTGGTATTGGTGGACTTACCCAGGCCATGTATGTGCAAATCATGGGCGAAGAGTGGACCCCAAAGCAGGGCATGTTGTGGGAGCTGCAGGCCCTCCTCGGATACATTCAAGCCGAATGGCGTGGAGACGTGCACGCAGCCGTGAATGCCCACATCGACGACGGAGATTGGGGCGGCACAGAATCGCCCAACAGGGCGATCGCACCTACCGACCAGAGGACACCCCAAAAAGTGGGTGTGAGGCCTGGAGACGGCGACGAGCTTAAGGAACGATTTGAACGTCAATTCGCAATTCTTGTTTCTACTCAGATCGCACCCACTGAAGACGAGTTGAGAAGGTTTGAGAACATGGGCTTTCCCGTGAATCAGCTTAACCTGCCTGCTCAGGGCAAATAATGGGACGTTTCTCCGCCAAGAACATGTCGGCCAGGTCGACACAACAGTCGTCTGGCAGTTTCGGCTCGAGGCTGACCGAACTTGGCGACCCTGACTTCACGTCGTCCGCTTCTTCGCAAGGCCAGGTTCCTGCTGCTTCCGCTCAGAAGATTCAGCAAGAGAATGCGCGGGCCGCTTCGAAGGTGCTCACTAACGCTGAAACTTTCGGCTACGATACTAGCGGAGGAGATTTCGACGGCCTCCGTCAGGCCGCTGAGACTGGCATCAAAGAAGAGGAAGGCTCTTTCATTGCCGAGGCCATAGGGTGGATTGACGGCCCACGGCAAGCCATGAACCTTCTCCTCCAAGACATGGTGGGCGGCAACGCGGGCACAGGGTTCCGCGACCCGAACTTTAGTGACTATTGGAACGCGTGGTGGAGCGGCATAGACGACCCCAACAAGTTCGAAGAGGCGACAGGTCTCAACCCCATTAGCGGCTCTCATACTCTTGACATGTTCGGCTACGACGAGCAAGACGAGCTGGGTCCTCGCATCATACGTGGCATCGCTGACTTCAGCCTGCAAGTCCTTACAGACCCCCTCACCTACCTCACCTTCGGCCTGTCAGGCCTCGGGAAGAAGGTTGCGTTGACTGCTGGCCGACAGTTCCAGCTACAAACCACCAAAAACATGATGGGGCTGATGAAAAAGGGTGCGTCCAACTCTAAGCTATACAACAACGCTCTGATTGAGGCGGCTGCGACTGGCGTCGGGCTGTCCAAGTACGAACGTAAACTTGCGCAGAATTTGGACGAAATCATTCAAACCTTTGACGACGAGCTAGTTGAATTCGGTGTGAAGGCTGGCGGCGAACTGCCGCCCGACATGCAGCGTGCCCTGTCCAACTATCTGGGCACTGACAACCCTGCTGCTATGCTCAAAACTGCCAACGCACAGGAAGTGGCAATTGCCAACCAGATTTTCAAAGATGTGATCAGACCAGTTCTGAACCGTTCGTTCAAAGATGTTGACAAGCTGGCCCTCATTGACCTGCCCGCCTTCATGGCAGGCGGGGCACGTATCAGCGTCCCGTTCGTTTCAGGCAACCTGGTCTCTCCTGGCCGCTCTCTAGGCACGCTGCAGGCTGGGCTGCTCATTCCTGGTACCCAAGGTTTGGGACGTAAGCTGGTTGGCGACCCGATCCGCATGCTTTCCACGAACTTTGAGAAGTTGGGCTTTGTGGGGAGGGGCTACAAGAAGGGGATTAACGCGATAGGTGAAGGTGTTTCGCACATGGACCAGCTCTCCCCATGGTTGCGCGGGCTTAAGAATGGTGACATTGAAGGCTGGCAGTACCATATTGCTGAAGGTGCCATCGCAGGCATGAACAACAATGCGGCCAAACATACGATCTCCACTGAACTGCGAGCCATGTGGGAGGCCATCACGAAGTCGGCAGACGAAGCAGGCCAAGACCTGTCAGACCTGGGTAGGAAGATCATGTATCGTCTTGACGCTTCCGACCTGGACGACACCCTGGCCGCACAGATGGGCAAAGCTAGGGAAGCGCTGGGCCCTGAAGGCGCACAACGCACAGGTATAGCGACTGCGTTAGACTCTGCGCACCCTAAACTAGACGCAGAAGTTGAAAGGCTCGTCTCGTATATGCAGGAAACCATGAACGGCTACCATTCGGCGCTAGGTATTCTCGACCCCGAATTCGCAGACCAGTTCATTAAGGGGTATGTGCCTCATTCGATCAACAAGAACCTGAGACCGTTCGTCGACAAGATGGCCAGGAAGTCTTCAGGTAAGGCTGGGGAAGGTGTCACCTCTGAAGATATCTGGGCACAGCTGCTCAACGCTGCAGGGTCGGCGCCCGTCACTGACGGTATCTTCGGTTCCACGGCCCAGGTAGGTCGTAGGCTTGGCCGTGCCCAAGCGCTGAGACTGTACAATGAGGGGCTGCTCATGCTGGACGCACAAGCCCTGAACGTCTTGGGTTTGGAGCGGCAGGTTATCTCCCCGTTCGGGGCTAGCGGCAAGATGATCCCCGACGCCCTTGGCGACGTGGGCCTCACTGTGCCACAACTCAACGAGCTTCTCGGCCCCATCATGGAGCGCGAGTCAAAACGGCTAGGCATTCCACTTCCCGAAGACTGGGCAGGGGCCTTGTTTAACGAGAACCCTCTTGAAGTCATGCTAGACTACATTGACAACATGACTGACGCTATCAACGCGTGGAACCTGCTCGAACCTCTCAAGGCTAGCGGGCTGGCCTTCACTCATGCTGCTGAGCTGAACTTGCAGAACGTGTCGCGCAACATTGTGAACAATGCGATGCGCACCGCATCCAACATGAACACCATCCACTTCGGCAGGCCTGTTCCTGGGGAGACAGCGAAGGCGCCGCTCCGCTGGGTGGAGAACATAACTCAAACGAAAGACGCCCAGCAGGCCATGAAGAATGTGTCAGGGAACGCGGAGACTACAGCCTTGGACAGGACTGCCCTTGCGGCGAGCATTGCCGACGAGGGTGTCAAGAAGCCTGTCGTTGTAGAAGTCTGGGAGGATGGTAGCTACCGTCTTGTGGAAGGTCACAACCGTACTGCTGCTGCGGCCCTCTCAGGCACTACGCCTGAAGTGCCCGTCCAGTTCGTGCCCGCTATCAACGTACCCGCCCCCAATAATGGGACGGTGGGGAAGATGAAAATGAAACCTGGATGGTGGGATGATGCTAAAACCCATCAACCTAACAGACCGTTCGTCGAAGGTGACGAAGTGTGGGATGCCCACCAGGCTCTCGAAGTGTTGCCATGGGGTGCAGACGTTGTGGAGAGGAACATACTGTATGGTGGTGCCCGCCAAGGGGTTATCCCTGGCGTCCCCCATTCCGTACATGACAATTTTGAAAAGGTTGGGCTGAACGTTAACACTATTGAAGACGTAGAGGACGTGCGGAAATTGGCCCGTAGTGTGGGGTCGTCCGCTCCTGAGGATTGGGCTGACGATGTTGCAGTCAGAGCACAACCCGACCCGCTTTTCAGCGTTCCTGACGACCTGTTGGCGGAGAGGCCTGGTGCATTCGACTGGCGTTCAAGCACGACGGGCGGCGAAACGCTCCACGTCTTCTCAGTAGCTACAGGTAAGAAGGGTGTACAGGGGCTGAAGAAGAGAATTTCTGCTGCGGTTAGGATCACAGCTGCCAGTACTGATAATGGTGTTAGGCTTCAGCTGCGCATCGCTAAGGGAACCTCAGGCGAGATGGCCAACTCGCGTAGAGCCGTCTCAGAGTGGCTGCAGCGTGCGTTCGACAAGGGCGGCGAGCTGGAAGGCATGTTCAACCAGCGTGGCCTCGACGAACTAACCATGGCTGGTATGGACGTAGAGACGAGCCGACTGTTGCACCAGCACATGAGGGACAGGCTGGGCAACCTGAGCAGAGAGGCTAAAGAGTTCATTTCGAAGGAACCTGCAGAGATTTTCGATACCAGACTCCTCTACGAGGACACGGTCCAAGGTATACGTGACTGGATACAGTCCGTGTCGGGTGTGAGAGTGGGCGGTTCGCTCATCTCTTCCGCCGAGAGCCTGGAACTGTTGGGTACTGATGTTACCGTGAAAAAGCTGCGCGCACTGCAAGCAGCCGCAGACAAGCTAGGCAACAGGGGCTACGACGAGATTGCTGAAGTGATGCGCAATGTAGACGATTTCGCTGGGGTTCAGAGCATCGAAAAGATGGTCCAACCCGCCGCATTCAATGTGGCTGGTCCTGCCGTAGCCGACATGAGCATGAACCGCAGCATTGCCGAATGGTTGTCTCTGGTGGCTGGCAACTCTGCCGCCATCTACACTCCTGAAGGCATTGCCGCAGCGAAACTTGCAGCCAAACAGACTCTCAGATGGTGGAGGGCCATGGCAACCCTGCCACGGGCCGCATTCCATATCCGCAACCTGGTTGGTGGTTCGTGGATGAACACGGCTGTAGGCGTACAGGGCAAGACGATGGCTGAAGTGTCCACTCATGGGATCACATTCCGCAACGCTTTGCGTAACGCAAAGCCTGGTGAAGCGATGGAGGAGGCGTTTAACGCTCTCCCCGCAGGCCGCATCCGTAACGGATGGCGTGCCGCATGGGAGCAGAACGTGATGGCAGGGTTCGCGACCACCGAATTTTCGGGGGCGCTCACCCCTAAAGCTATGGCGAAACGTTGGGATTGGGCGAAAGCCTGGGATGTGGACAACTTCATACTGACCCGTGCTGGAGGCAGGGTTATGGAAAGTGTTGAAGACTTCATGCGCATGTCTCTGTTCATGCAGTACTATGATGAGGCGGTGGAGGGCAGCGCCAAAGTGGCGGCAGAACTTGTCAACGCAGTCCACTTCGACTATGCCAACCTGACCCCGTGGGAAACGAAAGCTAAGAGCCTCATTCCTTTCTTCGTGTGGTCGAGGCGTAACATTCCTCTGCAAATAAGCATGGCAGTGGAGAACCCCCGTTACGTACAGCGTTACCGTGCCATGATGCAGTCCATGACTGACAACTTGGGTGGTCAAGACGAGGACAACCTGCAGGAGGCTGACCATTTCACAGCGTGGGCTGCTGGCACCGACTACAAGGTGAACCCCAGTACCCCATTCTGGGCTCGCCTCATGATTGACCCTGACCTTCCTATCAGTGATTTGCTTGAACTGCCAACCCCCACACCTGAAAATCTAGTGGCGTTTGCTGATGGGTTGCTCGGCCCCCACATAGGGTTCCTGTCAGATGTGAACGCGCAGCGTGACCTGGGCAACGTAAACGCACCCGCCCCGTTCAACGCAGTGCTGCAGTCTCTTGCCGCGTTCGGTCTGTACGACAAGACGCAGGACGGCGATGTGCGCATGCCTTATCTGTCTCGTACGCTCCTGGAGACGGGTATACCGTTCAGCCGCGAAATCTTTGACCCCGTGACTGGCGGGCCGACAGACCCGAACAGGCAGCAGCGGCTAGGCATCAAGCCTGATGACAGCTTCCTGTCCCGCACGCTTAAGAGCGTTGGTGGACAGCTGGCTGGTGGTGTAGGTATCAAGTTTACGACACCTGCTGATGCTCGTTCGGCAGCATACAGGTCTCAAGACGAAATCCAGAAGCTAATCAAAGAGCTGCGCCTCCAAGGCAAGCTACCCCAGGCTGACCAGCGATGAAACGTAAGTGGTCTGGCTGGCGGTGGTTTTGGATGGCATGGTTAGCTATGTTTGCAATAGGTGAAGGGGCCGCTCTCATTAGCCTCGGCCAGGGGGGCGACGACACCACCTTCTCCGAGTTCATATGGGATTTCGTAGTCTCTCATCCTCTGGGTTGGGCGGGTATGGCCGTCCTGCTGGCATGGCTGTCCATACATTTTCTGATACAGAAAGATTCTGATGACCGTTAAGAAGTCTCTATTCATACAGGTACAGTGGTATAACAAAGCCGACCTGGTCAAGCACCTTGAGCATATCTACCGTGAGCACCGTGACAGGGGCAAGGCAGACTATATCCACAATGTCGTCTTAGATGAGATTGGTACTGCTAGCGGCACCCTTTCTCCTAACCTAGACCTGATCCTTCCTTACCTTCCTGGAGGTGCTAAGAGGTGTTTCGACAATGTGTTTGTGGGGTCACATTATGTGAAGTGGCCTAGCCTGGGGAGCTCATATAAGGAGGGCATGCTGAGTGGTGCACACAGGTGGATCAACCTGACGTCGCAGCGGAATTTGTGGAAAGCGTTCAAGCGTAAGTACCCGAAGGTACCCTTCCACTTCTACATCAACCATGAAGGTGTGCTCAACATGTGGAGTAACCGCAAGGTGGCTAACGCCTACGAGGCGTATCTGATTCAGTCCGTTCGTGACGCGCACGCACTCAAGCCGAACTATGCTGTGTTGTGGGCACCCGCGATATGGTCTCGCAAGCCTCTCACATGGACACAGCGGTCAGCCATAAGGAGGGTATTTAAGAGCGTCGCCTCCCACTCCAACAAGCGAGGCATAACGTGGCTACACTTACAAGACATGCAGGGCAGGCGCTTCCCGCCGCCGTTGTGGGTGGTCAGGTCGTGGTACAATACGATCAAAAAGATGAACCTTTTCGCTTCGCTGCGCATCGATATGGAACTGTTCCGTCCTGGCTTGTCTGCCGCCTCTTTAGCGGCCATCGCTAAGACGGAAGCCTACTACAGGAAATATGGCATACCTGTTGGTGCTTCTTGGGAGCTACGCTACTGGTTTGAGGCTCATGTGGAAGTTTAATACGCTTTCAGCTATACATAGGAGGCTTAATGCTACTTAAAGATCAACCACTATGGCTGCCCCCAGGCAGCATCCGTTCTATTCTTGCCGTCGGTATCGTCGCCGCCTGGATCCAGGGCTTTGCTCCTATGGAGATGGCGACGTTGGTGATAGGCTTCTACTTCGGCCAACGAGGTCAGGTAGGCGAGTGACTTGGACACGAGGCTGTTTCAAGAGAGGGTCCTAGACACCCTTGAAGAGCATAGCTCGCAACTCACCGAAATACGGGTGACGTTGGCCTCGAAGTATGTCACAAGAATTGAACTATCAGAACAGCGAAGAGAAGCTGCAGTAGCTCGCAGATTCGCTATTACCTCTCTCATTGCCGTGATTGGCATGGGTATTGGGGCTGCTTTCGGTCTGTTTTGATACACTTTCAGCTATATATGTAGGGGTTCATAGACCCCTCTCAAGCAACCCGTGACGGAAGCCGTGAGGCGACCACCGCTCGGAGCATTAGTAAAGGAGGTAAAAAACTATGGCAAATACAAGATTGGGAAATCCCAATGTCTTCGCTACGCTTCCGTTCGATCAAATCGACGGTGTTGCTGGCGGATACTTGCATGAGGAATTCATTCAACTCTTGGCTGTTGCTGACTTCACACAGACTGGTGCAGTTCTGTTCGCAGATCTGACTTGGTTTGGTGGAGAGATTGGAGCTAATGATGCTGGCGCTGCTGGCCTCGTTGGTACATCCGCTACGGACCATCCAGGCGTTCTGCGCCTGGAGTCTGGTACTACCACACCCGCTGCGGGTGATGGTGTGGCTATTCAGCTGGGTCAAGCTATTGAGACGGTACAGGAAGCCATTATCCTTGACGATAATGGTATCTACATCGCTGCGGTGATGAAGCAGCCCAATGTTCTCATTGGTGACTGGTCGCTTGGTCTCGAGGGACAGGCTCCCGAGCCGTTCAACGCTAGCGCGACTGACGTCGTGGCAATCGGCTCAGAGCCGACTGACATTACTGGCGACGTTGTTGTCGGTCAGGTTAACGGTGCAAGCACTGACGTGCAGAAGCTTTCGAGCATTGCTCCCGTCAACTCAGACTGGATTCTGGCAGAAATAGGAGCGACGAGTACGAGCGCACATATGCGTATCACTACGGAAGATGCGACTGAGACTGTGACTCCACCGTCTCCCACAATGCCCGTCGTGGCTTTGCGACCTGTGATTTCGACTTCGGTGTCGACAGGTACGGCAGAGGTATTCCTTGACGTTGATACTTTCCATCTGCGCTACTTGCGCAGGGACAGTATCGTCGGCACAGGTTCCGACTGGCTTGGTCAGTAACACAATTGAATAATCCCGCTTAGGGATACAACTAGAGAGGCCCCCGCTAAGGGGGCCTTTCTCTGTATGCTAGCGGATAAGTCTTCGTCGTTTAGGTGCGGGGAAGTATCCCTTCTTCTGGTGGACTCGTATCATGGCGATAGGCTTGTGGGAATTGCCGTCACGTCCCATGCACATGAGGAACGGGAAGGGTGTATCGTTGAACGCTGTGTGTCCACAAATAGGACACCATTCGCCTGCTGCAAACTGTTCTGGTTTCTTTCTAACCCATATCTTGACCATTGTTACCTCCTATGAATACATTCCATGCGCTAGCGGATCGTTAGGGAACGCACAAAGTGGATCTTCTTCTGTACAGTATTGACAGTTTTCGTTTTTCATGTTGCTGTGTGGGCAGGGCTCGAACCTGCGACATCCTGTTTAACAGACAGGCGCTCTACCAACTGAGCTACCACACATGTCTCTGGGTACTGTGGCTCGCTTTAGGAACTACAGTGTAAGTTGTGCCCCTGCCTAGGGGGGTCATACCTTTCTTTATGTTAGCTGGACTCAACATCTTCGGCGGGGATGAGATCATACATGACCCAATACATTGAACAGTTCAGGTCAGCGCTTGGCCAGTAGGTACACTGGCCTGCGGGGCGTTCGTGCTTGTCACACCACATGACTTGTTTCATGACGGGCACCTTTCACAGTTGCCGTTGAAATTGAACCACCAAACACAGACATGGTCTATGAAGCTCGACACGAAACAGGCGTGACCGTTGTGGCCGTGCGTTTCGCAATGTATCTCGCGGCGAGTGGCTGAGATGATGTCTATCATTTGCTATTCCCTTCCCAAAATTTTGTTCACTTTTTCTCCGTCAGCCATCATATACCGTACCGCACGTCTGATGAGGCGTATGTCGTCCATGAATCGTGCAAGGCCTGTATTACATCTTGCACAGAGCAGTCCTCTGACCTGTCCAGTTCGATGGTTATGGTCAACTGCGAAGTGACGTTTGCTGGTCCCGCCTTTGCAAATTGCACAGACACCCCCTTGGGATGCGAGTATTCTATCGTAGTCTTCGATGCTGATACCATAAGTGGCCTTGAGATGGGAGTTGTGCTTGGAGCGTCGTGCACGCCGAGCTCGCTCGCGCTTGCCGAGAGTTTTACGATTTCCTTGTTTTGCCACGCCAACCAATCTACCACTTTCCTCTGTTGTCCCACTCTAGCTGACGTCGCTTGCACTCCGCACATTGGGCACTCTTTCGATTCGTAATCCACAATCCACCAATCTCCTCATCTGGCCACGTGACCAGATCAACGAGAGGACGACCACACCAGGCGATGCCGTCAGCCCTCCATACGGGGTCTTCACCTAGCAGGTGATCCTTGTCATACCAGGGGGAACGATACCACACGTTGAGCTCAAGGACAACGCTTTCAACTCTCTTTGAGCTGAGTCGCCAGTCACGTTTACCCATTACGAGAAGAACCTGGGGCCGAACAGGGCCATGGCGGTGCCGATAGCAATGATTGCGCCTGTGAGGGCGAGCAGGATGATGAAAGCCTGATCTCTAGGAGTCATGTCGTTCATCGTCCAGTCAGCCAGCCTGCGTCCCAAAAGTTGCGTTTCTTCATTCTTCCTCCTCGAGTAGCTCTTCGGCTAGGCCGACAGTCTCTACTAGTTCTTGTACTTGATTGTTGATGAGTACTTCTGTCTCTTCCTTGTACTCTTTCATGGCTGCTCTGAACTTGTCCTCAGGGGCGTCGCCACCTTCGGCCAGTACAGCGTATAGCCATGCCTGTCCGTCAATCACTACTTGTAGTGATGCGTATGTCAGTATGTCCAAGTGCTTCCTCTACTTTCTTTAGAATGGAGTTGATCTGGAGTTGAAATGTGCGGTGTGACGAGTATCCTAGGCGCTTAGCGATCTGACGGTACGCCAACTGCTCCCCAAAGCGCAGATAGTACAGTTCTTCTTCCTTTTCAGTGAGTGCAGTCCTTATAATGTCTTCTAAGAGCTGCTGTATGGGGTGCTCCTGGTCATCTTTCGTATACTTGGTTGCCAGGTGGTCCATTATCTTGTTATCACCTATCAGGACGCCGCTAGGGCGTGGTTCTTCACTCATATTTGACCAAATACCTGTAAGCCCAATACAGATCATTGATTGCGTCTAATAGTGCGACGCTGACGACACCGTCCATGTTGTCGACGAGCGCTTGGGCACGCAGCAGCTCGGCCTCTTTGATGAGACGGAGCAGCTGCTTTTTCATCTTGGTTCTGCTCTTTCTGGCATGGGACCACAGTAGGAGTCGCCAGACTCATAGTGAGCCCATCCTAGCATCATCCATCTGTCTCGAACGATTTCCTTACCGCAATGCTTACAGATGCCTTGCGGTTGTCGGTCTCGATAGAAGTAATGTGGCTTATCCATCGTAATCTCCTACATATGCGGCCCGCTCTTTCAAGCGGTCCCAATCTAGACGGAAGTAGGTGTTGCCATCGTTTTCAAACGCTTGGATCCCATACTTCTTCCTTGAATATGTTACCTCTTTGACCAGGTCTGTCCAGGTCAGGGTCAAGAACTGTTTCTCTGATGAGTTCCAGACGAATAAGATGACTCCCATAAGGCCCAACCATTTGGCGAAGCGGTCCCAACCTTTGAGTGCCTCATACTTGGAGACCTTCATCGACTTGAGGATGCCGTCACGCCCAAGCCCCATGACCTCTACCAGGTAGGATGCAGTCACAAAGTCGGGCTGGTGACGTAGTCTCTCTGGGAATGTAGAGAACTTGATCCCTTTGGGACGGCGAAAGCCGAACCGACAGGTATTACCAAGAGGCGCTACCGCTTCGTAGACACTCTCTGCAGTGTCGCCCATTGTGGCGAACCTCTGCGAGAAAGACTGGTTGCGGTACTCTTGGGTCATGAGGTGTCTTTGAACAGTCTGTAGTACAGAATGCGAAGAGCGAACCAGATGGTTTTCATCATGACAGTTCAGTCCTTAGAGCTTCGAGTGTGTCTTTGACACCACGACGATAAGCGTTTTCAATCGTCTGCTCACGAGATTGACCAATCTCAATATCGACGTGAGTAGCATGTTCTACTCTTCGTCGAGATGCCTTGGTCAGGCGCTCATAGAGACGGGAGAATATAGTGTCATCACTACGAGTGAAGGTGGTGCTACGAAACAGTAGTTCACCTTGTTCAATGTGGCCTAGCTCTCCGTCAAATGTGATGGTGTCGAACGTCACGTTAGTTAGGTCTGTCATCAGTACCTCTTTCAGTCAATGCAAAGAACAGGAGAGTGATACCGTGCCAAACGGCGTGCGCCAAGTGGTGAAGGCCACTCTCTCTGTCACTGTCTTCTCTATTCCAAAACGCACCGAGATGTCTTTGTAGCGCATCGTAAGATAGCGACCAGGCGTACCCTTTCCTGAAATTGTAATCATCGTACTTTCCTTCTCCAAAAGCATAGACTCTTCCAAGTTCAGAGAGAGCCTCCCAAGGGACTGCGTGAAGTCTGACACTTTTCTGCCCTTTCTCTCCCCCTGTCTTAGGATCAGTGATTCTTGTTTCATCTTGGGGTGGCAACTTGTCATCGTAGGTAACTTTCATGGGTGTGATGAGCGGACAGTCGCATTTCACTGTTTCAGACCTACCCGTTCGAGGACTTATGTGGTAGTGGTAGTGACTCTCTTCCTGTTTCATAGTTCTTCTACGTGCTCCCAAGGAATGTAATGGAAGGCCTGGTCCTGGTTAGTGAACACGGCACCAGTATTGCCTGTGACGGATCCATAGTACTTCAAGTACGGTTCCTTACTCTTCCTCTTGTTGCGGTGAGTCCAGCCCTGGTCCTTCGCTGTCCTGTCCCTCACCGAAAGGTATTTCGACCTCGCCATCAATGACCTCCCCTTCAACAATAGACCAACCATCAACCCTGTCAATGATTTGCATGAGTTCACCAATCTTGCGGTCCATGCCTTGCAGGATCATTAGCAGGTCAACGATTTGACTAGCTGCCAAGGTCCTTCCATGACCAGCTTGCGCTGACTCAACTAAAAGCTTGTACGTTTCCACTATCCACCAACCTTAACGACGATGTAATATGGGTTTCTATCTTTGAAGCCTCACGAAAAAATGCTCTGTTCTTTAGGACGTTAAACATGATGGTTCCACGTAGACTATACTCTTCGGCATAGTTCAATTTCGGATTGGTGTGTGGACGCCACATGCCTATGACAAAGTCTGCTTCTGTATATCCACCGTTACGCGCTGATGAACTGGTGGGAGGAAGCCAAGTTGGTTCTTGAAGGTTTGCTTGATGTAGCACAAACACACGCATATTTTCGTCTTTGGCCCAATCCTTAAGCATAGTTGCTTGTTGTTCCGTTGCCAGGTATCCCTCACCACTCTTTTTAGCTCCACCGAGTAGCTCCAGGTAATCGACCACAACGAACTCGGGTCGAAGTTTGTATGATTTTTCATATTCATCTACCTTCTGTGTCATGTTCTCAAGTGTGAGACCAGCTTGGTCAACGATGACATGTTGTGGATACTTCTCCACAAGATTCCATATCTGGCCTGGAGGGTTGCCCGATTCGATGCTATGTTGCACCGTGGTGACAGGTTCGTCAAACGTCATGGCGTACAGCCTGATGAGTGCCTGCATGAAGGGCATCTCCATTGAAAAGAAGATGGAAGGCATTTCCTTGTTGTGCATGATGATGCGCTGGCCTACAATGCTTTTGCCAGAGTAGGAGCGTCCGACTACCATACATATCTCGCCAGGTGCGGGACCGACGATAAGCTCGTCGATCCCTTTGATACCTGTCCCCACTCGCTTGACTGGTGTGTCTGCGAAGTCGTAGAGCGCCTGTACTTGATTGTACAGGTCCATTTTCACAGATGACCGCCTCCGCCCTGGAGGTATGGGTCGTCGCCATCTTTGTCGGGTATGATTAGGTCGCTTATGCCTGTTACGCTCGGGTCAGGCCCAAGCTTAGCGACCTCATTGGCGTACTCTTGTACGTCTGCAGCAACGAACTCAGTTACCTTGTGCATGAGCGACACAAACGACTCGATGGAGTTCACTTCGTCTGGCTTGACGCCAGCCTCAATGAGGTAAGCGAAGACGGATAGCCGTAGCTTAGGTGAACGGACATCGAACTCCATGCGCAGAATGTCTGCACGTTCTTCAAATGAAAATGCGTTCTCAGGGAACATGTTGTCCTTTCTAGGTGCTATTCGCCTGGGCCGCACTCAATGTCGCCCAGAATGACTTCTGGTAGGTCTTTGAGTTCGCCCATTACATGGGTGCGGTCAATGTAGCTATAGCGTTAGCAGCATTGATGAGCTCAATAGCCTCAGGAACAGGGGTTCCGTCTTGAGAGTATTCCCAAATACTCTGGCCGACGCCTTTGGTCTGGTCAACTGTCTTGAACTCAGGGAAGCCCTTGACTACTTCACTCTTAGCCTTGGCGGCACGATAGTCTAGCCAGACTGTGCCATCAGCTGTTGTGAACGCGACAGCAGATGCTGGAGTCTCCATTTTGGGCTTTGGAGTGAATCCTCCACCGCCGCTGCTCTTGTTCGCCCAAGGCTTCGGAGCTTCGTCGTCAGGGTCAATTCCGATCTCTGCGTGTAGCTCTTGGAGCAGCACGTAGTACTGAGATGTGAGCAACTTAATGTCGCTTATTTCCCTCGACCCGTCGAGACCTGCTGCAGCCTCTTTAAATGCGACCTGCAGAATAATCGACTTTGTTTTACCGTACATATATCATCCTTTCAATTTGCGTTTTGGTCCCAGAAATTTTTTGTCAAAAATCGCCTAATTGGGACCTAGACGCGCTTGGTCTTCTAGGTATGGAACCATGTAATACTTGAAATAGCCGTCACAGAGACAGTGTGCCTGACAGACCCCACAACCGCAAATGACTTTGTTGCAGAATCGGCAATGAACCATGTGGTCGTGTGTGATCATTCCTTCAATGCAGTAGGAACATGATTCGCTGTCAAAGCCATAGCAGAACATACACGTTTCTACCATGTGCGGACTGCGATTTCTTTTTCATTGAAACCATCATTCATGAACTTCGCGTCACAGACGTTCCAAGCTGAACAGAACTTGGGTTTGCAATACCAGCCACGAGCCTTGTTAAAAGAGGCCTCGGGGACTGGTGTACAAGGGAAGGCGCCTGCTTCGATCTGCAGGCCGTATTGCAGTGCAGTAGCAAGTGCAGCGTCGATTTGAGCTATGGTGCGGTTGGTCTTCAAAAGAGACCATTCTGAGCGTTGACGATTGAAAACCCAGAACCAGAAGCGTTGAATAGAGACTTCTAGGGTTTGTTTGTGGAGGGGCATGTACAAAGAAGCCTGCACACTAAAGTCTGCTTTAGACTGCTTCCATGCCCTTCCACTCGTCTTCCAGTCCATCAGCGTATCCTGCAGCACCAGATCTGCCGTTCCTTTTAGGAAGACGTTACCTCTTGCACCCTCACCTAGAAGCATCCACTGTTCCTCTTCAACGAGAAGAATCTCGTCTAGAGGGATGGTAGGGAGGACATTGTCGACCCATGAACGGTAAGCAATGCTGATCTCTGAGAAGAAGTCGCGAACGTTCGGTACTTTGGTTAGAGACCAATCGTATTGTTCAACTAGGAGTTCTTCAATCCACTCATCCATGGAAAGCAACATGCGGTCCTGTTGTTTTCCTTCTATTAGATGTCTTGAGATGATCTCGTGAGTGCAGGATCCGAACGCAAGTGGTTCGCTGATCATGTCCAGGTGGCCTGGTTTATCAACGAACCCTACACGACCAGGACAGAGTTGCATCTGTCCAAGAGTCGACTGCCGAGTCAGAGTGTCTTGCGCCTCGTCGTACTCGGGCATTGCGTAGGGTAGTTGGCTCCATTTCATGTTGTCTCCTATTAAGAAGTTGGTGGGTGAAATCGCGGCGGGCGAAGCCCAACCGCCGCGATGCAACCCACTATAGGAGTGGAGCTAGAATTCCCCAACCTTCCTCACAGACAACAAAATCGCCTTGGAGATAGATACAGCCTTGGACCTGTGTGCCTGAATAGTAGGCCCACAGCCCAAGCGTCAAGATGCCAGCGACAACGAAGATGGCGATTCGTCTAGTCATCAGGATTCCCCTCTGTGAGTAGAGCGTGAGCACGCATGCCTAGCTCTAGCCACCCTATACATCCATCACAAGGTCCTGCGTAGTTGGTTCTTTTGGTCCACCACATCGCATATCTACAGATCGTCATGATATCTCACCTTTGCCCTGATGTTCCTAAAGCGTGACCAAGCGGCTTTCTCTGACACGCCTGTCATGTCTGCTGCCTCTTCCATGCCCACCTTCATGTGCATGAACAGGAAGTCTGCCTGTTCTGCTGACAGCCATTCAGGCAAGTCACCCACCTTCTCTTCAGTAGGTGTATCAACCTGAAGGGTTGGGTCACCTACTATAGCGGGGATACCGTCTAACGATTCCAAAGGAACTTGTTTTCTGAGGCGAGTCAGAGAGGATCCATATTCTTGGGTCAGGTAAGCTGTATAGGCTCGATATCCTTCTAAGCGGTTACCTTTCTCAATCTGATAGATTATGCAGTGTTCTGTCATCTTTGACAATGGGCCCTCACCATTAAGCAACATCAGTTTGCTGTTCCACCAGGGTTGACCAATAAGCCCTTTCACGTAGTTGTTAGTCCTGGCCCAAGTGTCATCAAACAGGTCACCGAACTCAAGCCTAATCGCCTGGATTTGGACTGACTCCGTATCCACGGTTTGACTCCATTTCTGTTAATTGTCGAGGTGCCGCATCAGCGTCACCGTCGAAGATGGCTTCATAGATGGTTTGTAGGCCAAAATGGTCGTGTACTCGTATTTCGCCTACGAAGATGCTTGATCCTTGATGAGAGTGTGTTAGTGGGATTGTTGGGTGTGTATGAGTAGTGTTCATCATGGCAAGAACTTATCTACTGCGGTCCAGTTGATGTTCCAAATCCATGTCTGGATGAGGTTTGTCGTGTTGGGGTTTATGACAGGTCGCGATTTGGTGATTCCACCAAGCTTGTTGTCTCGAATGAACTGAGCGAATGTGGATCCAGTATTGCGCCCTACACCTGGAGTCGTGTCAGAGAAGATGATGGTTGCGAATCCGCCAATGGGATTCTCCATGTTGTGTGCGTTTTGTGTCTCGCGAATAAGTCGCTTGGGTGCCACTCCCAAGCCAGATAACTGTTTGATGCCACATGATATTGTGCTGTAAGTGATCATATCATCTCTCTGATTCCGCTAATGATTCGTCCAGCCGTTGCGGAGTTAACACCTGGACAGGTGTTGATTTCGATAATGGTGGGCACGTCCCCACTTCGCAACACGTCCCATCCAAGGACTGACCGTAGTCCTCCTGGTATTGCTCCCACAGCCTCTTTGAGGAGCGGGATAAATCCATCTTTTCTAATGCCGTCGACTCCAATCCACGTATAAGCAAAATCATTCCTTCCATTGAGCAGCGTGCGGCGTTCGCCTTTTCGCGACGCCTGCACGATGCGATCTCCTACAGTAACAATACGATACTCAGTCCCATCGACATGAGATTGAGCGTCACCAGTGTCTCCTGCACATTGCGGCGATTCTCTTTCGAAGTAAGCCGTCCCAACGCCACCAAACCCACCAGATTTATGCCAGTGACGACCAGTATGACTGTACTCAGGTATGTAATCATTTAGTGTCCTCCTTAATGCTTTTGGAGTGCTAATAGCTTTGACAGTGATAGGATCGTTAAAAACGACGCCCCGACACCCACGAAAATCCACATCGACACGACCCAAATTGAGTACTGCATCATAATTGCGTAGTCCAATATGACGCTCGATAGACCTAGCGTTGCGCTTCCTGTCAGCAAAGAATAGGCCTGGTATCGTTTTCCATGCTTCATTGGTTCCTCTCATGAGCGGGATTGACTTGATGGCTAGAATTGCCATTAGAAAGGCCCCTCGGCCCAGTCTTCTCGCGCGGGGGTGAATGTTAGACGACCACCTTGGGTGTCCTCACCTGGATCGCCATCTAGCATTTGGGCGATGCGACGACGAGTCTGTTCTGCTCTGATTCTATCACGTTGCGCTGCAGTTGGCGGCCGATCTTGACGTCTTAGCTGGTCTGGTGCTACTCCTCTGACACGTTGTCGGACAAGTTCGACCATTTGTGTGTCTATATCATTTATGTCATTGGTGTTTAACACATCTATGTCTCCTGTTGCGTCGGTGAGCTTTTTCTTTACCTTCTTTTTCTTCGTTCCTTTAGGAATAGCTCTTTTGTTCCATAAGGGCATTTCGATACGACGATATGCATCCATGCTTTCGTGCACGAATGTTTTTTCGTATTGCTGGTCTAGGTTCCAGTTGGGTACTACGTTTGCATTTTCCCAGTAGATGTACATGCCTGTTTGAGCAGGCGTATAGACTTGAATGCCTAGCTCGCGGTCTTCTTCCTCGAAATCGAAGTCGAGGTCGACATGTTTGCCAAGATCAAGCATGCCTGTGTTGTGGATGAATTCGTCGACATGGTTCCACCATCCACGCACATGCAGTTCCCATCCGTCTACATCAGATGCGTTCAGATATGTCCAGTCAAGGTGACGCGCTCTAGCTAGTCTCTTGATGTGTGGGCGGCCAGTCTCTCTGTTGTCACGATAGTACAGGTCGTTTGGTGAGAACAGGAAGTTGAACATGGGTTGATCAGTGTACTGAAAGTCGATAAGGCTCCCAGTAAAGTATCGAGGTCTAGATCCCATGGGTTTTGATATGCAGTCTGTGCACTCGAAGTGGCCTCGTTTAGGCACACGAGGTGCTTGTCCTTCTGGGGCGCGCTGGTAGATGTCTACACTGGCGCTTACGATATCTAAGACTTCGTCACTATACACGTCTTTCCACCTCCGTGAAACGAGCTACTATGCGGTCTAGGCCGCGGATGTCATCGTACATTTCTGCTTCCAAGATGTCTCTTAAAGCACCGAGGCGAGCAGGAGAAACTAATGCTAGGGCTGCTTTTGTGTCGTCGGATAGGATGGCTTCTTTCATCTCTTTGAGTCGAGGGGCCTCACGGTAGCCTGCTGCCATCAGCCTGGGCAAGGTTTCCTCTTTGAGCAGTGCACGAGTTAGGCCTGCTGATATGTATGTGGCCTGTTCGAAGTAGTCCCAATCTTCGTAGGCAGCCTCAAACATGCGCCATTCGATGTAGACCTGGTTGGGCGGGTCATATTTGCGTACATGGATGAATCCATGATGTCCATTGCGGCCATCCGCTTCACGAGTAGGCTTCCGAAAGGTGAGACCACGACGTAGCTCTTCAATGTCGCTGAGCAGTATGAGCTCAGGCCCAAACAGACTGAGTGCATGTAAAACATCATTGAGTGGGTTCATGGTTCGCATAGGTATGTCTTTGGGGCGGGCATCAAAGCCTGGCGCCACAGCAGAGACGTGCAAGTGGATGGATGGAGAAGATTTAGTTTCACCTCGCATTGC
>SDBT01001898.1_pt1 | contig 37537 bp, 29 predicted proteins | sample 2277101 | NCBI WGS metagenome assembly SDBT01 (sample SAMN10404973, study PRJNA504765) | marine sediment metagenome | isolation source: marine sediment core GS10_PC15, 103 cmbsf | place: Arctic Ocean: Southern Knipovich Ridge | collected 2010 | reverse complement strand
ACAGTAGCGATTGAATCGGGGGATATTGAAGTGTTTTATTTTAGTGAAAAGTTTGAATTTGCCGCGATGCATACGCTGTGGAATGAAAAGTTCAGCGACGAGAAGAATTTTGAAGTGTTCGGCAAATGTGCCAACCCGGCGGGTCACGGGCATAATTATGTTGTTGAAGTAACAGTCCAAAGGCCCGGTGGTGATGATGGTTTTCGCGTTGCGGATTTTGAGAAGATTGTCAATGCCGAATTTATGAGCCTGGTTGATCATAAGAACCTGAATGCTGATGTTGCCGGATTTGGAGAAAAGAATCCTACAGTGGAAAATATTGCGGCGTTTGCATGGGAGCGGCTTGTGGGCAAATTTAACGGCGGCCAGCTTTCGAGGATTACCGTCTGGGAGACTGACAGGACGTATTGCGTTTATCAGGAATAAGAGGACAGAAGGCGGAAGTTGCCGGGTGAAGCGGGATGAATGGAGTAATAAGAGACGAAGTTGTGGGCCATAGGCTGGGTTTTTAGCGCAACCGACGGGGGTGGGGTGTGCGTTAATAGTTTTGAGTTTTGAGCTTTTAGTTGAGATGAGGTGAAAGTTGAAAGCACTGGTAACAGGTGGAGCGGGCTTTATTGGTTCGCATTTGTGCGAGCGGCTGTTGGAGAGCGGCTGGGATGTGTCGGTGATTGACGACCTAAGTACCGGCAGGCGCTCGAACATTGAGAAAATTCTCGAAAATCCGCATTTTGCGTTTGTCGAGGGAAATGTGCGAGATGTGAAAGTAATGGAAGGTCTGGCGGCTGAGTGTGATGTGATATTTCACTTGGCTGCGGCGGTTGGAGTGCAGCTTATTGTTGACAGGCCGGTACATACCATCGAGACTAATATTCACGGGATGGAAGTGGTGTTGGCAGTTGCCCACAAATTCAAGAAGAGGGTGCTGCTGACTTCGACGAGTGAGGTTTACGGTAAGAATGAGCAGGTTCCTTTCTGTGAAGATGACGATACGGTCCTGGGCAGTACGCGATTTTCGCGGTGGTCCTATGCTTGCAGCAAGGCGATAGATGAATTTTTAGCGTTTGCATATCACGATGAGTATGGTCTTGATGTTGTTGTGGTGAGAATTTTCAACACGATTGGGCCGAGGCAGGTGGGACAATACGGTATGGTGGTGCCGCGATTTATTCAGTGGGCATTGAAAGATGAGCCTGTTTTGATTTACGGTAACGGGCGGCAGAGCCGGTGTTTTGTCTATGTTGGGGATGTTATTGAGGGATTGATCGGACTTATAAATAGTGACAATGCAGGCGGGAGAGTTTATAATATCGGGTCCGATGAGGAGGTGAGTATTGAAGGCCTGGCTGATTTGATTATAGCCAAGACCGGTAGCAAAAGTAAAAAGCGGTTTGTTCCTTATGAGACTGCTTACGGCAAGGCGTTTGACGATATGGCGAGGCGTGTGCCGAGTCTGGAGCGGATTCGGGGGCAAATCGGCTATCAGCGGAGCAAGAATCTGGAGCAGACTTTAGAGATTATTGTCAATCATGTTAGGGAGACAGATGAATGAAGGTATCAGTAGTTGGTGTTGGCTATGTAGGACTGGTTGCGGCGGCGTGCCTTGCCGACGGGGGCAATCACGTTGTGTGTGTCGATAACGACAAGAAGAAGATCGAAGGCCTCAACAACGGCATTATCCCGATTTATGAGCCCGGGCTGGCGGAGGTTGTCAAGCGGAACGAAGATGCGGGCAGGCTGAGCTTCACAACGGATTTGAAAGAGGGGGTTGATAATTCGCTGGTGATCTTCCTTGCGGTAGGTACGCCCAGCGCCGAGGACGGCTCCGCGGATATATCGGTGGTGCTGAGCGTGGCCGGTGAAATCGCCAGGCTGATGGATGGGTACAGGGTTATCGTTACAAAGAGCACGGTGCCGGTGGGTACTTATGAGAAGGTCAGCGAGGTTGTCAGGAGCGGGACAGAGCAACCTTTCGATTATGTGAGCAATCCGGAGTTTTTGAAGGAAGGGTCAGCGGTTGATGATTTTTTGAAGCCCGACCGGGTGATCATCGGCACGGAGAATCCTGCGGTGATGGAGATAATGAAGCAGTTACATGCTCCGTTTATGCGCAAGAGCAGCAGGATAATATTTATGGACCCGGCCAGTGCGGAGATGACGAAATATGCAGCTAACGTGATGTTGGCGACACGGATTACATTTATGAATGAATTGAGCGGTCTGTGTGAGAAGTTCGGGGCCGATATTGAGAAAATCCGAGCGGGGATTGGGAGTGATTCGCGGATTGGCAGCGCGTTTCTGTTTCCCGGCGTCGGGTACGGCGGTAGTTGTTTTCCGAAAGACGTGCGAGCGCTGGCACACATGGGCCAGGTTACAGGCTGCCCGATGACGATTGCCGAGAAAGTGCAGGAGGCGAATTACAGGCAGCAAGATAGATTCGCCCAGCGTGTGGTGAATTACTTCGGTCAAAAGGCGGGTGATGTAACATTGGCGGTATGGGGATTGGCGTTCAAGGCACGAACTGATGATATTCGTGAAGCGCCTTCGATACGGTGCATAAGGAAGTTTCTGGATGCGGGGATGGAGATAAGGGCGTATGACCCTGAGGCGATGACTGCGGCGGTTGAGGCACTTGAGGGCAAGATTAGTGTTGCTGAGCACAGTTATGATGTGCTTGACGGAGCCGACGCACTGGTAATATTCACCGACTGGCAGGAGTTCAGGACGCCGGATTTTGAGTTAATAGCGAGCAAGCTGACCAAAGCCGTTATTTTTGACGGCCGGAATTTGTATGACCCGGCGTATGTGCGGAAACAAGGGATTGAGTACTACAGTATCGGCAGGGTATGACGGAAGTCAGAGGTCAGAGGCCAGAAAGGATGAGGTTTGAAGGCATTGGTTACAGGTGCTGCGGGGTTTATTGGCTCACATTTGAGTGAGCGGTTGATTAGTAACGGCTTGTCGGTTGTTGGGCTGGATAACTTCGACGATTTTTACGACCCGGCCGTTAAGCGGGCCAATATCGCCGGATGTCTCGAAAACGACAGATTTGAATTAGTCGAGGGAGATATTCGAGATGCAGATGCGATAGGGTCCGTTCTGGCCGGCGGCGACGTTGATATTATTGTACATTTGGCGGCTAAGGCGGGGGTGAGGCCCTCGATAAAAGACCCGTTGACTTATCAGGATGTTAATGTGAACGGTACGATGGTGCTGCTGGAGGGGGCGAAGGAGTTCGGCGTTAAGAAATTTGTGTTCGGGTCGAGTTCGAGTGTGTACGGTAATAACGAGAAGGTGCCGTTTAGTGAGACGGACAATGTAGATTTTCCGATATCACCTTATGCGGCGACAAAAAAGGCGGGCGAACTTGTCTGCTATACGTACAGCCATCTTTACGATATTGATATGGTATGTTTAAGATTGTTTACGGTCTATGGACCGAGGCAAAGGCCGGATCTTGCGATTCATAAGTTCTGCAAGTTAATTGAGGCGGGTAAGTCCATTCCGGTTTTTGGTGACGGCTCAATGAGGCGGGACTTTACTTATATTGACGATATTATTGGCGGGATTGTCGATGCGATGGGCCGGTGCGAAGGATACGAGATTTACAATCTCGGCGAGTCCAGGCCGGTACGGCTTGATGTCTTGATAGGTGAGATTGAAAAAGCCCTTGGCAAAAAAGCTGAGGTTAACCGGTTGTCGGTGCCGCCGGGAGATGTTAAGCAAACGTATGCCGATGTGAGCAAGGCGAAAGAGCGACTTGGGTATGAGCCGAGGACGCAGATTGATGTGGGGCTTAAGAAGTTTGTTGAATGGTTGAGGAATGGTTAGACGGCGGGAAGGTTTGAGGCCTTTGGTTATTACGGGGTAATATTATGAAAAAGGCGTTGATAACTGGGATCACGGGGCAGGATGGTTCTTATCTTGCGGAGCTTTTGCTTGAAAAGGGGTATGAGGTTTGGGGTATTATCAGGCGGAGTTCATCGTTTCATACCGGCAGAATAGACCATCTTTACAAAGACCCGCACGAAAAGGTCAATCTAAGGTTGGTGTACGGCGACCTTACAGATGGAAGCGACCTTGCGACAGTAGTCAATGATATTAAGCCAGATGAAGTTTATAACCTTGGTGCGCAAAGTCATGTTCGCGTCAGTTTCGACATGCCGATATACACCGCTGACGTCGATGCACTCGGGACGCTTCGGTTGCTTGAGGCGGTTCGGACGATGGCCAAGCCGCCCCGGTTTTATCAGGCATCGAGCAGTGAGATGTACGGCAGCGTTGTCGAGGCGCCTCAGACGGAAGAGACTCCGTTTTATCCGAGGAGTCCATACGGCTGCGCGAAGGTTTACAGCTTCTGGCAGGTTGTGAATTACCGCGAGGCTTACGAACTGTTCGCATGTAACGGGATTTTGTTTAATCATGAATCGCCGAGGCGAGGCGAGACTTTTGTTACGCGAAAGATAACCCGGGCTGCGACGCGAATCAAATTGGGATTGCAGGAAAAGCTGTATTTGGGCAATCTTGATGCTAAACGAGACTGGGGTTTTGCAGGCGATTATGTCGAAGCCATGTGGCTGATGTTGCAGCAGGACAGGCCCGAGGATTATGTGATTGCCACCGGTCAAACACATTCGGTACGGGAATTTCTGGACGAAGTATTCGGTCATCTTGATCTGGACTGGAAGAGGCTTGTTGAGATTGATCCAAAGTACTACCGTCCGACGGAGGTTGATTTTCTGCTTGGCGATGCGAGCAAGGCGAAAAAGGATTTGGGTTGGGAGCCAAAAGTAACATTCAAGGAGCTTGCGAGAATGATGACCGATGCTGATATGATGTTGGCCCGGAATGAGAAAATATTAAATGATCACGGGAAGGGTTAGTTGGTGACGAGCTGTTTTTTCGAAAACAGAAGGGTAGTCGTAACGGGTGGGGCCGGGTTTTTGGGCGGCTATGTTGTGGATGGTCTGCGCAAACGCGGCTGCAAAAATATTTTAGTGCCTAAGATAGAAGACTATGACCTGGTGAAATCGGACGATATTGTCAGGATGTACGATGATATGGAGCCCGATATAGTGATTCACTTAGCGGCGGTCGTGGGGGGGATTGGGGCGAATCGCGAGCATCCGGGCGAGTTCTTCTATAAGAATTTGATGATGGGTGTGCAACTTATTGAACATGGCAGGTTGCGGCAGATAGAAAAGTTTGTTGCGATAGGTACAGTTTGTCTGTATCCGAAGTTTACGCCGGTGCCGTTCAAGGAGGATGATATCTGGAACGGCTATCCAGAGGAAACGAATGCGCCGTACGGGTTGGCGAAGAAGATGCTGCTTGTTCAATCGCAGTCTTACCGGGCAGAGTACGGCTTCAATTCGATATTTTTAGTCCCTGTGAATCTGTACGGCCCGGGCGATAATTTCGACCCGGCCAGCAGTCATGTGATACCTGCGCTTATAAAGAAATGCATTGACGCTATTGATAGCGGCAACGATTACATCGAGTGTTGGGGAACTGGCGTCGCTTCGCGCGAGTTTATTTATGTTACCGATGCAGCGGAGGGTATTTTGCTGGCCACGGAAAAGTATGATAAGCCGGAGGCCGTGAATATTGGGGCGGGGTTTGAAATAACGATAAAGGACTTGGTTGAAAAGATTACAGGGTTCACGGGTTTCGGCGGCGAGATTCGATGGGACAGCTCCAGGCCGGACGGCCAGCCGAGGAGGCGCCTTGATGTTTCGCGTGCCAAGGCTGAATTCGGCTTTGAGGCGAAGATGGATTTCGACGAGGGATTGAAAAAGACAATTCAGTGGTATGTTGAGCATAGGAAACAGCAGACATAATAGAGGAAGGTTGTAATGAGTAAAGATTGTTTGAATGTTGCGGTTGTTGGAGCGGGTTATTGGGGTAAGAACTTAGTTCGCAACTTCGCAACGGCCCCAAGATGCAGGTTGAAGTATGTATGTGACTTGAACGAGGAACTGCTTTTGCGGCAAAAGAAGAATTTCCCCTTTATCGAGACGACTACTAATTTAGATGAAGTGCTCGGTGATAGGGACGTTGATGCAGTAGTAGTTGCGACTGAGGCCCAAAATCATTTTGAGGTGGCAAGAAAGGTGCTTGAGGTGGGTAAGTGCGTTTATGTTGAGAAGCCCCTGACGCTCAAGGCCTGCGATTCTGAAGTTCTGATTGACCTGGCTAATCAGAAGCAGCTCAAACTGATGGTGGGGCATCTGTTAGTGTATCATCCGGGTGTGAATTACGTGAAAGAGTTGATTGACGGTGGGCGGATTGGGGAGCCTTACTATATGTACACGCAGCGGGTCAACCTTGGCATCGTGCGGCAGACGGAGAATGCGTGGTGGTCGTTAGCTCCGCATGATATTTCTGTTATCTGCTATCTTTTTGATTCAGAGCCGGTGTCGGTGGCGGCACATGGACAGTGTTATCTGCAGGAAGGGGTTGAGGATGTGGTATTTGCGACGATTACGTTCGCCGACGGGAAGGTGGCGCACGTTCACTGTAGCTGGCTGGACCCGCACAAGATACGCAAGATGACGGTTGTTGGGTCTGAAAATATGGTAACCTTCGACGATATGGAGGCGACGGAGAAGATTCGGATATATGACAAGGGCGCGGCTAAAGGGTTGGACGCAAATACTTATGCGGAAATTATATCGCTCAGGTTTGGTGATATCGTGATGCCGAGAATACCCGGCGGTGAGCCGTTAGCTCTTGAGTGCCGGCATTTTATCGACTGTGTGCTTGACGATAAGCCTGTTCGCAGTGACGGCGCCAGTGGATTGCAGGTTGTGCGGATATTAGAGGCCGGGCAGAAATCGCTGCAGAACAATGGCAAGGTAATTAATCTCGAGGAGTTATAATAAATGCAGGTTCCTTTGCTGGATTTGAAGGCGCAGTATGCAACTATAAAGGATGAAATCTTAGCTGCGGTTTCGGAGGTATTAGAGTCGCAACGGTGTATAGGCGGGCCGAAGGTGGCCGAGCTTGAGGAAAAGATTGCTGCAGTTAGCGAATGCAAATTCGCCGTCGGTGCTTCGAGCGGGACGGACGCGATAATGAACAGCCTGATGAGCTTGGACATCAGGCCGGATGATGAGATTATTACGACACCTTTTACTTTTATCTCGACGGTTGGATGTATCGCAAGATTAGGGGCAAAGATAGTGTTTGCGGACATTGACCCGAAGACTTACAACATCGACCCGGGAGGTGTAAAGGGGGCGGTGACAGAAAAGACCAAGGCTATTATGCCGGTGCATTTGTTCGGGCAGATGGCTGATATGGACCCGATAATGGAGGTCGCTGCCGAGTACAATCTTGCTGTGATTGAGGACGCCGCCCAGTCGATTTCGAGCACATATAAAGGCAGAAAAGCTGGCAGTATCGGCACGGTTGGATGTTTCAGTTTCTTCCCGAGCAAGAACTTAGGCGGTATCGGCGACGGAGGGATGATAGTTACGAATGATGAAGAGCTTTATAATCGGCTGTTTATAATGCGCAATCACGGCAGCAAGCCGAAATACCATCACAGGTGCGTGGGGGGCAATTTTCGGCTTGACCCGATACAGGCGGCAGCGCTTTTGGTGAAGCTTCCGCATCTCGATGAGTGGTCGGCCAAGCGGAGAGGAAATGCAGCGTATTACGATAAGAAATTTGCAGGCACTGTCGCTGGGACACCTTATATCAGCCCGGACTGCGTTACGATTTATAATCAGTATGTGATTTGCGTGCCGAGGCGTGATGAGGTGGTGGCCCATCTGAAGGCGAACGATATCGGATGCGAGATATATTATCCTGTGCCGATGCATTTGCAGGAGTGCTTTAGCTATCTGGGATACAGAGAGGGTGATTTTCCGGAGGCCGAAAAGGCGGCCAAGGAAGTGATGGCAATACCGGTTTATCCGGAGTTGACCGATAAGATGAAGGACTGCGTCGTTGAAGCAATACTATCATTTTTGGGCCAATAACCGGCAAAGCAGAAGCTATGAATAATTCTCAAACAAGTTCTTCGACTCTTCGGCTTTGCGATATTAGTTTGGGTATCGTATGTCCGATGGCGAATGAGCGCGCAACAGCTGTGGAATTTGTGAATGCGGTGTTGGCCCAGTGCGAAGGATTCAGGAAAGTGATTTTCTTTGCGATCCTGGATAATGCCTGTAAAGACGACACGACAGAGCTTCTTAGGGAGTTTCAGAAAGAACAGGCACAGTTAAACGTTGTGTGGGCCCCAGAGGATAGATGCGTGGTCGATGCATATATTCGTGGGTATCGGGAGGCGTTGAGTGCGGGCTGTGACTGGATCTTAGAGATAGACGCGGGTTTCAGCCATCAGCCGACGGATATGCCTCGGTTTTTTGATAAAATGTTGGAAGATTTTGATTGCGTGTTTGGCAGCCGGTTTTGCAAAGGCGGCAGTATGACGGAGAGTCCTTTCGGGCGGCGCATTGTAAGTCGGGGCGGCACTATTTGTGCCAATATTCTTTTAGGGACCAAACTTACAGATATGACCAGTGGTTTTGAGATGTTTACACACCCAGCACTTGAAATGGTGTTAGCCAAGGGGATTAAATCGAGGGCGCATTTTTTTCAGACCGAAATAAAAGTGTATTGTCGTAAATTGAAGGTGGCCGAGGTGCCGATAAGTTATCGTGCGCCGAGCGTTGGTGTTAACAAAGAGGTTTTGAAAGATGCTCTGGGTAATTTGTTTCGTCTCTTTATGTTGCGGCTTTCGGGAAAGTTATAAATTCTAAAGTTTGCGGGGATTGCAAGTGAGTGAAAAGATAGCGGTTGTGGTTACATCAATTGCTGGCCCGAATAAGGTCCTGCGGGACTTGGCAGGCGGGTGTAAAGAGAGAGGGTATCGGTTCATTGTTATAGGCGACGAGGCCAGCCCGGCGAACTTTCACCTCGACGGCTGTGACTTTTATAGCCTTGAAAGACAGGTTGAAACAGGCTTTAAGTTTGCGCGGCTGTGTCCTACGAGGCACTATGCCAGAAAAAACATCGGCTATCTTATTGCCATTGCCGATGGTGCATCGATCATAATAGAGACGGATGATGACAATATTCCATATGATGATTTCTGGCAGCTAAAGAGTGTGAATCAGTCCGTTAAGGTAGTCGAAAAGGCGGGGTGGATGAACGTCTACCGATATTTTACAGATGCGAATATCTGGCCTCGCGGGATGGCCCTGGAGCACATTAACGACGAAGTGCCGGCGTTCGAATCTCTCCAGAGCCGTGATGTTTATTGTCCCATCCAGCAGGGACTGGCGGATGACAATCCGGATGTCGATGCGATTTATCGGCTCATTGGTCCTTTGCCGCAGACATTTAGAAAAGACAGACGCGTTGCTTTGGGGGCCGGGGTGTGGTGTCCTTTCAACAGCCAAAATACTACTTGGTTGGCCGAGGCATTCGGTTTGTTGTACCTGCCTTCATATAGTTCTTTTCGCATGACGGACATCTGGCGAAGTTTCATTGCCCAGCGGATTGCGTGGGTCAACGGGTGGGCGGTTCTCTTTGGAGAACCTACGATGCGGCAGGAGCGTAACGTACATGATTTGATGCGGGATTTTGAGGACGAGGTTCCGGGGTATTTAAACAACAACAGACTTTGTGAAGCACTTGAGGCCCTTACACTGGGCGGCGGTGCGGACGTGATTAGCGCTAACTTGCGGTTGTGTTACGAAAAACTTGTCGATATGTCATTGGTTGACTCGAAGGAGATCAATTTGGTAGATGCTTGGAATGATGACCTGGCCCAAATCAGAAAATAATATATTAAAAGGTAAAGTATGATAAAGATAATTTGCGTATGTGGTGCAAGGCCTAATTTTATGAAGGTTGCGCCCGTCATGAGAGCATTCGAGGCAAAAGGGGGGTTTGAGGTCCTTTTAGTTCATACAGGCCAGCACTACGATGAGAATATGAGCAAGCTCTTTTTTGATGAGCTTAACATCCCCAGGCCGGACATAAATCTGGATGTTGGCTCAGCAAGCCATGCAGTTCAAACGGCGGAGATTATGAAGAGTTTTGAGCCTGTGGTACTGGATTTTGCACCTGATTATGTACTTGTTGTAGGCGATGTGAACAGTACCATAGCGTGCGGACTCGTGGCGGTGAAGTTGGGAGTGAAACTCATTCACGTCGAGGCGGGCCTGCGAAGTTTTGACCGAACAATGCCGGAGGAGATTAACCGCGTGTTGACAGACACCATAAGCGACCTGTTGTTTGTAACCGAACAATCCGGTATTGATAATCTCCGGAACGAAGGCATCGACGAAGATAAGGTGCATTTTGTCGGCAACGTTATGATTGATACGCTGCTTGCAAACAAGGAAAAGGCACAGAAATCGGATGTGTTGGAGCGTTTGGGGCTTTGTGCTAAGGAGTATGTAGCAATAACATTACATAGGCCGAGCAATGTTGATGATATGGCAACTTTTGGAGAGATCGTCACGGCGTTTGAAGAGATTGCGAAGGAGATGAAACTGGTTTTCCCGATTCATCCGCGGACGAGGGATAATATTAAGGGCAGCGAGCTTGAGGGACGGATGGAGAAGCTGGCAAATCTTATCTTACTCGAGCCGGTGGGATATGTGGACTTTTTGTGTTTGATGAGTAATGCCGGGCTTGTGCTGACGGACTCTGGCGGTATACAGGAGGAGACAACGATACTTGGGGTGCCGTGCATGACGTTGCGTGAAAGTACTGAGCGTCCGGTAACAATTACGGAGGGCACGAATAGACTTGTGCATATAACGGCCGATAATATTCTAATGCATTACCGTCGAATCATGGATGGGGGCGTAAGTAGCACCCACAGTATCCCGAAGTTATGGGATGGCAGGGCAGCCGAGAGGATTGCAGGAATTATCACCGAAGCGTGAAGTGTGCCGAACAATTCGCCGATATAGACGTAACTAAAGCTGTAATTTAGACTTATGGCTGCTTGATACGGTCCTGATTATCTCGGTGTAATTCTCAAAATCTGCGTTTCATAATAGCAATGATACCGGAAAAATCAGCGATTAATTGCACCCGACGGGGACGGAGTCTAAGGATAACAAGCTGATTTTGTTTGCTGTTAATTTTGTCAGGCGTTAATAATTAATTAAAATTACCAAACAAAGCCATTTTGTGGCACAGTCCTTAAGAATAGCTCGTAATGACCTCTGAAAAGCAGATCCAGGCGAATCGCAGAAATTCTCAAAGCTCCACCGGGCCGCGGACTACTGTGGGCAAGTTGAATGTATCGAGAAATTCGGTAAAGCATGGCTTGTTGTCAAAAGATATTGTCATCAAAAATGAGAGCGAAAGTGAATTTGTTAGGTTCCGACAAAGTCTGTATTCGGAGCTTGCCCCGGCCGGTGAATTGGAGCAGCTTCTTGCAGATCGAATAATCGCTTCATTTTGGCGTTTGAAAAGAGTTGGCAAAATAGAGGTTGAGCTTCTTAACAACCTGTCTTCTTTTCAGTTTCACAAGCCCGGCAGTAGCAGTGCTATTCCCACTATGAGACTTACAAAAACTTATGAAGATGGCTCAACTGAAATTGTCTCTTCAGGAGTTTCGGGAAAAGCAGATTCAGGCGAAGATGAATCTCTCGATATGTCATTGGGCCAAGCTGTCCATGCTGACTTTGCCGGTTCGAACACACTTGGCAAGTTTCGTCGGTATGAGGCCCATATCGACCGTACACTTTATAAGACGTTGCATGAATTGCAAAGGCTTCAGGCCGCCCGCCTCGGTCAAAAAGTTTCCGCCCCATTAGCCATAGATATAAATGTTAGCGGAGATGATACCTAGTGTGCTTTACTAAATGGTAACCGTTCATGGTAATTCAGGATAACTTTTATTTGTCCAGTGTCCAGGAATTGATTGATGTATGAATTCGAAGACTCTTCTGTTTTGCTTGATTTTAAGCCTAATGTGATTGTCGATGATGGCCGGTTCCGGATGTGATTCATGAATAAACGGTCATACATGGAGTGCCAAGTATGGCATCGAGCAAAAGACCTAACGACGGGCAAAATTACTGAAAGAACGAACCGCTTTGTGCCTGTGACCGCTTAATTGCGCCCGATAGGGACGGTGTCTTTTGTGTTTTGGATCTCAACATAGAGCCGGTGAAAGTGAAGCGAGTAATACAGAAAAGTTGGCGAGGTTAGTTCATCTTTGAGGCTTGAAGTGAAACATAAGATAAGAATGTTATCAGTTGGGCTTATATTTGTTTTTGGGGCTAACTCTTGTGCTGCAAAAGAAACGAACAGTACAAAGGTGGGCGGCTCAGCTAAAAATTTCCCCTGCTGGATCGCGAAGGAGAAGATCCGAGCGGGATTTTTATCTTCTGAACGTGATACCAAATATGCTGCTTCAATGCGTGCTGTTGGATTAAATACGGCAATACTTTCAACTACTTTACACCGTAAAAAGGAATTTGCCAAGACATTGAAAAATTGTAATCGGTGGGCTGAAGTGAGCAAAGAGGAAGGTTTACACGTATTCATAGCTTATAATTGGCAACCTGATCCGAGGTCCTTTTCTGGTGTTTATAGGTGTGTTGTTTATTCTGATGGGCGTACAGGGAAAGCTCCATGCCCACGGGATCACGGATATTGGGTCAACTATCTAACTCATATGGGCAAGGTGATAGCAGGGTTATCGGTTGATCCGGATTTGCAGATTGACGGGATATTCCTGGATTCGGAACTGTATAGCAATCGTGGCACCACCTTCAAAAGTTATGGCAAGGAAACCTGTTTTTGCGATAGCTGCTTTTCAAGTTTTCTGTTGGCCAATGGGTATTATGGTTCGGAATTACCTGTTGTAGAACTCGCCAGCCGTAAAAAATGGCTTGAGGATAACAAGTTCTTGGATCAGTTTTTCGCTTTTTTGGCCAAAGATGTCGATTTACTTGCCAGAGAGTACGAGCAAAACATCCACCAAATTAATCCTTCTTTAGTTATAGGTATGTATCCAATGAAGATAACGACGAAGAACTGGGTGCGAAGAAGCGTCGCACGTGGCATTGGAACCGAGAAAATGCCGATTATAATTTTCGCCAATGATACATATACTGGCGGAGGAGCAAAAAAACTTCCGGAACAACCGGCTGAATACTACGCCAAAGAGGGGATAAACGCCGTGTACGCTGCCGGCTTTTTGATAAGAAGGTACAAGAGTAGCGCATTAATGAAAGAGTTGCCCGCTGTTTGCAAAAAGTGCAGTGGATACTGGATATTCTCGATGCACAGCCTTTGGGAGCCTACGGCTAAAAAATACGCATTAATCCATGGCAGTCAAGATGAATATCTCCGGGCGATCAAAGAAGCAAACAATAAAATTGAGACGTTCATCACGGAACAATAACTGCTTGGGTGTGTTAGCAGATGCGTTGGATTAATAAATTTAGCAAGATAAATAATGTTTTAATTTGAATTCCGGGTGCGAGCAATCTCCTCGAAATATGTTAATGAGAATATGGGCATAGCTGTAATTACAACTCATACTACGACCATTTGTGTATCAGGTTAGAGGAAATTGTTATAATTTGCTTGTAACCATGCTTGGACCTTTATCACTTAGAAAAAACTTTTCCTGGACCTTTGTAGGAAATGTTGTCAGTGCTGCCTGTCAATGGGGTATTTTGACTACTTTTGTGAAGCTTGGTAGTCCGGAAATGGTCGGGAAGTTTGCTCTTGGTCTGGCAATTACCGTTCCTGTTACTACTTTTGCTATGCTGCAACTTAGAGCTGTTCAAGTTACAGATGCCAAAAATGAATATATGTTCAGAGATTATTTTGGAACCAGGCTGTTAATGTGCTTTTTGGGTCTGCTGGTTATCAGCGGCATTGCTTGGTTCGGAGGTTACAGCAGGGAAACGGCCTGGATAGTGTTTTTGGTGGGATTGATTAAAACCATTGCTTCACTTTGTGATATTTTTCATGGCCTATTTCAACGACACGAGCGCATGAATTTGAGCGCATGTAGTTTGATGCTCAGAAACACTCTTGCGCTGGTGGCTGTGCTTGCCGTTACGCTATATGTAAAACAAATTATACCGTCCCTTGTGGCGATGGCGATTGTCTTTCTGCTGGTTCTCTTCATATATGATATTTCCCGTGCAGTCAGATTGCTTTCGTTTGAGGCTGGTTCTGACCAAATAAAACATCTTCTTATACCACGTTTCGATTCCAAAATAATTCTCAGTCTGGTTTGGCTGGCTCTTCCTTTGGGGCTTGTTATGTTTTTGCGTTCTTTAGAAAACTCTGTGCCGAGATATATACTTGAGTCTTTCCACGGTGAGGCAGCTTTAGGTTATTTTGCTGCGATTGCTTATCCTGTGGTCGTTAGCAGTATAGTGATAGGCGCGATAGGACAGTCGGCCTCTCCAAAGCTGGCAAACTACTGTGTCAATAACTTTGCCGCTTATCACCGTCTTATGAGAAAACTTCTCTTTCTTGGTTTTATTATGGGACTGTTCTTTGTGGGTGGTGTTGTGTTATTTGGCAAGCTAGCGCTGACTGTTGTTTATAGTATCGAGTATGCTAATTATGACACTGAGTTTATCTTGTTGGCGGTTGGCGCGGCAATCGGGTTTATGACTTCTTTTTACGGTTACAGTTTTACGGCTGCACGTTTATTTAAAACACTATTAGTCATGAGAATAATGAGTTGTGTGGTCATGGTGTTGGTCTCGTTTTGGTTGATTCCCCTTTACGGTCTTTGTGGGGCCGCAATATCATCTATTGTAACATTGTTGGTTACACTTGTCTGTAGATACATAATGATGTCAATATACATTCTTAAGCGGCAGCAACAAGTGAACATAAGCTAAATCCGGTTTTCTACACATATTAATGAATCAGGGAATAATGATGACCAAACACAGCCAATTAAATAAGAAACCAGTTAAAGATAATAGGCCTCTTCGTGTATTACATATAGGTAGTAGAATGGCTTGTGGAGGAGCTGAAACAAGACTTATGGAACTTTTTAGGATTAGTAATCATGACAATGTTCGTTTTTATTTTTGTATGGTCAACAAAGAGCTGGGTTATTATGATTCTGAAATAAAAGCCTTGGATGGCCAAATTTTACAATGTCCTCTTACTAAAAACATTTTTTTATTCACATGGCGTTTCTATCGTCTGTTGAAGAAGGGGAAATATGATGTTGTGCATAGCCACGTACTACTTTTCTCCGGGATATGTTTAACTATAGCCAAATGGGCGGGCATAAAAAAAAGAATAGCTCATATGCGAAGTACCTCTGATAGCAAACAAGATTCTGCCTTTCGGCGCGTTTATCGAAAGTTGATGGCCAAACTTATATTAAAAAATGCCACCGATATAATCGGAATATCTAACGGAGTATTGACTGTTTGGTTCGGTAGAGATTGGCGGAATAACCCAAAGATAAGTCTAATCTATAATGGGCTTGATACAACTCCTTATCATTGTGAATCTGACCCAGCTTGGCTCAAATGTGAATTTGATATACCTTCCAACAATAAAATAGTGGTTCATGTAGGGAGGTTTGACCCTTCGAAAAATCACACCAAGCTTGTTAATATAGCCCAGAGCTTTCTGGCAGGGCACGGTGAAACTTGTTTTATTCTTGTGGGGGACGGAAAATTAAGAAGCGAAATCGAAGACTCTGTTATGGCAAAAGGACTTGCGGCTAAATTCAGATTTACGGGCTTCCGATCTGATGTAGCCAGAATAATGAAAAGTGCCGACGCCTTTTTGTTCCCTTCAGCCTGGGAAGGTTTGGGCGGAGTCGTCGTGGAAGCTGTGGCGGCAGGATTGCCGATGGTGGTAAGTGATCTGCCTACTATTAGAGAAATTTTTGATATTTGCGGCAGTGGCGAACAGTTGCCAGTTGATGCACGCGACAGCGAGTGGGCAGCGGCCCTCAAGAAAGCCGTGAACAGCCCTCGTCAGGACCAGTGGCTGGGCGAATTGGAAAAGTCTGTCTTTTCGCTTGATAATGCCTGGCAAAATCTTCTGTCTGTTTATCAAAATGATTAAAATTTAAGTGTGCCACTGTGTTCATACTATATCGGGGTTCTGAGTAATGAACATTCAATTTCCTGTACCCATTGTGTTTTACGCGGTCCTTGTGTTTTTTTTTACCGTACTTTTCTAAGCGCGGAGGATGACTTATGGGAGTTGGATATCCAGTTCCAATTTGTATATATGCTTCGCTGGCTCTGATGTTTCTGCTCTTTTCAAGAAGGGCCAAAGGGTTGAAATGTGTCTTCGTTGCCAGCTACTGCGGAGTGATGATAACTTCCTTTACCGGGGGCGCTTCGGGAGGAATATGGTTGGCCCCTTTGTTGTTGTTCTTAATAGGCCCGTGGGTTATACAGCGCCCCAAGGCAGAGGCTTTTGGCTCAAGAAGGTTGACCCGAATTACATACATGATGTTCTTAGTTTTTCTTGCAGGTGTCGTAATGGCATTGTTGCGGTACGATCCTGCAGTTGAATTTGCTAAGGGCGGGAGTTTTAGAACTCTCCTTGGGATACCTATCAGGTACTTGATGATGATTTATCGTATGCAAACTGTAACCTTCCTGGCTTTAGCGTTTGTTCTGCCCCTGTGTTATTACATTGACCGCAAATTGTTGCTGCAATTCCTGATGTTGTGCTGGTTTTTTACATTAGTCTTGGCAGTTTTAGGGATTTTGGATTTTACGGGCTTTGCAGACTTTGCGTTCCAGTGGGGCAAGTTGGAAGAAATTCAAACGGGTAGCCAAGTGGGGATATTCGGATTTAATCGTGCAGCTTATGGAAAAATGCTGATTACCGGTATATTCATGTGTTTTGCTATGACCCAGCTCACGCGAAGCTATAGCCTGATGATGCTCGGCTACGGTTCAATTCCGATATTAGTAATAGCTTTATTATTTTCCTTCTCGCGTTCTTCATTTGTAGCCCTTGCCATAGGATCGCTGTCACTGGCTGTGACTCTCGGTGGTGCCCGTGCGTTCAAGGGTATATTGGTATCCCTGTTCGGTCTAATAGTCATTTCCATAGTTTTGATGCAATCGCCTGAATTACGAGAGAGGTTTGTGCCCATTATACCATTCTTAGGGACACAGGAAGTGGAAATGTCGGCTGCAGAGTTGTCTTCGTCAAGAATTGAAGGGTGGATGGCTGTGTTAAAATGGCTGCTTACAAGACCGGATATAATTATGTTCGGTGTCGGTTTTCAAAATTTCAGCTATTCTATCACGCTGTATGCTCAGGTGGGAACATTGCAAGTAGGTCATAATAGCTGGTTGACCGTCCTGTCTGAGTTTGGGATTTTAGGGTTCCTTTTGTTTAATGCCTGGCTCATGGCAATCTTTTTCTGGCTGGTTTCCTGTCGGCGTGTAATGACCGACAAGGTAGATAAGATGATGCCGGGAATATTTATCTCACTTATGTTAGGCCTTGTTGCAAGTTGTATGTTCTCGGGAACACTGATACCAGGTCAAGGTATGGTGGTATGGTTGGCTCATTTCTACCTGCTCCTTGGCGTTTGGATCAGTTACTACAGGACTCAAATGCTTGAGAGTTATGTAGATTTAGAATATTTCGATGGTGAGCAATACGTCTACGATGAGTATGATTATGCAGATGAGGTCTCCTGTGATGCAGATCAATATAGTTATAATTATTGACTGCCTGTGTACAACAGATTGCATAAAAGCTCCATGAAATATTCGCACTCCGGATATAGTCTATTGAATATGTAAAAGCAATCTCAAGAAAGGCCAGTTATGCTGAAAAGAATTATTGGCGGATTGTTGCTCTTGGCAATTGTGGGATGTGTTGCAAGTGTTGCCGCGGGATCGGCGTTTGCTTACGTTATTTGCTTCGTGATGATGGTTGCAGTCGTTTTGTTCGGGTTGTTAGTGCTTGTAGTGAACATTATTTGGAAGTTTCTTCCAGATGATTTTAAGAAAGCCTATGAAAGAAAGAAAGAACGCCTGAGTGTGGTTATTTTCTTCTGTGGTTTGTTCTTTTTCTTTGTTGGAGCTGCAGTCAATAGGAGATATTTCCTTGGGGCGTCTGGATTTATCCACTTGCTTGGTAATACAGCGACATTTATTTTTGCAGCCTTTTTGGGATGGAGGCTAATAAAGCCGAATAAAATAAAAACTATAGTCGGAGGTAGTGTTGTCTTCATTTTGTTTATTGCCTTGCTGTCATTTATCAGTTCTACTGCTCTAAAACCGGGTGAAGCTGTGCCGGTCAGTTCGATCGACAACCTTAAGACGCTGGGATATGTCGATTGGGTTCCAGCGGAAAATATAGAAAAAAGAGGGGTAACGCAATATAAGTCTGGATTAACCTTTGATGGTATAAACATTTTTGCTTCCGAACTTCTGGGTCAAATATACTTAATGGATATGCAGGGCAATATTTTGCACAAGTGGACTGAGAAGACAAAGTGGGTTGAGAGGTTTGAGGGGAATGGTAGGTTGAATGGCTTACAAATGTGTGAAAATGGGGATTTATTATTGATTGTTAAAGACCAGATGCTTATTTGTCTGGATTGGGATTCAAATGTTAAGTGGAAGAAAAAAATGCGGGTCCACCATGATGTTCGCGTTGATGAGAACAACAATATATATGTGATAGCGAGAGAAGATGGACTGATTTTTTGGCATAAGATACCGGTGCCGATTCTAAGCGATTATATTGCTGTTTTGTCGCCGGACGGTGAGATAAAGAAGAAAGTTTATGTTTACAACCTGGTGGAGGAGTACATTTCATCGGGCGATATTGCCAAGATATACTATAGTGGGATTCTTAAACCCATAAACCTGATGAGAATCTTTTGGCACTACTACAAGTCAAAGATGAATTACATCTTCAGAAATGCGACCCCATTTGATATCATGCATACCAACGGCATCCAGATTGTAGACAGTGATATCGATGGTTTTTGCAGGAAGGGTGACTGGCTGGTTTCGCTTCGGCAGCCAGACTTTATAGGAGTTGTAGATGTTTGGAAAGAAGAGCTTGTTTGGAGCTGGGGACCGGGTGAGTTGAGCAAGCCACATCATCCGACGCTTTTGAAGAATGGGAATGTGTTAGTTTATGATAACGGAGTTGATAGCGGATTTTCACGCATCGTGGAGTTGGATCCGGTAACCAAAAAGACTATGTGGGAGTACAAATCCAAGCCTCCGGAAAAATTTTTCTCCAATACCAGGGGTAGCTGCCAAAGACTTCCAAATGGCAACACTCTCATTGCTGAAAGTAACAAGGGGCGCGTTTTCGAAATAACAAGCGAAGGCAAAGTTGTGTGGGAGTTTTATAGTCCCGAAAGAAAAATGGAAACTAAAGAAAGAGCGCCAATATATCGGATGATGCGAATTACCAATCCCGAAAGATATACACATCTAAGAGAGTTTGAATGATTTTTTTGATTGTAAGCTATCAGCAGAAGTTAGGGGAGGTGCTTTAGCGATAAGGAGACCAGCGATACAGCTGGAGTAAGGCTAAAATGGGAAAGTAAGCTGAAGTTATGGTTGATCTATTAAGCAGATTAAAGAAGATTGGAATCAAGATTTTGCAGGGGAATAGCACTTGGTTGCGGGAGAGGATCTCGCTGAGCTTATTTAGGGTAGGCAAGGGAATTTACCAAATGTTTAAGGTGCGGGATGGCCGTCGGAAAACCATTCTGTTTATTACCGGCTGTCAACGGTCGGGCACCACCCTGGCACTTAGAATTTTTGAAAGAGATTTAGACGCAAAGATATATGGAGAATTCAGCGAATTATCTTCTGATGATTTGCAGAACAAAATTCGTCTCAACCCACTTAATTCAGTGAAAGAAGTGATTGACAGGGACAAGGTTTCGCTGGTTGCCTTAAAGCCATTGGTGGAAACCCAAAATCTGTTGAAACTGCTCGATTACTTTCAGGGTTCTAAAGCTTTGTGGATGTATCGACATTACAAAGATGCAGCTTTTTCCAATCTCGCGTGTTTTGGTATAAGAACCGGTATCAACAACTTAAGACCTATTGTTGAAAATGAATCGCAAAACTGGCGGGCAGAGAATATCTCTGAGAACACAAGAAGAATCGTTCTCAACCATTTTTCTGAGGATATGAATCCTTACGATGCAGCTGCTCTATTCTGGTTTGTACGTAACAACCTGTTCTTTGAGTTGAATCTTGACGATAATCCTAATGTTATAATGTGTAGATATGTTGATTTGGTTACAAGTCCTCTCAGAATTATGAAGGGGATTTATGAATTTATAGGCAACGATTTCCCGGGAGAAAGAATTACTTCAGAGGTACACTTTTCATCGGTGGGAAAAGGCAAGAGTATAACGCTATCTGCCCCAATAGACCTTTTGTGTATGAACTTGCTGAAGAAACTCGACGGAGTATATCAAGCGAAAGATTATTATGCCGAATAGATTGATACTGGGCTTGATGAACGTTTTCACATCGTTAAGACTTCCAACACGGGAGGTCGAATCGTCATTTGATACCCGCGCGTCATTGTAGACGCGTGCCAGTTGTGGATTAGTCGTAATATGGTCAGGAAGTACTTGTGAAAGTCCTGCATGTCGGTCAACTGAAAACGGATCGTGGTGTTACTGGTTCTTGCCAAAGTACTAATGGCTTCGCTGTGGCACAGGCTGGGATCGGGCTCAAAGTAGGCTTGATCGCATCTTCGCCACTGCGACATGGGGAGTTGGTGGAAGAGCAGCCTGAAATTTGTGTACTTGGAGATTGTCACAGAAGGCATTACAATCCTTGGTTAGTCTCTCGGGATTGGGTTGATCGCATATATGAGGAATTTGGTACACCGGATGTTGTCCATTTTCACAGTACTTATATCCCCTTTAACATAGCATTTGCCAGGCGATGCAAGCAACTTGGCTGGCCCTACATAATTACTCCACATGGAGGAATGACATATCTTGCTCAGAATGTTAAGCGAATAAAGAAGGGTGTTGCCAATTTCTTGTTCTTTCGTTCTTATGTGAAACAAGCTGCGGCTATACATGCTTTATGCCGAAGAGAAGCTGAAGAGATTCAAGCTTTGTTTGAGGTAAAAAAGATCATTACTGTATCTAACGGTGTTGAAGATTATTTGTTGGAGGCATCGGAAAAACTGTCGGCTGCAGATTTGGATGATTTTGGAGATAAATGTGACTTGATGCTGGGTTTTGTAGGTCGCATAGATGTGTACCACAAGGGACTTGATCTGTTGCTAAAGGCAATGGCAATTCTAAAATCACAACCTGATGGGTTTAAATGCAAACTGTTTTTTATAGGACCATTTGATCCGAAGAAGAATAAACAGGTCTTTGGTTCAGTAGTAGAATCGCTCCGGCTAAAGGATATTGTAAAGGTTTTGGGCCCTAAGTTTGGCGATGAGAAATGGCGATATTTTATGGCATGCGATGTTTTTGTTCACACGTCACGTTTTGAGGGCATGCCGATGGCTGTTTTGGAGGCTATGGCCCTGGGGCGTCCTTCTTTGGTTACGCCGGGTAGTAACGTGGCCAATATCGTTCGTGAAGGGGGAGGGTGGGAATGTGAGCCTGATCCTAAGTCGATTGCCGAGGCAATTAGATCCATCTATGAGAAGAGAGATTCTTTGAGAATGATTGGGCAACGGTCTCGCGAACTGATACAGGCACGATTCACTTGGCGTAATGTTGCTGAGCAGTTGAGTGGGGAGTATGCGAAAGTAATTGAGTGAACCTGATATGCGTGCTATCGAAGACTTCGAGCCGGAACTAAGGTGGTTGTTGTAGGAGTTTCTTGTGATGGGCGATAAAATTTTGACCACCCTGACAGCAACAGGAGACCTAATGTTCTATGGACCTATGGCCGAACGTATGCAGGCCAACCATGATATGCTTTGGGGGTTTCGGCCGTTAGTGGAGGCATTGAATCAAGGCGATTTGTTGTTTGGCAACTTTGAGACCCCCATTACTGTGAGACAGGACAACGAACCGAATCCGCTTAAACAGTATTTTAGCCCACCTGGTGTAGGCAGGGCCCTCAAACAACTTGGCTATGATGTGGTCAACTTAGCCCACAACCATATCTACGATTTTGGTGCCGAGGGAGTTGAGAGTACAATGTGCGAACTGAACGACGCAGGTTTACCTTTCATTGGCATCGGCCAAAATGCCGATGAAGCAGCACGACCTGCCATCATCAGAAGTGGGCGGGGAATAGTCTTTGGTTTCTTGGGATACACTACATCAAGTAATTCACTGGATCCTAAGCACAAATACGTTGCGTGCTTTCCGTATTTGGACCGAGTGAGCAGAGATATTAAGTCTCTTAAAGAGAGTGTGGATGTGGTTATTGTGTCGTGTCATACTGGTGTACAATATAATCCTTATCCTACTCCCGAAACGCGCCAGTTGGCTCATGAAGCGATTGATTCTGGAGCGGCGGTCTTTTTGGGACATCATCCACATGTTCCGCAGGGATTGGAAAGAATCGGCCAAGGAATAGCTATCTATAGCTTGGGTGACTTTGTTGCGCCGGTTCACACTGAAGATACTCGGCGAACATTCTTTATTCGCATAAAAATAGCTGATTATAAGGTAAAAGACTATGAATTAGTTTCCTGTTATATCACCGATAATTGCCAGACAGTATTGGCTGAGGGAAAATTGCGTGAGGAGATATCCGATCATATAGAGAAGATAAGTAGGCATATAACCAGCGGTTTAAGTGACGAATTGCACTTCAAAATAGCCAAAGGTCGGTTTTTTTCACAGTACGTTACCAGTTGGATAAGGGAGTTTCGTTATGGGGGACTGCGGGTAATAATGCGAAAGATACTGAACCTTCGACGTTATCACTTGCAGTTAATCTGTAGAACTCTTTTTGGTAAATTCTTTCGAATTAAGAAAAGATCGATCAAACCGGGGAAAATGAAACAGGACAACAGTCAAGGAGATGCATGAATGTCTTCGTTGCTTGAGAGATTGTATTGGAAATCTCCATACTGTATGAAAAAGTGGATGACTTCGATGAATGCAAGAAAGCTGGATTATGAGCGGTTTGGTCCAGAATTTGAGAAAATAGTTAAGGAAATAAAGGGACATAATCAGTGGTCTGCTGAGCAATTCAGGCAGTACCAATGCCAGCAGTTGCGTTCGCTCATCAGGCAGGCGGCCATGAATGTGCCGTACTATCGCAAGTTGTTCCGCGACGAAGGTATTAAGCCAGAGAGCATAAGACAACCGGAGGACTTGAAAAGGCTACCTATCTTGGAGAAACCTGCTGTCCGGGCCAATCCGGAGAGTTTGCTGGATGAGACATATGACAAGAAGAAACTCATCCATACTCATACCTCAGGTACCACTGGTACACCGCTTGAGCTTTGTCGTGATATACGGTTCAATTCTGCGGTCTGGGCCTACAACGAAGTTCGTTTTCACGAGGTAGCTGGGATGCGCAGACGGCGGGATCCTTCGGTTAGCGTTGGGGGACAATTAGTGACTGCCAGCAAGCGAACCGAACCACCCTTCTGGGTGTATAATCGCCGATGGAAGCAGTTGTATATGTCCAGTTTTCATCTGTCGCCAAAGAATCTTGAGCACTATGTTGAGGAAATGCGTAAATTCAAGGCGGATTATATTGAGGGTTACCCGTCGAGTGTTTACACCATTGCCCGGTACATTGTGGGCAACAACCTTGAACCTGTTCTATTCAAGGTCTGCTTCACTACTGCTGAGATGTTATATGATTATCAGCGTGATATGATAAGGAAAGCCTTTGGATGCAGAACCTTTAATCAGTATGGTTGCGTGGAACAGGTGATTTTTGCTGCTGAGTGTCCAGCTGGTTCAATGCACCTTAGCCCGGAAGTGGGGATCGTAAGAGTTGTGGATGATGATGGTCAGTCTGTTCCGGATGGTCAGAGAGGGCACATCATTTGTACAGGGTTGACAAACAAGGTTCAACTGTTCATAAATTACCGGCTCGGCGATGTTGGCACCTTAAAAGTTGGTGGATGTTCGTGTGGGAGCGGCATGCCGGTCTTGGAGAATATCGAGGGTCGTGCAGGAAACTTCCTCATTACCGGCGACAGACGCCAGATCGGGGAAGCAGGTTTGACATTGCTGTTTCATGGCGTGGAAGGGGTAGATGAGACCCAATTCGTCCAGGATGATTACGATCTGATTCGCGTTCGCATAGTTCCGGGCAAAGATTACCAGGACAGCGAGGGGCAGAAAGTTGTCACTAATTTGAAGCAACGCCTTGGGGATGTCAATGTGAGCTTGGAATGTGTTGAGAAAATCGAGCGAACAGCAGCAGGTAAATTCAGGGCTATAGTTTCCAAACTGCCCGCGAACAAGCAATAGAGCTATATTGAATTCTCCTTATCCGATAGCAGGGCACTCTGAGTTGCTAAAAGCTATTATAGTAGGGTGTTCAAGCAAGTTTGTTTGCTTGAGCATGTTTTCTGTGTTTTCAGAATTCTGAATCTGTGATGCATATCCTGTATATTCATCAATATTTTGCCGTTCCGTCTGGAGTAGGCGGACCTCGCTCTTACGAATTCGCCAGGAGGTGGGTGAAAAAGGGGCAGAAAGTCACTATGCTTACCTCTACATGTATGTTTACAGAACACGAACTGGCGAAGGCTACCGGTAGGTTCATAAAGAAATTTACAGTGGAGGGAATAGACGTTATTGCTGCACACATTACTTACAAGCAGCATATGGGTTTTTTCAGAAGAGTGCGGGCCTTTCTCTCTTTTGTTATTGTCTCTTCGTTGCTAATTCTGTTTGTTAAGAAAGTCGATGTGGTCTATGCTACCAGCACTCCTCTGACAGTTGGCGTACCGGCCCTTGTGGCAAAATGGGTGCGTAAGATATCTTTTGTTTTTGAAGTGCGTGATCAATGGCCTGAACTTCCTATAGAGCTAGGGATCGTACGTAACAAAACATTAATAAGAATGCTTCTGTGTTTTGAGAGGACTATTTATAGACATTCTTCCGCAATTGTCGCTCTGTCACCTGGTCAGGCAGAAGGCATAAGACAAGTGTTTGCCGAAGATAGAAAGATAACAGTAATTCCTAACTGTGCTGATACAGAGATGTATCGGCCGGATATTGATGGCTCTGCCATAAGAAAGCGGTATGGCTGGGAAGGAAAGTTTGTTTTTCTTCACGCAGGTACAATGGGTAAGGTTAATAGTCTCGGTTTTGTTATCGATGTGGCTGCCAAGCTCGGCGATCATCCTGAAATCTTATTCGTTTTACTCGGTCAAGGAAGCGAGATGCCCCTCCTGCAAAATAGGGTAAAGGAACTTGGCTTGACAAATGTGCAGATCCTACCGGCATTACCCCGCCAGCAGCTGCCAGAAGTTTATGCTGCTGCTGCTGTAGGCTTGGTTATTATTGGGAACTGGCCTATTATTGAGCACAATTCGGCGAATAAGTTCTTTGAATCTTTAAGTGCCGGGAGGTCTGTTCTTTTGAATTATTCCGGCTGGCAAAGAGATGTGCTTGAAGCTAATAATGCAGGTTTCGGCTGCGCCCTATGCAATCTTGATGAGTTTGTCGAAAAGGTTTTATATCTCAACTCTCACAGAGAAGAACTATTGGATATGGACCGGAATGCCCGGCGAGTTGCAGAGGAACAATTTGACAGAGACAAATTGGCCAAGCAGGCATTGGAGGTTGTTACTTCTATAATGAACAAATAGAATATAATGAAAAGAAAATCTCCGATATTTCTTTTTTTGCGGATTTTGTTTTTAGTGGTCATTGTAATGTTTGTTGCTGATCAAATTTAGCATGATAAATGGTATAACAAATGTTGTTGTTCTCGGTTCCAGTGGAACCATAGGCAGTTTGGTGGGCGGCCTTATCGCGCAGCAGGGGATAAAGGTTCATTTTCTGAGCCGGACTGCTGAAAGTGCGAGGCGCGGTCTCCAAAGGGCTATTGCCCAAGCTCGTTCTGAGGTTATAAGCAGGAATATTATATGTGGTGATTATGACCATCTGTTCGAAGATGCTCTAAAAAAAGCTGACTGGATCGTTGAGTGTGTCAGTGAAGACCTTGCGATAAAACAAAAAATGTATGAGATGATAGATGAATGCAAGAGGCAGGACACCATAGTGAGTTCCGTGACGTCAAGTCTGCCTCTGGAAATCCTGCCGAAGGGCAGGTCTGAAAATTTCAGGAAAAATTTCCTCTCTACACATTTCTATAATCCTCCGGGTAAAATGCCAGCTTGTGAAATTACCGGCCAGTCTGATACTGACCCCAAAGTTGTTGGCTTTATGGAGGATTTCCTGCAGCACCGGCTTCGGCGGGTGGTTATTCCTGTCAAAAACGTTGCGGGATTTGCAGGTAATCGAATTGCCTTTTTGCTTCTTAATCGGATTACGGCGTTAGCGGCTGTGTACGGTGTAGAGATGATGGATTACTTGATTGGGCCTTATACGGGCAGGCAGATGCCGCCTTTGGCGACTATTGATTTGGTGGGATTGGACATTCATAAGGCTATTATAGAGAATTTGCATAGCAACACAAGCGACGAGATGCACCAGAGCCTTGTTGCGCCGGAGTATGTCAACACAATGATTCAAAACGGCTGCCTGGGCAACAAGACACCTGATAGAGGCGGCTTCTATAAGAGACTTGAAAGCGGAAAGCTCACGTTTATTGACCCGGCAAGTTGTGAGTATGTCCCTGCGATAGAGCCACACATCGGCTTTGTTGAAAAAGCCAAGCATTTGATCCACATGGGAAGATATCGGGAGGCGTTTAAGACTATTAAGATGGCTTCGAGCAGAGAGGCTGAGATAGTTAAGGACATCCTTTGTGTGTATATAGTATACTCTTATTCGCGTATCGGCGAGGTCACCGATTCTGTTTTTGGCATAGATGGAATTGACAGGGTGATGTCTTTTGGATTTAACTGGGCCCCGCCGAGTCTGATTGTGAGTATGCTTGGTGGCAGGGAACATGTTATCGGGCTACTGGAAGAGAAAGAGTTTGAGATACCGGATGCGTTGAAAAATGCCGAGGATGGAAGAAACCGGATGCTCGATGCGGGCAAGTATTTTCCAGCTCGATGAATATGATAGAGGATAGTAAGTGAATAATAAGCAGGTATTTATATTAGGCGGTTATCAAACAGATTTTGCCAGGAACTGGAGCAGGGAGAATAAGCACATTGCCGCGATGATGCGGGAAGCGTATGAGGGCAGCTTGGCGGTGACTGGGATTGAGCCCGCCGAGATAAAAGCTGCATTTATCGGCAATTTCGCTGCCGAGTTGTACTGTATGCAGGCACATCTTGGTGCGTTCTTTGTTGATTTTGACTCGTGCTTTAAGGGTCTGCCCACTATGCGTTTTGAAGCAGCCTGTGCCTCCAGCGCAGTAGCGGCACTATCGGCTGTGGCTCATATACAGGCAGGAATCTATGATTTGATATGCTTGATAGGTGTCGAGCAGATGAAAACTGCCACCCCTGCCAAGGGGGGGGAGTTTTTAGGTACTGCCGCCTGGTATGAAGAAGAATGCGAGGGCATAGAATTTCCCTTTCCCAAACTTTTTGGCAAACTCGGAGATGAGTACGACAAAAGATATGGGCTCGATGACAAATACTTAGCCGGAATTTCCGATATCAATTACAGTAACGCCAGGAACAACCCTAATGCTCAAACTCGTGACTGGTTTATGAACTGTGAACATGCAGACACAGTGAGCAAATACAATAAGACTATCAGCGGCCGGATTAAGGTTACCGATTGTTCTCAGGTAACAGATGGGGCGGTGTGTTTGTATTTTGCTTCTGGTGAGTTTGCAGCCGAATATGCCAAAAAAAGAAGCCTTGATATCGGTCAGATTCCGAGAATATTAGGTTGGGGACACACAACGGCCCCGATTGAATTTGCCAGGAAAGTAGCTGACTCCGCTCAAGATGAGTACGTGTTACCTGTTACTCGTCAGGCGATATTAAAAGCCTTTGAGCGGGCTGGTATAGCAGATTGCTGGGAACTCGATGTTATTGAGACACACGATTGCTTTACTACTTCAGAGTACATGGCGATCGATCATTTTGGACTTACTGAACCAGGCCAGTCTTATAGGGCAATCGAGGAGGGGGTCATAGAAATGGATGGCAAACTCCCCATAAATCCTTCCGGCGGGCTTATCGGTTGTGGGCATCCTGTTGGTGCCACAGGAGCACGACAATTGCTTGATGCGTATAAACAAGCTACAGAAACGGCGGGTGATTATCAAGTTCCGGGTGCAAAAAAGGTGGCCACACTAAATATAGGCGGCACCGCAACAACAAATGTATGCTTTGTTGTCGGTAAATAACTTTGCCATGTTTGCGGCAATTAATCCCGGATGTCAGAGATAAACAATGAGTGATGTGAAAATCGTGAGACTTTCGCCTGAGCATGCCAACGAAGTGGCGAAGTTGCATGTCTCCGGCATATCCACCGGGTTTATCAGCTCGTATGGAATCGATTTTGTCACGGCTTTATATGAAGCGATTGCCGAAAGCGAATCTGCTTTTGGCTTCGTGGCGCTGAAGAAAAATAAAGTAATAGGATTTACATCTTTCGCGACAGACGTAAATGCACTTTATAAATCTGTCATCTTCAGGAATGCACTGAGGTTCGCACTTACGCTATCAAGGAAAATGCTTTCTTTACACACAGCAAAAGCTGTGTTTGAGACGCTGTTTTATCCTAAAAGGATAAAGAAGATGAATCTCCCCTCAGCGGAACTGCTTTCAATTGTTGTTGATTCCCATGCACGCGACAAGGGGCTGGCAACGAAACTTACGCAGGTGGGTTTTGACGAGTGTACAAAGAAGGGGATTGAAAAGGTAAAAGTGCTTGTTCGTACCGATAACATCGCTGCAAATAAGCTTTACTTAAGATGCGGATTTGAACTCGTAACGCAGATTGACAGTCATGGCATAATGAGCAATATCTATGTAGTCGAGACTGCACCTGAGAAAAAATTAGCGGAAATAAACGATGTGGAAATCGTAAAGCTTTTGCCTGAACACGCCGAGGAAGTAGCAAAACTACATATCTCCGGCATACCCACCGGATTTATCTGTTCGTATGGAATTGATTTTGTCACAGCTTTGTATGGAGCGATTGCGACGAGCAAATATGGTTTTGGCTTCGTAGCGTTAATGGGCAACAGAGTCCTCGGATTTGCCTCTTTTACAACAGATGTGAATGCACTTTATAAATCCGTCATCTTCAGGAACGGAGTGAAATTTGCCCTTGCGCTGTCAAAGAAGATATTTTCTTTGGGTACAGCAAAAGCAGTGTTGGAGACAATATTTTATCCTAAAAGGGTAAAGAAAATGAATCTCCCCTCAGCGGAGTTCCTTTCAATGGTAGTTGCTGAAGAAGCACGGGGCAAACGTCTGGCCACGACCTTGATGCGGAGAGGTTTCCAAGAGTGCGCAAAGAATGGAATAGAAAAAATAAAAATACTTGCCGCGGTTCATATTAAGCCAATAAACAAATTGTACGAGAAAAACGGCTTTGACCTTGTAGCGCAAATAAAGAACCATGGCATACTCAGTAACATCTACGTAACATATACTGATGATAAGAAAAGAGCGGAAGCAAAGATTAAAGGCAACGAATTCAAACGGTGAGGTGCTCAAGCAGGGCGCATTATTTGCCCTGCAGAACCCGCAGGTTCTATTTGTTTTTTTGTTGACGGACGTCCTGGAGGGCTCCAGTTAGTTCGCTGATAAACAGATGTGGTGGGTCGTGGCCGCGTCGGGTTTTGACGACTGTTTCAGTTTCAGGTGATATTACGAAGTGTGTTGGGTCGTAAGTGAAATTGAATTGCTTTGCGATGTCAGGTTGCTTAAAAGCATTAACTAAAATGGGCACGAAGTTTTCGTGAATGAATTTAATCGCTTCAGGATTTTCGAAGGTGTCTTCAAACATTGATCTGGTGAATCTGCCGCCAATGCGGTCTTTATAGATGGTCATCATAACGAGCTTGTTTTGCTTTTTGGCTTGTTCTATTCCGGCATGATAATCTTCGACCCAGTTGATCGAATGTCTTTGTCGGGTCAGTGAGATAGCCACTACAATCGCAAAGAAAATGAGAAATATTAACCAAGGTTTTCGGTGTTTGTTTCTGGGTTTGGAAGGTACGGCATTATCTGCAGGATGCTGGGCGGGGGTGTTATCACTGTCTGGTTTTTCTGTCACGGCGAACTCCATGCGGAATCTATTTTACGGCAACGAGCAACAATTATAAAGGCAGGTTTTTGACAAGTCAAGTTTTTTTGGGTGAGAACTGTTTTTGGGGCCTGAATGAGAGAGATATCCAGGGAAAACGAATTTGTGATGCGTAAACATGCGGCCATCTGGTATCTGGTTGTACTGATTGCGGCGGGTAGTTTATATGCTTTTACATGTGCTCCGGGGGTCCTTTGGCAGGACAGCGGGTTGGCCGTTTATCGTATCTGGCATAACGACCTTGAGGGCAATCTTGGTCTTGCGGTTGCTCATCCGCTTTATATTATGGTTGGGATTGCAGTTAAACATGTTCCACTTGGTGAACTGGCGTGGCGGGTTAATCTTGTGTCAGCGGTTTTTGGGGCGGTTGCGATTGCAAATTTGTTTTTGCTTTTGTTTTTGTGGATTGGCAGGGTTTTGCCTGCAGTGATTGGTGCGGTGACGCTGGGGATTGGCTGGACTTTCTGGTGGCATGCGGTGGTGGCGGAGGTTTATACCCTTTATGCAGCTCAACTGTTTGGCGAATTGATAATGCTTTTTATGTATGTGCGTACGAAGCGGTACCGATATTTGTATCTGCTCGGGCTTTTGAATGGCTTGACTATTGCCAACCACATGTGGGGGATATTCGGGTTTGTCAGTTATGCGGTGTTTTTAGTCGTTCTTTTGGTCCGCAAACAGGTTGACTTTAAACATTTAGGTATAATAGTTATGCTGTGGATAATTGGTGCTTTGCCTTATGAATATATAATAATCAAAAATATGTTTTCGTCAGGTGAGATAGTCGGAACGCTTGCATCGGCTGCTTTTGGCGACTTGTGGCGTGGGAATGTTCTGAATACATCTGTTTCATTAAAAATAGTATTAGAAAATATTGTGTTTATTTTGCTGAACTTTCCTACGCCGAACTTTTTGCTGTTCTTTTTTGGGCTTTGGATGCTTTGGAGAGTTTCGCCGAGTCGAAGTTTTGCAAATATAGTATTTGCCATGTTGGTAATGCATTTTGTATTTGCTTTTCGATATACTGTTGTGGACAGGCACGCGTTCTTTCTGCCGTTTTATTGTTTGGCGGCGGTGCTTACAGGTTTAGGGGCGGATTTTGTTCTAAATCGTTTTAATCGCCGAACTGTTGTTTGTATGATTCTTGTATTTTTGTTTTTACCGATACCGATTTATTTTATTACTCCGGCTATCGCCCGGCAATTTTACAAGCCTCTTGGTCAGAAGAGACAAAGGGTATATCGTGATGAATACGAATATTTTCTGATGCCTTGGAAGAGCGGCTGCCGGGGGGCGGAAAGATTCGCTGACGAGGCTCTGGCGCAGGTTGAAAAAAATGCTATAATCTATGCTTATACTACGGACGTCCATGTGCTTTTGTATGCTCAGGAGGTAAAGGGTAAGCGCAAAGACGTAAGGATAGTGTCGCATCATGACGGCAGTAAAGGGGCACCGGCATTTGCAGAAGAGACTATAGGTCGATTAATGGAGGGATCGGCGGTGTACGTTGTATCGGTGGATAAAAGAATTTGTCCGGACTTTTTGCTGGACAAGTATGATTTTATCAGAGCCGGTGTTTTATACAGAGTCGTTGAAAAGAATTTCGAAACAGATGAAGATGATCGGCAATGGGTACCAGGGTAGGCAAATACGAGCACCCTTGGCACCGTTCCTTTGGGAAAAAGGTATGATAAGATAACAAACGCCAAAGACATTATGTGAGCGATTAATATACGATGCCACAGACAACTAACATCATTTCTATCGATGTGGAGGATTGGTATAACTCTTCCCTGGATCTCTTTAAGGACAGTACCATTCAACATGGTGCAAAGCCTGATTCGAGTGTTGTAGACAATACACTACAGACTCTGGATTTGCTTTCAAAAACAAGAAATAAAGCCACATTTTTTGTCCTCGGAACGGTCGCTGAACATTATCCGGATTTAGTGAAGGAAATGATAAACCAGGGTCATGAAATTGCCACTCATGGGTATTCCCACAAATTGGTTTACAATATGAGCCCAACCGAATTTGAAGATGATCTGAACATTGCCTTGGAACACTTGGCTAATGCGGGAAGTCCGGAGGTCCTCGGATACAGGGCTCCTTACTGGTCGATTACGAAAAAATCCTTGTGGGCGCTGGAAATTTTGCAGAAGTTGGGTTTCAAATATGATTCGAGTATTTTTCCAATAAGAAGGGGCCTTTACGGTATTCCTGATGCCAATCCACATGTTCACCAAATTGTTAAGGGTTTTTGGGAGTTCCCACCTGCTACGATACGGATGTTTGGTATGAACTGGCCCATTGCCGGTGGTGGTTATCTCAGGATGGCCCCATACCGGATAGTAGCTTCGGCAATACGAAAATCTTCCGGCCAACAGATAAGAGTGTTCTATTTCCACCCTTATGAATTGGATCCGACGGATGTTTGTTTGAAGCATACAGTTAAATCTGCCGGGACACTTGCCTATTGGGCTCAACAGTCACTTGGGCGTGGTTCTAATCCAAATAAGATCAAACGGCTGCTGTCTGAGTTCAACTTTACATCCATCAAGGAAACGCTTTCAAATCTTCAGGCTTGTCAATAGGACGTCTCAGATGAGGATACTAATAATAACAGAACAGGATGAGTTTTACCTTCCGCTTTCTATAGATTGTCTTCTTAAGAAGTTGGGTAAAGAAGTTGTAGAGGTTGTTTGCGCCAGGAATCCTCTTTTGCCGGGTAAGCTTGCGACTGCGCGCAGGTTCTACCGTACTTTTGGGCTTTTGCCGATACTGTCGCACGGCCTCAGGTTGGTCAAGGCCAGGGTTCTTGATTCCGTCCCATGGCTTAATTTCTCAGATAGATATTACTCGGTCAAATGTGTCTGTGAAGCGCATAATACACCGTATTCGCATGCAAAAAATATCAATGCACCTGATTTTCTGCAGCACTGTCGAAACTTGAATATCGATTTGATAGCCTCCGTTTCGCCCACACAGATATTCAAGGACGACCTGATAAGTCTGCCGGAGCACGGTTGCATCAATATACACACCGCCAAGCTGCCGAAATACCGGGGCTTATATCCCACTTACTGGGCCATGGCCTGCGGCGAGAAAACCGTAGGTATCAGCATACATTACATCGAAAAAGGAATCGATACTGGCAGAATCATTTTACAGGATGGAGTGGACATTCCTCAAGGAATCACACTTGATTATATGCTGACTGTCACAAAAACCAGAGGTGCTGAACTTATGATCCAGGCTATCCAACAAATTGAACAGGGTACTATTGATGCTTACTACGCCAAAGGGGAAGGTTCCTATTTTTCTTTCCCGACTCCGGATTCATATCGACAATTTAAAAATCTGGGTTATAAACTCTGGTAATTCGGTAGCGGTAGTTTCTTTAAATTAGACCTTTTTCTGAACTGCTCCGTGCAAGCCTTTCATTTCCACAAGACTTTCCCTTCCAAACCACGCCGGCCGAGATTATAAAGACGGCCATGCACACCACAAACACATCATCAAACACAAACGCTGATTTGGTGACACTGCGCGCACAGTGATCAGAACGTGCCGAGATGTTTGCGCCATCGCTCGTACCAACTGGCTAATTTGACGGGATTTACCGTTATAGTGATTGTTTGAGAATCCTCTTGATATCCATCGGAAGCAACGAAAGTCACGTCATAACTGCCTGCGTCGCCGTACCAGGGTCTCCAGGTAAAGATGTTGCCGTCAAAGGTCGCGCCCTTGGGCAGGTTCTCGGCCCAGCATGTAATTGGTTCACCATTGGCGCCGGCCGCGATAACCTCGAAAGCCAAAGTTTTTTTCTCGTCGACGGATTTATTGCCAATTGGTGCCAGAACCGGAGGCATTAGCGCATTTACAATTGTCACAGTATAGGTAGCTGTCCGGCCCTGATATGAAGCTGTGATTTGGCATGGCTGATCAGAAATCACCAAATCAGTTGCAAGGTTACCGTTGGAGTCAATAGCGGCATAATTTGAGTTCTCATTCCAGGTTGCGGTTACAGTTGAGGTGCCCAGATCGTCATAAGTGGCTGTGCAAGTGTACGCTACGGTAGAGTTCTCGTTGACCTGAGCAGGTCCGCTAATTGTCAAAGCAGTAATTTCGGGTATATACGTGATAGTCACGTTGTGGATGTCTGTCTGGTTCTCATAGCTTGCGGTTATGGTGCACTGCTGGTTTGCGAGGACATCGCCGGTTGTCAGAACGCCATTGTTAATGGAGGCATAATTTGAGTTCTCGTTCCAGGTTGCTGTTACGGCTGAGGTACTGAGATCGTCATAAGTGGCTGTGCAAGTGTACGATGCGGTGGAGTTCTCGTTGACTATGGCTGGGCCGAGTATCTGTATGGAGGTTACAACAGGTACGTTGTTTACTGTTAAAGTAACGGTTTCGATATCTTCATACTCGCCATCTGTTGCGCCAAATTCAATGTCATAGGTGCCAGCCTGATCGTAACCGGGTGTCCAGGCGAATGTGTTGTTAGAAAGGCTTGCCCCTGCTGGAAGGGGCTGTGCTGAAACAACTGTATCAGGGTCCAGAGTAATAACGTCGAAAGTTAATGTTGAACCTTCATCGACATTTCTGGGGCCAATCGTTTCAATCAAAGACGTTGTGAAAGTCATAAGATACGGTGAGGCTGGGCCACTAAACGAATCGACAGTGAGTTCCAGCGTAATTTTATCAAAGGCGTAGCTGCTGATCCCATTCGGGTCGAGGCCAAAACCAAGGGGTGTGCCGTTCCCGGCGTAATCAATTAGTTGCAGGAGCAGTGAAGAATAACCGGTCATGCTCGGATCGTCAGGATTGAAGACATTCCATAGCCCGGAAGATTCGTCGTTCAGGTCACTGAAAGTATAAACCAGGTCTTCGTAGCCTGGGGCCATGTCATGGTAAACCGGTGTCAGAAGGACACCCTGGTTCTCGAAAGTATCATCTTTGGTGTTATCTCCGGCTGTAAAATCTAAAGGCAGGTTGTCCAAAAGCCGGACCTGTAGGGCGTCGCTGTCGTTTTCGTCGATGTTGGTGATGCCGTGAATTGTCAGGACAGCCTCGGTTATGATGCTGCCGTCCGGAATATCCAGATTGGAATTGCTGATGCCCCAGGTGTAATACCGTCCAGGACTAATCTGCCTCCCAAAAGCCGGATCGCAAATGCAAAAAATGGCCACAAGCAAAAGTGGCAGTGCCGGCACAACAACAGTCAGCCTTTTCATCATACACCCCCCTCGTGTAAAGAAGTGCCTGCTATTGCGTTTTTGTATTATTTGTGCTTAACAGGTAATTGTTTGCTGAATTCTCCCTTCCTAAAATATCTGTGACAATGAATTAATTCTCCGGTTGTCAGTTCGAAAGCCTTGTGGCTTCTGTTTGTCAAGCAACTTTAAAGCAACCCGAGATGCTCAAGCCATGTTTGGTACCAGCCGGACAGCTCGACATCTTCCACGACTACGGTAACCGTCTGAGAATACTCCGGCTGCTGCTGGTCGTCCGGCAGGAAAGTTATGTCATAGGTTCCCGCCTGGTCGTACCACGGATTCCAGGTGAAGGTGCCGTCCTCAAATGAAGCGCCATCGAGGGCGTCATCGAGGAGAAGGTTCGGATCTGAATCTGAATATATTAGCGCGGTGCCATCGGCGTATATCGCGCTTACCTCAAAAGCCAAGGCTTTATTTTCTCTGATTGGTTCATCTGACATGAGGTAAACGTTAACGACTTCATCCGGGCTTAAAGCTCGTTTGTAAACGCGGGCATCGTCAATATAGCCGTCAAAGGCGTCGTTGCGGTAGGAGATTTGGCCGGTATTTCCGATATCTGCGAAGGTGTTCAAATCGGTCAGGCCACTGAACGTGCCCCATGCTTCTTCGCTACCGTTGACATACAGGACATAGTTTGTCCCGTCCCAGGTCAGGGTGAAATGGTACCAGGTCTGCAAATCCAGGTTTTCTGTGTTTCCACTTATGAGATCAGAATCACCGAGCCCCAGATTCAGGTTTCCTTCATCGGTGTAAAGCCCGATTTTATTGTTTCCGGAGCCTGTGGTATGACCGAAGAGGTAACGTATGCCGGAGAGATCCTTTGCATAGGCCCACAGTGCGATGGTTCCACTGTTAACATTCCAGTTAGCTGTTGGGATTTCAACTGCGTCGTCGATGCCGTCAAAGTTCAAGTCACTTTGTTCGCTCCATACGGGCCCGTTTACCAAAGTTGCGGTATTGCCGTAGCCCGAAGAATCCTGGGCGGTATCGCCGGCTTTATCATTGAATCTCCATAACCCGATTAAACCGTCGTCAAAGGTGTAGTCGATAGTTTCTTCGATCATGGGATTTCCGGCAAGGTCCTCGACGTTTGCAACTGTTAGGGTATAAGGCAAATCTTCTGCGTGGCCTGTAGTATATAGTGTAACCTCATCAAGACCGGCATTTAGCGACAGCGAGTTTACCGTGATGCCGTTGCTCAGGCTGTAATTGTCGATGTTTTCAGCAGAGACCTGCTCCAAATCTTCACTGAAGACCACCTCAACAGTGAATTTGGTAGCCGTGGCCGATATGACCGTGGGCAGAACAGGGATAACTGTAATGGTAATATCTTTGCCGACCGTTACTGTTCCATCTGAGACATCCACATGCAGGATATAATCGGTCGCCTGAAGGTCGGGTACATAAGTGTATGTTAATGTGTCACCTGAGTCCACGTCTGTGGCAAGCTCAATCTCTGCGGGCAATATGGATTCATTCTCGTATTTTTCCAGGACATCCGGGATAGCCGAGACATCCGGAGAGTCGTTAATGGCTGTTATGTCAAATTGTACTGTTGCGGTGTCGGCACCTCCGTTGCCGTCACTGACGGTATAGGTGAAACTGTCATTACCGTTATAGTTAGCCGCGGGCGTATATGTGAAAGTACCATCGCCGTTATAGACCGTGGTACCGTTGCTAGGTTGTGTGAAGGCAGCGACAGTTAGTGTATCGCCATCGCCATCTGTGTCGTTGACCAGAACATTGCTTGTTGTTACGATCGTATCCTCATCTGTGACGGCCGAATCAGCAACTGCTACAGGAGGCTGGTTGAAATTGTTTACGGTGATGGTGATAGTCTCTGAATCAGACAGAAAGCCGTCACTGGCAATAAATATCACCTCATAAGTTCCTTCATCATCGTAAGTTGGCGTCCACACAAATGGGCTGGCGAAGGTTGCGCCCGGGGGCAGTTGCTGGGCCGAGTATGTTATCGTGT
>SDBT01001897.1_pt1 | contig 37541 bp, 36 predicted proteins | sample 2277101 | NCBI WGS metagenome assembly SDBT01 (sample SAMN10404973, study PRJNA504765) | marine sediment metagenome | isolation source: marine sediment core GS10_PC15, 103 cmbsf | place: Arctic Ocean: Southern Knipovich Ridge | collected 2010 | reverse complement strand
TTCAGCTTTCTTGATTCGCAGCGATTTCCTGTTTTCTTTCTCAAAAAAATAAGAAAATAAAAATACGGCGCTAATAAGTAAGTTGAAAACACCCAGAAAAAATTTTCTAAATAGCCCTTCATATGTCTTTTTCAAATAGCTTCTCTCCGGAATCTCGGAGTTCTTTCAGTCCTTGGAAAATTTCCTTTCTCAATAAATACTCCGGAACTTCTTCATTGCTTAATAAATGGTTTCTAACCTGTGTCCCGCTCAATTTTAATCTTTTGTCCTTAGAATGAGAGCAACAGTCCGTTGCCTGATTGCAATCTTTACAAAAATAAGCAACATCAAACATTATTGGTATTATTCCTAAGCCGTGTCCAAGTTTTCCAAAAATTTCCTGGGAAGCATTGGGAGGATAATAATCGCCAACACCAGTATGGTCTCTCCCGATTACAAAATGGCTGCAGCCAAAATTCTTTCTGCAAAGAGCGGTAAATACCGCCTCTCTGGGCCCGCTGTACCTTGAATAAGTGTTAAAGCCGGCGATTAAAGCAGGAAAGGGACTATAATTATCATTTTTCAGCATTATTTCATAAGTTGTTAATATTGCCTTGGCTGAAAAATCTGTGGCTTTTTTAGGACCAACGACCGGACTAATAAACAAAGCGTCGGCTTGAACCTTGTTCAGGGCCTGTTTCTGAATAAACTCGTGACCCCGATGAATTACATTTCTGGTATGGAAACCAACAATCTTTTGCCAGCCCAAATTCTTAAAAATTAATCGAGTTTGCCGAGGGTATAAAATATGGGATTGGCCTTCAAGAGCAGGTTTTTGTAAAAGCCAAACTTCTCCGCTCACAATATAATTTCCTCTTTGTTTAAAATTAAAAACTCCTGGATGTTTCTCATCATTAGTCCCAAACCATCTTGAAGCAATGTTTTCTAAATCAATCTCTTGGATATCAGAAACTTGCATTACAGCATAAATATCAGTGCTTCCATCGCAGCCAATAGTTATTTTCTTGCCGATTAAATCCTTGTTGGCTCTTTTTATCTGCAATAATATCGGTAAAGTCCAAATCAAGCCGCTTGGCAATTTATAACGGTCAAGCACTGACTCTAACTCTGCTTTGCTCATGAAGCCCCTTAAAGGAGAGTAAATCCCTTCGGCAATTTGAATGATATCTAAAAGAGTTTTCTTGTCTACATTTATTTTAGGCAAATCCTTTAGTCCGGCAATTTTATCGGAATCCATAAAATTCTGCACCAAAACTCCGCCGTGCGGTTCAGTCAAATTGTAATCGTAGATAGAGTCAAAATAATCAGAGGAATTGTAATTCTGGGTTTCTTTTATAATGGCTGAAACCATTCTTACTGATTCAACAGGGTAACGTCCAATAGCGGTTTCCGCGGCAAGCACCAAACCTGTTGCTCCTGACGTTAATGTGCTGGTTATATCATTCACTTCAGCTCGGGTGGGTTGATAATTATTTATCATACTATCTAAGAGGTTAGTGGCAACATAGACCGGGGTTTTTATTACTTTAGCAACGTCCAGGATATGTTTTTGAGCAAGCCCTATCTTTTGGATAGGAACGTCTCTGCTCAAATCACCTCTGTCAATTAATACAGCATCGCTTGCTTTGCAAATTTCCTTAAGGTTTTTCAATCCTAATTTGCTCTCTATTTTACTAATAATAAAAACAGGATAAAAAGAAAAAAACTTTCGGAGTTTCTCAATATCCTGTTTATTAGCCGCAAATGATAAGGCAAAATGGGTCAATCCTATTTTTTTTGCAAGGTTTAGTATTTTTAAGTCCTTTTTGGTGAGGGCTGGGAGCAAAATCTGCCTATCTATAGCCACTCCCTTATTAGAGCCCACCTTTCCTCCAAATAAAACACGGGCAGATACTTTTTCTTTTTCTATTTGGATAACCTGAACAATGGCTGAATGGAAATCAAGAGAAAGAACATCTCCTATTTGTAAAACCTCAGAAACATTGATAGGGTACAAAGGAATAGAAGATTCATCTCCTGGAACTTCTGTTGATGTTAAAAAGATAATGTCATTGCTCTTTAAAACTACAGAATTATTTTTTACTTTTCCGATTCTAATTTGAGCCCCCTCTGTGTCAACACAGATTGGCTTTTTAGTCCATTTTTGAATATCTTTAACAATGCGCTCAAAATCCTCTACCAAAATATGAGAAAGGTTAACCCGAAAAATATCAACGCCGCAAGCATCCATTTCCTGGACAATAGCTTTTTCCATTGAAGATGGCCCTAGAGTAGCTAAAATTTTCATGTCAATCTTGTCGGTAGATTATTAAATCTCCGAATTCAGCAACTTTCTTAATAAACGGATAATTATCTAATTGCCACTTGGGATTATTTTTTTTATCCCAAACCAGATATTTTACATGGTATTTGCTCCACAACTCATTAAGGAACTCGTTAGTCGGAATAGAAAGCGAATCCTGATATTTTTGGACGGATTCCTGGAGAACTTCATCGGGTATGCTTTTATAATTTCCTAATAGTTCTCTGTAATATAGCCCGTAAACCCTGCCAGAAATTCTTCCCCTGTCTTGGAAAAAAACTTCTTTTGCCTCGTTTTTTCCTACGCCGTCTAATCTATAAAGGGCAAAAAGATTATTCTCTAAACGCTCCTTGGAAGTAGCCAAAGCGTATGCAGCGCCCATATGATGAAAAACATTCATTGGAGTATAAATGGAGACAAAATAAGAAAGTTCGTTATTACCAAAAACAACTTCTTCTTTTTGGGCATTTGTGTTAAGCCATTTCATAACCGGGCCATATCTTTGTTGCTGAAGCATTTCGCCTTCAACATCTATATAAGAAACACTCTGCATAAAAATACCAGTGTAGATACTGACCGCTATTATTGAAAAGGCCAATGCTTTTTTGAAAAACTCCCATTTTCTGCGGGAGAGCCAAGAAAACAATATAATCAATAAAATAATGATTGCCAAGGGAGTATGGTAACGCCAGTGATAATGGCCGCTTTGCAATATTTTCCCGGTAATAAGCTGTTGTTCAAGAACGATAAAAGGTGCAATAGCCAGAGAAAAAACGAAAAAGAATCGCTTTTTGTATTTTTTAGGGAAAAAGAGCAGAACCATGATAAAGAGCAAAGGGACCAAATATCCAACAGAAATAAGAGAGTGGCTGTCAAGTATTCCAAATCTCCGTCCCATCTCCTCATAAGTTGGATGAAGAGATGCCGAAAACATATTTAACCAATAAGGAATGGAAATGACAAGGCCTCCAACAAGGACCGCAAATATTCTTTTAACGTCCGACCACTTCTTTTGAACGAGGAAAAAAAGCATCAGCATTCCTGCAAAGGCATATATAAAAGTCCAGTCGTAGAAATAGTTATAAAAACTAAGACCTAATGTTATAGCGCTCGCCATTCCCCATCGCCATTGTTTTTTCTCTAAAAACAGCCAAAAAAATAGAAGAAAACCAAAAAAGAAAAGAGCAGGCAAAATCGGTATAAGCGGACGAAAAAAGTATAAAAATGGCCTGGGGCTTTCTCCGCCTAATATCTGCAAAAGCCCGCTACGGCTTATAAGTTCACCACCTAAAAAAAACAATGTAGAGCTTGCGAGCGCGGCCAATTTACTTTTTGAGAGCGCAAAAACAAAACCATATATTAAAAGAAAAACAAGGAAAGAAAAAAGTAATCGCGAAAGTAAAAGAGTATTGTTGAAATCCAAAAAGAAAATTTTTCCTAATGAAGCAATCATAACTGCCCCTAATGGCTGAAAAATATAAGGGTCATCTTTTCCGTCTCTTAAATAGATACTGCCAAGGGAAAGGTGTCCGTCAAGAGCTTCTCTGATCCAAGGAGTGCAAGGTGATTGAATAAGAAGCTCCATTCCTTGATAAGTGTCTTGATTATCATAACGGAAATAGGCCTGAGGAAAAGCAATAATAATCACTGCTAAAACAGCTAAAATAACTGCCCATTTATGACTTTTTATTATTTGGATTATTTTTTCCATAAAACCTCTTTTCTTGTTAACACATAAACAACTATAGTTCAAATCCTTTTTCAGAGAGATATTATAGCCCTGGCCCCTCTTATATATCTCTTCAAATCTTCAAAACTACGTATCGAAAGTATTCTTGGTAAAATATAACCTAAACGAAAATAATATTTTCTAAAAGCATACTTTTTCATTTTCTTTAGCTCGTCAATGTCTTTATAGCCATAAGGGAAAAATGTTGCAAAATAGCCAGTTAGTTTATCGTAGAATTCATCTACCATTGTTCCCCACTTTCCCTGCTTAATCTCTTTATATAAGACAGTTCCAGGATAGGGTGTTATAATATTGAACTTCACATAATCTGGATTTAACTTGCAAATCTTTTTAAGCATTTTTTTAACCTTATCAGGGGTTTCTCTGGGCAAACCCAAGATAAAGTTCGCTATGCTTTCAATCCCAGCTTCTCTAGTCCATCTAAGGGCATTGGTTGCCTGTTCTATTGTGATTTGTTTGTTAATTGCCTGCAATACTTCTTGGTCTAAGCTTTCTATCCCAAAAAAGATACACCAACAACCAGCCTCCTTCATTTTCTTCAACATTTCTTTATCTATAGTATTAACCCTACACTGACAAGACCAAGTTAAATCTAAGCGCTCCCTGACAACTGTATCACAAAACTCCTTAACCCATTCTTTGTTTACTCCCCAGGTATCGTCCCAAAATTTTATTTCTTTTATGCCGTAATTTTTTACCAGATGTTTTATTTCATCAATAACGTTTTTTACTGATCTAAGCCTATATTGTCCAGGCCAAATTTTTTGTATATCGCAGAAAGTGCATCTAAAAGGACACCCTCGGCTGGCCATCATCGTAGCCATAGGAAGCCGCTTGTAGTGATTCGGTGATGCCCTGTATTTTTCTGTTGGCACAAGGTGTCTTGCCGGAAAAGATATAAGGTCAAGGTCTTGTATCGGGGCTCTTGGGGAGTTTATCACTGGCTTGTCATTCTCTTTGAAGCCCAAACCCTGGATATCTCTTAAGGATATTGAATCCCTGTGGTTTAAAACATCCATCAACTCAACAATAGTTCTTTCTCCCTCTCCAATTGCAATATAATCTATTGAAGCGTTGCTTAAAACTTCTAATGGTCTGGTGGTTACATGAGGGCCGCCAAAGATTATGGGTGTCTTAGAATTAATTTTTAGTTCTTTGGATAGTTCAACAGAATGTTGATAGTTTGATGTGTTGCAATACACTCCGACAATATCTGCTTTTATATTTCTGCAGTACTCTCCTACTTGCTTTGTGTCCCAATCATAAAGCTGGCTGTCAAAAATCTTTACATTAAAACCTGTCTTTTCCAGTTCAGCCGCTAAATACAATAAACCAAGAGATGGCAAAACTGTGCCAATCTTTTTAATGCCTTTGCCATACCTTTGTTCCATAGAAAAAGGAGGCATAATTAGTAATATATTTTTTGTCATATCAATTGATGCTGGTTCGTATCCTGTGCTCCTAACCCCATTGCTCCTGCCACATTTCAAAAATTATCAAAGTCCAAAGCAGTTTTCTATGGTTTTCTTTGCCGGAAAAGTGGTCTTTTAATAATTGACTGATAAAGCGCGGATTAAAAATCCCTTCTCTTTTTATTTTGGCAGGACTTAAAATATCTAAAGTAAAATCCTTCAGTTCTTTTTTAATCCAAAAAGCAATAGGAGCGCCGAACCCTTTTTTGGAACGAAAGACAATTTCTTTGGGAATTTTTTCTTTCATTAACTTTTTAAATAGATATTTAGTGGTTAAGCCCCTTAATTTATATTTGGAAGGAAGAGAATTTGCAAACTCAACCAATTTATAATCCAAAAAAGGAGTCCTCACTTCCAACGCGACCGCCATACTGGCCCGGTCAATTTTATTCATGATGTCTTCCTGCAGCAAATTCTTTAAATAAAGATAAACTAATCTGCTTTCTAATGGTTTGCCGCTAACTTCTTTTAAATAATGTTTGATATTTTCAAAAATATCTTTTCCTCTGATTGTTTCATAAATTTCCGGTGAAAATAATCTTTCAAAATCTTTTGGCTGAAAAGAACCCATCCAAATCTGGTCTCTAATTTCAGCTGGATATTCAAAGCCGGAAATAAATTTTTTTAATTTAAAATCAATACTGAAATTATCAAAAGAAGTAGGTAGAGAATTTACTATTGGTTTAATAACTTTGTTTCTTAAAAAAGAAGGGATGAGCTGATAAAATTTTGCCAATTTATGCGCTTGAAAAGTGGGATAACCCATAAAAAGCTCGTCTGCGCCATCCCCGCCCAAAGCCACTTTTACTTTTTCACGGGTAAATTCTGAAAGAAGAAAAGTGGGCACAACGGAACCGTCAGCCAAGGGCTCATCTAAAAATTTGGCAATTCTGGGAATCAAGTCCACATAATCTTTCATAGTTAAAATCTTCTGATGATGCTCTGTTTTCAAAAAGCTGGCTGCCTTCTGCGCGTAATTTGATTCATCAAAAGACGGCTCTTCAAAACCAATGGAAAATGTTTTTATTGGGCGGGCTGAATTTTTCTGGGCATAATAAGCAATGGCTGTTGAATCAAGCCCTCCGCTTAGCCAAACGCCCAAAGGCACATCAGACATTAACCGCATTCTCACTGCCCTTTCTAAATGCTGGTCCAATTGCTCAAGGCATTCCTTTTCTGATAGGGCAGTATTCTTGCTTAAATCAATCTTCCAGTATTCTCTTTTTTTAATCTCCCCTTGCCTGAAAATTAAATATTCGCTTGGTCTAATTTTGTAGATATTTTTGAAAATTGTCTGCGGAACAGGCACATATTCGTAATTTAGATACTTTGCAAGAGAGAAAAAATCCAGTTCTTTTTTTACTTGAGGATGAGCTATAACTGCCTTCAATTCTGAGCCAAAAATTAATGTATTGTGAAAAAAACTATAGTAAAGCGGTTTTTGCCCCAAGCGGTCCCGGGCTAAAAGTAATTTGTTATTCCTGTCATCCCAAAGAGCAATAGCAAACATTCCATTTAATTCTTTTAGAAATTCTTCTCCTTTCTCTTCATATAAATGGACAATAACCTCACTATCGCTCTGTGTTTTGAAGCGGTGCCCATTTTCAATAAGGTTTTTTCTCAACTCCTGAAAATTGTAAATCTCTCCATTAACAATCAAAGAAATTGTTTTATTCTCATTGAAAATGGGCTGATGGCCGCCTGTCAAATCTATGATGCTTAATCTCCTATGCCCTAATCCGACATTTTCTTTTATAAAAAAGCCCTGTTCGTCCGGGCCGCGGTGCTTCAAAGTTGAAGTCATCCTCCTTAAAATTTCCTCATTGCCATGACCAACAAAGCCAGTAATTCCACACATATTTTAAAAATTTATTTTCTCTTTAATTGAATAAGGCAGCTTTCCTCCGGGTTCATAATAAATTCTAATCAGGATTTCAGCCAAAAGCCCCATTAAAATAAATTGAATACCGATAATGACTAAAAATATGGTGAATAAAGGCAAAGGGGTCTCAATAAAAGATGTACCGTATCCAAATTTTAATATGAAAGCTGCGATCCCGGATATAAATCCGAAAGACAAGATAGCTAAACCAATTCTGCCAAAGAATTGAATGGGTTTAGTCATATAAGTCATTAGAAATTTCACTGTAATTAAATCCAGAAACCCCTGAAGAATCCTGGAAAAGCCGTATTTGGACTTGCCATGCTTTCTAGGAAAATGCCTGACTTTTATTTCAGCAATTTTGTGCCCCTGCCAAAAAGCAAGAGCAGGAATATATCTGTGCAATTCCCCGTGTATTTTAATTCTTTTAAGCACATCTTTCCTGAAAATTTTAAAACAGCAATTAGAATCATGGATTTTCACACCGGTAAGCCAAATAGTTAGTTTGTTAAAAATTTTTGAGGCAATCTTTTTTCTCATAATGTCTTTTCTTTTAAATTTCCAGCCGACTATTAAATCATAGCCCTCTTTTATTTTTTCTAAAAAATTAGGGATTTCTTCAGGGTCATCCTGTAAATCGCCATCCATAGTGATGATAAAGTCGCCTTTAGCATGCTCAAATCCAGCATTCAAAGCTGCTGATTTACCAAAATTCCTTCTGAACCGAATGACTTTTAACTGCTTACTTCTTTGGTGTAGCTCTTTGAGCATGTCAAAAGTTTTATCAGTTGAACCATCATCAACAAAAATAATCTCATAAGTTTTATTCATTCTGTTCAAAACCGTTTCAATCTTCAAAAAAAGCTCTTCAAGGTTTTGTTCCTCGTTATAAACCGGAATAACAATTGATATATCTATTTGTTGTTTATTTTCCATAGTTTCAAATCTCATATTGCTTTTCTCCTTGGGCTAATTCTTTGTTTTCTATTTGTCTTCCCTGTGAATAAACAAGGTTATTATTAAAATATCTGGAGCTTGGTGTGTATACTAATTCCACAATTCCGCTAATTTGACCTTGGTCAAAAACCCCAGGAGAAAATCTGTCTTTCATTGAAATATTATTATCAATCTTAAAAGACCGTTCAAAATATAATGATGATACTGTTTTTCGAGAAACAAGCAAGACGCGAAATACTGATTTTATAAAAACAGTGGAATAAGGCACTAAACGCGCTATTCCGAGCAAAATTCGCAGTATTACAAATCGAAATGGTGTTGGATGATAATCAACTACCTCTTTTAATTTGCCTTTGATTGAAATGCTTTTTCCATCTGGAGAAAAATCTATTTCATTTTGCTCAGAAAGATAAGAAGAAGTATATATTTTCTTTCTCTGCCAAAGCAAAACCCCACTGTTATAAATACCTGTTTTTTTCAATCTGTCATAGCAATAAAAAGCGCCTCCTTTCTTATAATTAACAATACAATAAAAGTTAGGCGTGCTTTTAATCCAAATACCAGCATTGGGAAAATGTTTTTCTCCAAAAACAAACGATGGCAATTCTGAACCTTCTTCCTCTTTTAAAAATTTCCTCTGTTTTAATTGTTCGCTTGCTTGTAAATAGGTATAACCATTTTGGATAAGATAACGCTCATCAAGCGTCTTAGGGGAGATAATACGATTATCTTGTATGCTCTTTTGCAAAACAGAACTTATCTTGCGGGCTAAGGGCATAAAGTTTGCCATAATCTCAATGCCAGAGGGGATAAAATAGGTTGTATTGCGGCTTCCGTAAACTCCCCCAACACTGCCATCCGGATGTATAAAATGGGAAATAAACGATAATCCTTTCTGTAAAAGCGGGAGCGCCTTTTCATCTTTGGATTTTAAGTAATACCTTGCAATGTAGTCAAGCGAAACAGAAAGATAGCCAATGTCTGCTCCGCCATATTCGGAAAACCATCCTTCCTGGTCTTGTATTTTTTTTAAGAATTCAATAATTCGTTTACATTCTTCCTGGTATTTAACATTTCCGGTTAAAAGAAAAATATTGTATAAAGCGACAAGCGCTCCAGTATTTTGGTTTATAACTTGCCTGTCCCTGTTACCACATAACCATTTAGCCGCCTTGTTTAATCCAGCAATAACTTGCTCTTTTTCTTTAATGTCAGGAAGTAAAAGAAGGGCCTCAGATATGGCATAACTAGAAAACGCAGTGGCAACAAAACTTTTTTCATAAGGATACCACTCATTAAAAGAACCTTCTCTTGCTTGAATCTTCAACCAGAAACGAAAACCCCCTCTAATCCATTCTCTTGTCTCTTTTTTATGAAAAAACCGGGTTTCAGAATCAGTATAAGCCAAGGCAAGAATTAAAGTTCCTTCTTGAAGACGAGCTGAAGGAGTGTCAACAATCTTGTAGTGCCAAAAATTTCGGTCAAAGCATCCAAAAGAAGGAGAAGAAATATTTCTATCACAGCAAGAAATTACCCGAGGAAGACAAGCCAAAAAAGTTTTTTTATATATATCAATTGTCAAATTTTTTTATTAATACCACCACCAAGGATATTCCTTGGTTTCTCTAAAATTACATTTCTGACAAATAGGCATTTCTCTTATTTTGCCAGCCAGATGCATTGCTTTAATCCGCTTTAACTTGTCTCCATGCCAAATCTCATATATGCTTTCGTTTTTAAAATCACCTATTTCTTCTTGAATATCCGCATCAACACAACATAAAGCTATTCTTCCATCCTGAGCAATAATCATTGATTTCCAGAGAGAAAAACAAGGAGTGAATTGGCTATGTTGTTTTTTTAGATGCTGATGAGAGTATTTTGTCAAATCTTTATCAATTGCATCTCCACCCCAAACAAACATCTTCTGGACATAACAATCACCATCTACTTCCTGCCATTTTTTTTTAAATAAATCAACCTCATGCGCGTTAAAAGGCGTCACAGTCATCCGGATTATAATTCTGGGGATTTTAACATTCATTTTTTTCTTTAAATCAACCAATCTCTTAATGCCCTCTACCATCCTTTCATAAGAAAGACCGGGTTTTAACGTTTCATAGCTTTCTTTGCTGGCGCCGTCAACACTAAAAATTATTTTATCTATTTTAGAATCAATTAATTTTTGACAATTGACTGGTGTTAATAAACTTGCGTTACTATAAGTTGAAATAAAAAAAGTATCTTTTCGTTTAGCATATTTTACTTTTTCAAAAAAAGTTGGGTCTAAAAAAGGTTCTCCTATCCCAGAAAAAACAATACTTTTACAATATTTTCTAAATTGATAGCACTCATCAATTATCTTTTTGTATAAGTCCATTTCCATATGAGCATGAGGTCTTGTAAGTTTGGTGTATTCGCAGTGAAGACATCGAGCATTACAAAGGCTGGTTGTTTCAATCGTTATCCAATTAGGAAAAACTAATGTTTTTCTTAAATAAATTGGCCTAAAAACTCCCTTTAAAAACTCGCTGTTTCTAATTTTATTTCTTATAAATTTTTTAATCATTTTATTCGCCCGGGCCTATTTTAGCAGAAAATTCATTGTTTTTCAAGGAATTCTGAAATTTTCTCTGCTCTTTTTTGCCAAGTGTATTTTTTTGAATCCTCAAGGGCCTGCTGAGAAATCCTGCCGCTTAATTGTTTGTTATCAATGACTCTCTGAATGGCCTTAGCCCATTCATCGGCTGTATTGGAAAAAACCAGTAAAGCATTTTCTTGATGCTTTAAAACTTCGCTGACCATCTCGGTTTTAGCAGCAACAATTGGTCTTTTTGTTGCTAAATACTCAAACATTTTAGCCGGTGAATCCCCGGGCAAATCCCCTAATTTAGGAATAACTAAAATATCAAAAGCCAAAAGATAAGCAAATATTTTCAAACGAGAAAGTCGTGGATAAACTTTTATTCTGGGACCAGCCAGCAATTTGGCTTCTTTGTCTTGCGCTCCGATTATCACAAAAAGAACATTTTGGGGTAAAAACTTCAACGCCTTAACAATTTTGTCTATCTCATAATTGCTATGGCATCCTATCAGATCAATTCTGCCGGCATAGCCGATAATAATCTTATTTAGTGGCAACTTCAACTCTCTCCTTAATTCTTCTCTGTTTTTATGAAAGGGGAAATTCTCAATTTCAGCGGCAAAACAAAAAGCAACCATAATATTGCTGTTCAACCTTTCATAATATTTTTTCAGCGCCCAGCTTATAGCAATAACTCCGTTAGAAATCATGACCATTAAATTCAGTAAAACCTGAGTATGTTTTTTTCTTTTGGCTGCGTGAACTTCAAAAAAAACGGGCTTGCCTAAAAAATATTTCCCAAAAATTATTGCTAAAAAAATATGCTGGTCCCGGAAATAAATAATATCAATTTGCTTTCTCCGAAGAAACAAAAACTTTATTAAGGTAAAATTATCTAAAATTACCCCTAACCAATTGAATGGCCGGAATCGACTATCCTTGAAATAATTACTCAGGGAATCCAAAATAACAATCGGGAATTCCTGTTTTATGCTATGCTCTTTTAAAAAACCTTGGATTTCTTCTTTGTTTAAACTAAAAGAACTGCTCACTAAAGTCAGTTCAATGTTCTTAATCTTTGTCAACGATTCGCAGGTCTTGCTAATATTATGAACATGGGTCCTGCTGGATAAAAGATTAACTCGGGAAAGATAAAAAATTGAAATCATATCAAAGTTCTTTTTTATGAATCAATTCAATATGGGTGTCAATATAAAAATAATTAAGGAATAAAAACCTCAAAACATAAATCATTGACATTGCCACCCAAATCAATAAAAGCCAGAACCAAAGCGTCATTGAATTAAAGCAAAGAATAGAAAGAACAATCACTAAAAATAAAAAGGCATCATGACGACGGGATATTGAATATAATTTCAGCGGAAAAGAGTTCAAAACACTAACGAACAATTTTTCAACCCTGCCCAGTTTCTTATTGATTTTAAACTGACCCTCATCTTTATTTAATCTATATTTAACATATAAAAAATACTTAAGTTTTCTAATATAACGACTTAAAAAGAAAAGGAAATATCCGGCCATACCAAGAAATAAGAATCTTTGCTCCCCGCTTATTAGATAACGATTTATACCCAAAACCAATATAAATCCATTTTGCACAAAAAGATGATAAACTACATCTAAATACGCTCCCCTCAGAGTAACGTTTTTTTGGTATCTAGCTACTTCTCCGTCAACTTTATCTAATAAGAAACTAAAATAGAACAAGAAGAGAAGTAAAAGAAAAAGGAATTGAACTTGAATTAGAGCAAGCAGCGCAAGAACAATAATTCCAAATAAAATATTGAAAATGGAGATAGAGTTAGGTTTTATTTTGCCTTTGCCTAATTGCAAAACCACTTTGGTGATGTAAATAGATAAAAATCGGTGCTTCAAATAGCCCCAGTCGCTTGCGGTTGGGTTTTTTCTTTTTGGGGACTGGCAAATATCTCTTAGTGCTTTAATTGTCTCCATTTTTTATTAAGGGAGGCAGGCCTCCCAATGGTTTTTTCATAAACAATACATGGCGGTCGCCCAGAAACTTTTGGGCCTGCGATATTTCTTCAAAGCTGTTTTTTAGATAAAACGTTTTGGCGCCAACTTCTGGACTAGAAAGAACATAGATACACTCTGCTTTTTTAAACTTAGTCTCGAGTTTTTTTATTAAACGAGTCCCGTGCCCTTTCTTCCTTTCGCTTTCAATAACATTAATGTGCTTTATCTCGATAATTTTTGAGCCAGAGTTACCCCAAGTAAGCTCGCCTACTCTTTTACCACTCTCAAACACATCTATCTTCCGAACTATTTCTTTTCTTAAAACCCATTTAACAAGATTGATGAAAGTAAGAATTAAGTTCATATAAATTTTAAATTAATAATCGGCATTAAGCTAAAGACCTTTGTTGAGATATTATGCTTTTCAAACAAAGAAAGCAAATACACAGCAGGTAAATTTAAACCCCCATATCCATGGTCGCTTGACCAGAGAAAATTCTCTGCTCCCTGCTCTCCTGCATTCACATAACTTTTTAATTCAGATGTTCCTGACAAAAGAACCGGAGCGTTCTTTGAAACTTTATTTACATTATGCCGATAGAGAAAAAGGGTATTATCCGGGTCAAGCGCTTCAATACCATTATGATATTGGTCAGTAAAATAATCTACTTGCAATAAACTATTTAGCATAGCAAAAGTAGCCAGCCGGTAAGCAAAACCATAGTTCATTAAAAACTTAACTGCCTTTAAAATTATTTGGAAATTAGGTGAGGATTTTTCTAATTTAATGAAATTCGGTTGATAAATTGTTTCTTTTAAAATCTTTTGTTCTAAAATAGAATCCAAAGATTCTCCGGCAGTATGATAAAGAATGTAAATCTGCCCTTTTTTTATACCCCATTCATCTGCTTTTTTCTGATTAAAAATATTATCCACTTTCTGAAATTCCAAAAAATGATTGCCCCCAAAATGCGCGCCGAGCTTTCTTTTCAAACGGAAAGATCCCTTGCGCCAGTCCCTGTTGATACCCGAATAATCAAATTGGGCTCTTTCCTGTTCGCTAAATTTAAATTCTTTGCCAAAAACAGCGCCAACAGAAAGGCCGAATTTTTCTCTGATCACCTCCGAACCTTCTAAACAAATGTTTCTGAATTCTTTGGAGGATATAGAAATTCCTTTTTTGAAATTAAGCAGAATTTTTTTTAATTCCGGGACGAGCGAATCTTTATAAAAAAGATTTGTTTTTATTAAAGACATTCCGCAATTAATTCCCCTTGAACGAAATTGCGGATAAAGACAATTCTCTGTTAGGATAGCCAAGCTGGAGGGAATGTCTATCCTGTAACCTAAATTAGTGTACTTTTCTTTCAGGTGAATATCCGGAAAACAAACCACCTCTTTAACTCCATCCAGATTTGATATTTCCTTTGCTATTGATAAGACATTCGCAGGAATGTTTTTTTTATCAAGAGTTTTTATCATTTTTTAAAAAACTCTAAAATTGTTTCTATAATTTCTTTTTGGCAGGACTTTGAAATCTCCGGGTAAATTGGCAAAGACAAAACTTCCCTACTGGCTCTCTCCGCCTTTGGAAAAATGCCTTTTTTGTATCCAAGATATTTAAAAACTGGCTGGAGATGTAAAGGTAAAGGATAGTAAACCATACTTGGAATCTCCTTCCCTGCCAAGTACTTCTGCAGATTATCTCTGTGTTTTGTTCTAATAGTGTATTGATGGAAAATATGGGTCTTGTCCGGGTCGATATGCGGAACTTTTATATCCCCTGCCTCTTTTAAATTTTTGCTGTAATATGAGGCCTTTTCCGCTCTGGCTTTGTTCCATTTTTCAAGATGTTTTAGCTTGGTTCTTAAAATCCCTGCCTGAATAGCGTCTAATCTGGAATTTGTCCCTAAAATTAAATTTAAATACTTTTTTTTGGGAGAAGAACCGTGATTTCTTAAAAGCCGAAGGCGATCTGCTAATTCTTTATTATCAGTTACTACCATTCCTCCGTCGCCAAAACCGGCTAAGTTCTTGCTCGGGAAAAAACTAAAACAGCCGCAATCTCCTATTGTGCCTGCCGGTCTCTGTTTGTACCTTGCTCCAATGGCTTGAGCCGCATCCTCAATCACTTTTAATTTGTGTTTTTTGGCAATTTGCATTACTTTGTCCATATCTGCCATCTGTCCAAAAAGATGAACCAGGACTATTGCTTTTGTTTTCTTAGTAATTGCCGCTTCAATCTTTGTTGGATTGATATTAAAACTATTTGGTTCAATATCAACAAAAACAGGTTTTGCCCCCAAATTAGTAATGGTTCCAGCTGTGGCAATAAAAGTGAAGGGAGTAGTTATCACCTCATCTCCTTGTTTAATGCCAAGCGCTTTCAAAGACAAATAAAGAGCGTCGGTTCCGGAATTAAGCCCGATGGCGTATTTTAGGCTGCAAAATTTTGCTATCTCTTTTTCAAATTCTTCTACTTCAGTTCCTCCAATAAAAACTCCGCTATCTAAAACTCGTTTGACAGCCGCGTCAATTTCTCTTTGTATTGACTTATATTGGGCGATTAAATCTAAAAATTTCATTATTTTAAATTAAAAACATAATTAAAAATTCTCCTTAAGTAATCATTGAAACGGGTGATTCTAAAAACTTTGTAATCGGATAAATCTTTTTCAACAAAATCAACTGGCTTTCTCGCTTTAAGGAATACACCGGGGCGAGGGGAACTGTCTTCTTCCAGTTTCTCAATGATACAATCGGAAAAAATATACTTCATATCTTTTATTTCGTATCTCCAATAGTCATTTGGAGAAGGATGATAAAGATAACCCTTTGACCTTGTTGTAATTAAAATAATCCCATTAGGTTTACAGATATTTTTGATATTTGAGATTGCCGACTTCCAGTCTTTTATATGCTCAAATGTTTCGGTTGAGATTACAATATCGAAATTTTCTTCTCCGAATTTTTCTACTATATCCTCAGCTCTACATATTATATCAACCCCTTCCCCCTCCTGTATATCTACTCCAATATATTTGGCTGGGACTTGCGATTCAACATACCCCCTGAGACTACCGTGCATATTATAAGAGCCGACTTCAATCACCTCCTTCCCAATGACTTCCTCTGGGGACAAATTTTCTTCTCCGAATTTAAGGCTGGTTAAATGGCACATATTTTTCTATTTTAAACCGAATTTAGGAAGCAAAGTTCCTCGTCTCCTGCCAAGCATCCTAAGACCTGTTTTTACGAGCAAATGGCGATTATCTTTTGTAATGTTGAAATACGGAGTCTGAACAGCGCCGAACTTTCTAAAAGAATGCTCAACACTACGGATCATTGAACCCTCAAAATCAAACCGCTTGGTATATTGCGAAACATATATTATGGCTTCCCTCAAAAGTAATGTTGTTGCCCCGCTACTTCGATAATCAGGATCAATTGAGCTTATCAAATAATAGGCGGACTTTTTATCAAATACCACAAATATCGCCGCATGAATGTTTTTTTGCCCATCAACTGCGTACCATATCCTCCCAGCAGAATTTTCAAATACAGCGTCATATACTCGTTTAAATAGGCCGTACTTATAACTTATAGATTCTCCCTGCTTGCTGAGAGTCATTGCCTGATTAGCGTAAAAGTCCTTGACGGACAGGTCATTGTGCACCGTGACTAATTGTTCGGCTTTCTTGATGTTTTTTTTCTTTGAATAAGCAAAATTGGAGAATACCTTATTCAAATCTGTCAAATCATTAATGGCATAGGTGTAACGTGTCGTTTGCTGATAGCCGTCCCAGTAGAACGGCAGCCAGTTAGTAAAGCTGTAATGAAATTTCACGGAAAAGTAGCTAAACTTTGGAATAGCTTCAACAAGGGCCTCTAGGACTCCCACCTCGTCCGAAAACCTGTCCCTATATGTAGTCTTTGTAGATGGCAAAAGAAGGACTCCCAATGTTTGTGTCAGTTGCGGCGTGCCTATTATAGTATATCCCCACTTGCGAAAGGCAGGCAAAGGCATGCCCGCAACAATTCTGCCGGCTTTTCTAAGAATTAAAATTTCGAAACCGTTCGGGCACACAGCTTTTAGCCACCAGGAACGGCAAAAAATGCAGCCTTGAGGAGAATCATCTACAAAACGATCCCACTCTTCAAGAGAATCACAATGCCGCAGAATATTTACATCATAAGAAGTATGTCCTTTCATTAAAGAGGGAGTTTAATCTCTTTGTTTTGTTTAGCAGATTTATAAATAGCTTCTATGATTTCTATCGATTTTCTGGCTTCTTTGGCGCCAAAAAAGGGTCTCTTTCCTTTTTCAAAATAATTAATAATATCTTGATAAACAGATAGATGGTTGGGGATTTCTTTCTTAATTCTTGGCTTGGGGCAATTCTTCACCTGCCAAAACTCAATTTCATTGATTGCTTTGCCTGCTAATTTCACCGTGCCCTTTTCTCCCAAAACTGTAATTGAACATTCAAGATTTTCAGGATAAGCATTAATAGTGAACTCAATTAATCCGTAAGCCCTATTTTTAAATTTTAATAAAGCAAATGCCTGGTCTTCAATTTCTATATTATGAGCCACTGTGTCAACTTTCCCATACAGAACTTTTGCCTCGCCCAAAAGCCTTAAAAGCGCATCCACATAATGAATGCCCTGATTTAATAAAGCGCCTCCTGCTAAAGATTTTTTGCCCCGCCATTTTGCCTCGGCAAAATAGGACTGCGGCCGCGACCATCTTATAGTTAAAGCGGCATTATAAATTTTTCCAAGTTTACCTTTTTGAATTGCTTCTCTTAAAACCCTCAAGGCCTGATTATACCTTACCTGCATCACGACAAATAATTGTTTTTTTCTTTTTTTGAACGTTCTGATTAATTCATCCGCCTGCTTCAAATTAAGCGCTAAAGGTTTCTCAGTTAAGACATGCTTGCCGGCCCGGACTGCAGCTATGGCCATTGGATAATGAAGACCAATCGGAGTACAAATTATGATTAAATCAATGTCATTTCTTTTTAATAATTTTTTGTAATCAGTATAAAAAGGGACATTATATTTGAATCCTGCGGTTTTTGCTTTCTTTATATCTTTATCGCAAACCGCCATCAGTTTAATCTGATTTTTCAGAAGAGTCATCGCAGTCAAGTGTTGAGAAGATATCCTGCCACAGCCAGCCAAACCAACTTTTAAAAAAGTTTTTCCTTCCATGTCTTAGGGGTTTTTTCATTAATAATTTCAATGTCAAGATGATATCTAAACGGCTTAGGGCCCCGCTTTCTTATATATTTAATCATCGCGCTTAAACCCTTTTCAAGAGTGTATTCTGTTTTGTATCCTAATAATTGTCTGGCTTTATCCGCAGAACAATTAGCAAGCCTAACCTCTTGCGGCCTCTCCGGCATATAAACCGGCTTAAGCTTAAATTCAAGCAGTTTGGCAATAATTATTGCCAACTGATTAATAGTGATGAACTCTTCGTCAGGACCGATATTTATCACTTCTCCAACCACTTTGTCGCTGACCGCTAACTTTTCTAAAATATTAATATCATCCTGAATAAAACTAAAACATCGTTTTTGCTCTCCGTCGCCGTAAATAAAGGGCTGTCTGTTCTGAAGCATTAAATTAATCATTATAGCGGCAACATTGCGATAAGGGTCGTCATATTTCTGGCGCGGTCCGATTATATTATGAGGGACCGCTATGACATATTCCATTCCATGCACTTCTGATAAATTACAAAGAAGCAATTCCGAAGCATATTTTCCAATACCATAAGGATCTTGGGGCTTGGGTATCATATCTTCGGTAAAAGGAACTTTGTTCTTGCCATAACGAGCCATGCTTGAACAAAATATAAAACGTTTAACCTTGTTTTGGATAGCAGCCGAGATGACCGCAGCGCTGGCCTCAGTAATATTTTTCGTAATTAAGTGGGGGCTGAAAACGCTTAAGCCCTCATAGGCAGTTGCCGCGCAATGGTAAACAATATCTACATCTCTCATAATTTTCTTCATAGAATTCAGAGAAGTGCAGTCATACTGATAAAATTCTGCTTTAGACGGAACATTGTCAAGGTAACCGCCAATAAGATTATCGCAGCCAATCACCTTGTGGCCTTTATTAATAAAAGCGTCTGCCAGATGACTTCCTAAAAAACCGGCGATTCCGGTGATAAAAATTTTAGGCATATTTTTTTTAATTCTTTTCCTAAAACCCTTGGGAATAATTTTTCCTTAAATAATTTATAGCCATTATTGGCTATTTTATTTCTTAATTCCGGATTATTTTTTAACTCTAATATTTTCTCCGCTAAATCTTTTGACGAAGCCATTTTGCAAAATAGCACATTTTCTCTGTTTTTCAGGAGTTCTCTTTCTGCTGGAGATTCTCCAGTAATAACTGCTTTTCTGCAGGCAAGCGCGTCATAAACTTTATTAGGAATAACTCTTCGGGCTTTTGAAGTCCTCCCAAATATCCCTAAACATATATCGGCCCGGGCTATATGTTTAACCAATTCTTCTTCGGGAATAGGCCTTACAAAGTTCACATTCTTAACGTTCAATCTCTTACTCAAGTCTACAGCCATTTGATGGATTTGTCCATGCCCAAATAGGTTAAATCTAATGTTTTCCTGCTCTAATTTCTTTGCCGCCTCAATTATATATTCTACTCCATGAAGAGGAATATAACTCCCTTGAAAAAGCACCAAAAATTCATTAGTATTCTTTTGATAATCTTTAGGGGAAAAAATAGTATCATCACTACCTATAAAAACTCTTTTAAATTTCTCTCTTCTGATTCCAAAAGTTTTTACAAAATATTTTATATGTTCGTTGGTGTCCAGAAGGACTTTATCAGCCAAACTGCAGGAAACCCAATCCAAAAACCAACATTTTAGGGCCTCTAAACTATGAGGAGAAGCATTTTTTCTATCAAAAATATTAGAATCGTAAAGAGAAACAAAAGCGTCAAAAATAATCGGTTTCCTGCAAATTAATTTTGCCAAAGGCATTGCCGGGTGTCCGGGGAAACCAACAATCATGATGTCATAATCTTTAATTTGTCTATGCTTTTTAAACAGCTTCCAGTATTTAAAAGGCTGGGCTGGATGAACCTGACATTGAACTACCTCAACGCCATTTTCTTTTAAGCCCTTTATTAATCCTCTGTTCCGAGAATCATTCGGATCGTAAATACCAAAATAGCAAATTCTCATGACTTAAAACTGTTAATTATCTTATCTATTAAGTTGTCTAAATTGTGGTGGTTTATTACAATATTCCTCAATAAATGTGTGAAATTTCTTCTTTTCTGTTCTGAAAAATTAAAGCAGTTTAACAATTTTTGGGCAAAGTCTTTGGGATTTTTTTCTTCAAAAATAATCTCATCTTTAAAATCACCCAGAAACTCATTAAAGGTTGGAGTGCACCATACCACCGGAGTGCCGCAAGCCATAGCCTCCAGCTGTGTTTTACCAGCCCCTCCCCCGGCTATCATATCAACAAAAACATCACTTTCTTGATAAAACTTTACTATTTTTTTATTGGGGACGCCCCCAAGAAATTCCATATGGTTTTCTAATTTTTTCTCTTGAATGAAGTTTTTCAATTTGACAACATATCTTTTGTCGCTTTCATCCACCGGGCTGCCAACCAATTTTACCTTAATATTTTCCATGCGTTTTTGGTGAACCAAAATATCAAGGGCTTCAACCAACGTTTCCAGGTCTCTAATCGGAGTAATCCGTCCGGTATAAAGAATAGTTCTTTTGTTATTGGATACCAACCGTCGGGATTCTGACGGTCTGAAAAGATTAGCATCAACGCCGTGCCCGGTCACAACAATTTTCTTACTCCCGTAACAACTTTCTTTGGATGGAGTCAGAATTTTTGAAACTATTTTTTTCTCTATAGCTGAAATATTTGGCTTGACGTGACCATACCATAATATTATTTTCTTTCTGAAAATTTTAGCCAAAGGAAAAGAAGCCAAAACAAAAATTGAGTTCATATGGACAAAAATGCCATCAACTTGGGAAATAGTTTGAATTAAATGTTTCTGAAGGCGGAAAAATTGGCTAATTTTAGAATTCCCTTTCTCTTTGCCCATTGACCGAACAATAACATTTTTGGGGAGATTATGTTCTCCCTGCCAAAGACAAATCACATAGACCTTATCTAATTTCTCTGAAAACTTTTCTATCCACTGATGAAAAAAACCAAGATTGTCATCATTAACATCTACCTTTTGTGTGATAATGAGTAAGTTCATATATTATATGTTTATTATACGTTAATCATTTTTAAGTAATTTTCAAGGTATTTTTGGTTAGAAAACCTTATTTCAATCATTTCTCTGCCTCTTTCCCCCATTTTCCTTGCCAAGCCCCTATTGCTTAGCAAAATTTTTAACTTCTCTGCCAGCTCATTTGAACGACCCGGCTCAAACAAAAAGCCGTTTTGCTTGTCTTTGATAAGGTCAGGGATGCCGCCAACATTACTGCCAATAACCGGCTTTGATAAAGCCATTGCTTCCATTAAGACCCTTCCTAAACCCTCTGTTAAAGACGGCAAAACCAAGCAAAAGCAGTTTTTCATAATATTCTTTGTTTCCTGCAAAGACAAACTTCCCTTAAACTCTACCTTGTCCCGATGCTCTAAATTATTTAATTCCGGGCCATCACCAACAATTACCAGTTTAAACTCTGGGAAGGTTTTTTCAATTTTAGAAAAGGCCTCAATTAAATACTTAATCCCTTTAATCTTTTGCAGATTCCCGACAAATAAAATGAATTTTTCAAATTTTATATCTTTTTCGTTCAAAAAAGAATCAATTTCAGTAAAAGTAGGGAAAACAAAATAGGGTTTATCAGGAGAAATTCTCTTGGCTTTTTCTTTTGTAAAAGCAGAAATCACCCTTATTTTGTCTGCGTTTTTTAAACTAAATTTAGACAAAATAGATAAAAGGAATTTAAAACGAGGCAATCTTGCTTCCCAATCTCCGTGAACCTCAACTATTAATTCTTTTTTAAGAATTTTTTTAAAAAATGCTCCGGTAAAACCCTCCATTAGGGGTGATTGAGCCACAATCGTATCAATCTTTTTGCTAAGGCATAAATAAAATCCAACGCAAAAAGCCAAGGGCCAGAAAAAAAATAAGGAAGGCAAAAGATAAAACTTTGTATTCCAAATTTCTTTATGAAAGGGCTTTCCTTTTGCCAAAACAAAAACTTCTATTTTCTCAGACAATCCCTCAAACTTTTTCCTTAGATGCTGAAGTTCAAGTTTTTCCAGATTATAATTTGTCACACCGATAAATAAAACTTTTTTCATACTCCTAAATTTTTTCTTATATAAGGCCCTAATCTATTGGCTAATCTCAAAGGAAGAAAGTTTTTCCAGAGCCAAGAAAATACTTTTACCAACTTACTCTGCGGGGTAATGGCTTTTGACGAAAAATAGTCAAGAAACTCTGCCCCCCATTTTTTCTTATACCTGATTTGTCCTTCATATCGGACTGGTCCAAAATCAAAATATTTAAAATTGTGCTGAGCAGCCCATTTAATAAACTCAGAATGAAGTAAGTCATTAGCCCGATAAGAAAAATACTTTTCTAAAGATGGATTGTAGTTGATTTGAATCCGCTTGCCAGCTCCAGACCCCCATAAAGCGGCTATTACCTTTTGATTACACTCGGCAAAAAATATGTTTATGTTTTGAGGCGCATATTGATAACAGTTTAAGAAAAAATCCAAAGAATGCGGCGGACTGCCGTGTCTCTTTTTGCAAAAATAAGTATATAAAGGATAAAATTTATTTTTAGTGCTCTCCAAGCTTGACTCTTCAAAAACCCGCACTCCTTGTCTTTTCGCTTTATTTATTGCTTTTTTAATCTGATAGTCAAATCTATTATATAAATTTTGATAGGAATCTATTTTCAGAACAGCAATTTTCCCTCTAACCCTTTTAAACTGACCGTGAGTTTCAGACCAAAGCTGCATAATTTTTTCTTTTTGTTTCTGCGTTAAACTTTCTTTAATTAAAATTCCTCCGTATTCGCTGAAGGGTTGAGAAGCAAATTTTTTTTTAAAAAAACTCTTAAATTCAAAAAAAGGAAAAATACTCAAAATTTCTTCTTGGTCCTGAATGTAAAGAAAATGCCCTTCATAACCGTAGGTTTTTTCTAAAATATCCTTGTAAACTGTAAGGTGCACAAACCTGCCTTCGGAATGCTGATTAACAAATTCATCCCATTTTTTCTTATTTTCTACTTGCAATAGTTCAATATCCATGTCGTTCTATCAACTCTTTAACAAAAATTGATTGATAGCCCTGGGCTTTACTTATTTTGATAAATTCTTCCAAAATCTGAAATCCTTTATTTTGGTTTCTTAAATAGAATAATTTAGCATACCATGGCGCGCCTTTTAATGACCTGACTTTTGTTAGATTGTGTAGATGCACATCAAAAACTATCAAAGATGGCCAACCCAACAACTTTAAGAATAATTTATAGAAATTCCAGCCAAAAAATTGAATATAACTTAACGAAATAGGCAATCGAATAAGCGGCAGAACTGACAAAGGAATCTCTAATAATCCGTTAGAGAATTTGAATGGCTTAGTCGGCATTTTCAGATTATTAAAAAGACCGGGCCGCCAACAAGGAAAAATACTGCAGTCGTATTTAAACCCGGTTTTTAACAGTTCTTCTATTTCTGCCTGGGTGATAGCGCCTTGTGGAGCGCGATAACCGCAGGGTTGTTTTTTAAAATAATCAAAATATGCCTTTTTTGCCTTTATCACTTCCTGTTTCTTAAAATCAGGACTCTTATTTTTAACATTATGAGAAAAAGAATGAAGAGCAAACTCTACCGGGACTCCCTTAAAACATTTGATAATATCTTTCCTTTGTTCAATCAAATTGCCAACTAAAAAAACAGTTATTTTTAGCTCATATTTTTTAACCAGGGCCAAAAACAAATCAATATTTTCAAAAGATTGATAAGTATTGAATAAGCCGTAGTCCCTTTCCAAGTCCAAAGTTAGGCAGAAGATTTTTTCCATTTATTTTTAATTAGGATAAAAAAGCCGAAAAGGTACTTTTTAAAAACCGCAAACGAGCGAACCTCTCTTAAAAACCTTAGAAGCTTTCCGGGCCGAAGATAAAAACTAATCAGGGCTTGCTTTTGCAATTTTTTAATCTCAGACGGCTCCCTCCCTTGAGGAACAAAAGGTATGTCTTTGTCAGCCCAACCGCCCCAAGTATTATAATAGGACCAGTTGAAATGCCTGATTTGCCCCTGTTCCTTTAATTGCTTAAAAAGAGGAGTACCGGGATAGGGAATAGTTATTGTGAACTGCGCCCAGAGCGGGTCTAATTTTTTGGCAAAATTAATCGTTTGCCAGCTTTCCTTAATTGTTTCACAGGGCAGACCTAACATAAAAAATCCTCTAATAGTGATTCCTGTCTTTTTGGTGAGCATTACTATTTTTTCTATTTGTTCAAGAGTAACTCCTTTATTGATTAAATCCAACAATCTCTGAACCCCGCTTTCAATCCCGTAACTAATCTGCCAGCAGCCGGCTTTTTTCATTATCTCAAGCGTTTCAACATCTACAGTGTCTATACGGCTCTCACAAGTCCATTGGAGTTTTTCAGCAATACCCTCTTCAATCAAGGACTGACACAAGGAAATTAAAAAACTCTTATTGACAGTTAAAGTGTCGGCTTCAAAATTTGCCTGACTAATCTGATAATTATTAATTAATCCCTTTAATTCGCTAATGATTCTCCCAACTGAATGATGGCGATAAGTGCGGCCAAAAGGATGAGAGCAAAAAGAACAATTAAACGGGCAGCCGCGGGCAATAATCAAAGTTGGGCAAAAACCCTGTTTTTTCACTCGGGAAGCAGTGAGGCGGTATTTCTCCATAGGCAAAAGGTGCCTGGCAGGAGCAGGCAGGTTATCTAAATCATTTTCAAACTGCCTGGCTGGGTTAAAAATTATTTGAGCATTTTTATTCCGGTAAACCAAACCGTCAATTTTGGAAATATCCCCTCCAAAAGATAAAAAGTCAGCCAATTCCTTCATAGTATTTTCTCCCTCGCCTTGACAAATATAATCAACAGGACCTATATCTAAAAGCGTGTCTTTGGGCAAGGCCGTGGCGTGAGCCCCTCCTAAAATGATTTTGGACTCAGGCAGTATTCTTTTCAAACTTACGGACAACCCCTTAACCGCTTGATACATTGGCGTCAACATAGTTATGCCAACTAAATCAGGTTTGGTCTCTTTCACTTTTTGTACAACTTCGGATAAGTTAAATCCCAGGGCTAAACCATCAATAATGGAAACCTGGTAATTATGCTTCTCTAAATTAGCGGCCAAATAAGCCAAGCCCAATGGTTCAGAGTTGGCTCCAAATTTATTTAAATCCTGACCATACCGTTCCTCTAAAGACATCGGTGGATTAATCAAAACAGTATTAATTTTCCCGGGCATAATAAAGTTTTTTCTTCTGATAATAAAGGATTCTTTCTTGATTCTGACGGACTCGATTCAACATATTAGCAACCAGTCCGACGATAAAAAGAATCAATCCAGAAATGTTTAAAATTACTCCTGAAATTCCTACGAACTTATAAGGAATAAATGAGCCGGTTTGAAAAAAATTAAAAAGCATAATGATATCCAATATCAAGCCAATCAAAAAAAGAAAAATCCCTAATACGCCAAAAAATTTAAAGGGTTTATAATCAATAATTGTCCGACATATAATCTTCATTGTCTGAAAAACATAATTTACTAAGTTGCCGGTAACATAAGATCTTCTACCGGGAAAATATCTTGCTTTTAACGACACCTCTATCATTCCTAAATCTTTAAAACATAAATTTAAAATTGTTTCTTGGGTGTAGGTAAATTGACCAAAGAGATTAAGACGTAGTAAGGCCTCTCGTGAATAAGAACGGAATCCGCAGGAAACATCAGAAAATCTTCTATTGCAAATCCGACTGACAAACCATGCCATTAATTTATTTCCAAAAAGTTTAATCTTTGGCATTGAAGGCGCAGGAACGCCTTTCATAAAACGAGAACCGGTAACGAAATCAGCTTTTTTTTCTAAAATGGGTTGAATTAATTTAGGAATCTCAAAGGGATTGAATTGGTTATCGGCGTCAATAGTCAAAACCAAATCTGCCTTTCTGGAAAGCGCTTCTTCAACACCGGTAGAAAAAGCTGCTCCTACTCCTTTATTTTCTAAATGGGAGACGACTTCGGCTCCTGCTTCTTTGGCAATTTGTGCTGTTTTATCGGTGGACCCGTCATTAATTACAATCACTTCTTTTTGCTGAATGCCGGATAGAGCTTGTAGTATTCCCTTAATGACCAATCCAATTGAGCCTTCCTCGTTATAGGCTGGGATGATAATGACTAATTTCATGATTTTTTAAAAATATTTTTTAATTCTCTAAAAATTTGAACTTTAACTAAATAATAATAATTTTTAAATTCATAGGGGTGTTTCAGCGCCCAGATTAAGGTCTGCCAGAAAAAAGCAGGTCGATAATAAAATCGGCGATGGGCTTTACTATATAAATCCTCTAATGCCTGACTAGTTAAAGTAGGAATACTAAAGTCAGTTCTCTCGTGAAGATTCATATTTTGCCAAATATAGCCCTCTTTTAATCTACCGAGTTGACGGTATTCCTTATACAAAGCAGTGCCAGCAAAGGGAGTGGTCATGGAAAAGAAGGCGAGATGGGGTTTTAATTCTTTAGCAAAATCTATGGTCTGATTCACTGTTTCCTTAGTATCATTAGGCAGACCTATCATAAAATCACACATCAATTTAAGGCCGGCCTTCCTTACAATCTTGCTTGCCCTTCTTGCTTGTTCAAGGGTGATATTTTTTTGAATTCTATCTAAAATGTCCTGATTGCCGCTTTCTACACCAAATTGGATAAATTTACAACCTGCCTTTTTCATTAAGTCCACTAACTCAGACGTAATATTGTTAACCCTGGCATAACAAGACCAATTAATATTTAAACTTTTTTTAATCATTAAATGACAAATCTTTTCCATCCGCTCTTTGGAAAGAACCAAAGTATCATCAAGAAAATCTATATGACCAACTTTATAATGTTTTACTAGCCAATCCAATTCAGCTGCCACATTTTCTGGACTACGGACCCTGACTTTTTTCCAAAAAGCGGCTGAGGAACAAAAAACACATCTATTAGGACAACCCCTGGCAGTAATTACTGTCGCATATTGACTACCTTTAAAACCTAGGCTATTCAAATAAGAAGGAAAGTAAAGATGGAGGTGTAATAAATGTCTAGCCGGAAAAGGAATAGTGTCAATATCTTCAATAAGTTCTCTATCTGGATTTTCTATAATTTCATCTCTTTTTCTAAAAGTAATCCCCCTCACTCCAGAAATATCCTTTTCCTCTCTTAGATTTTTAATCAGCTCACAACTAGTTATTTCACCCTCACCCCTCACCACCACATCAATAGCCTGACAATCTTCAAGAGTTTGAATTGACATAAAAGTCACATGAGGGCCGCCAATAAATATAAATTTATTTTTAGCTTTAGCTTTAATCAAAGAGCTTAATTGATAAATCAGAGGCATAGTAGAGGTAACCGAAGTAAAACCAATATATTTAGCCGGGGATTGAATAATTCTTTCTGCTGTCTCTCGGAGGCTTAAAAATTGGGCATTAGCATCTAAAATCTCTACATTAAATCCAGCCTGTTCTAAACTGGCAGCAACATAAGTTAAGCCAAGAGGCGGTCGAATAAAAGGAGCCTGTTTAGCTTTATAAACTTTTTTTGTGTAAGATGGATTAATTAAAAGAATCAAGGAGCTCATATTTTATTTTTGAAGAAGTTTAATGCCCATGCTACAATAGGAGCGCAGGATAGGAGCACAGGATACGAACCAGCATCAACTTGATACTGGTTCGTATCCTGTGCTCCATGAAATCATGTTAAAAAAAGACAAAATCAATATCCTCTTTATAGTTCTTTTGTGCCTGATTATAGCCGGACTTTGTTTAAAATTCCTTCCATCCTTCCCAGTAGTATCCGATTCTGAAGTGTACGACACCATTGCTCTAAATTTAGTTCAAGGCAGGGGGTTCACATTAAATAATGAACAATCTGGAGAAGCTCCCATCTATCCATCTTTTCTTGCCGGCATTTACAGTCTTTTTGGACATAATTATCAAATAGTTAAATTTATTCAATTCCTTCTCTTAGCCGGTATGGGGATAGTTGTTTATTTAATAACCCGGAAAGTTCTTAATCTCCCTCGCGCTCTATCTTTTTTATCTTCATTAACTCTCATATTTTGGCCCTACTTTATATTCTACCCTAATCTTATTGTAACCGAAACTCTCTTCATCTTCCTTCTTTTACTCTCGGTGTACCTTTTTTTAATGTTTCAGAAAGGGCCCTCGTTGAAAAATGCTTTAGTTTTAGGAGGACTGCTGGGAATAGCTGCTTTAGTAAGACCAATGGCTTTGTTTTTGCCATTTTGGATTGCTTTTTTCCTATTGAAAACTCATTTTTCTAAATTATTGATTGTCTTAATGCTCTTTATTACTGTTATCTCGCCTTGGGCGATGAGGAATTATGTCTATACTCATCAATTCACTCCAGCTTATTCTCATGTCTTAGGAAAATCTTATGTAAACGAAGCAGGGGAGGCAAACTTCAAAACCGTAATTTTAGCCAGATTAAAAAATATTTACGTTTTCTGGAATCCGGGCGCCACAGGATCTTATACTCGAGAACTCCAAAAAGTATTTCCAATACTGGGCATACTTCTCCATATTTACAGAGTTCTCTTTCTCGTAATACTTGCTTTAGCTTTCTGGTCATTAAGATTTATCCGGCGAAACAAACAAATATTCCTTCTCTGGATTGTAATCTTTTACTTCTGGGCTTTTCACATTATGCTTTGGCCTTATCCACGCTATACCCTTCCTATTATTCCTTTCGTGATTATTCTTGCCTGGTTTAGTGTACAGAAAATTTGGTACAAAATTGGGAAAAAAGCGCAATCAAACTCGCCCACTAACTCTTTTGCTTCCCCGGAAAATCCATCTTTGAATTGAAGCACTCCTTTTTCATGGGGATTTTTGGGTTTTGAACATGGAATGCCCTGAAAATCATAAACTTCTATTCCCTGATTCTTTGCCCATTTTATTGCTTCCCATTGTAGAAGTTGGCTTGCATAATGAGTCGGCTTTTTTCTATTTGTGCCGCCGAATAAATACATAGCTCTTTTATTGAAAGACGAGACAAACACAGCGGAAACAGGAATTCCCTGCCAGAAAGCTATAAGCGATAGAGTGTCTTCTTTGAAAGTTTCCCAAAGATTTTTAAAGTAAGAGTATGGCAATCTATCTTTTCCCATAGCTTGCGAATAAAGTTGGTAAAAAATCTTAACATCTTTTTCATCTTCTCCTCTTTTAACTAAAACTCCGTCTTTTTGTGCCTTTCTAATCTCCCATCTGGTATTTTTTTTAAACCCTGAATAAATTTTACCTATATCATCTGTTAAGTCAAGTCGAATCGTGCATTTATGAAGTTCATAATGCTTAGTTTCTTTAAAACCTTTGTCTTTTAATAAACCCAAAATCCATTTGGTTTTTTCGCTTAAAATTACCTCGGGGCTGATTTTGACTGCCATCACTTTATTTTTGCGAGCCAAATCAATCAAAAACTCTAAAATCTGTTCAAGTAATTCCCTGTTCTGAAAGTCCAAAACCGGTCCCCGAGGCAAATACCAAACCTTTAGGCCCAATAAAGGGACGCGTTTTTCAAGAATAGCCAGAACAGCCCTAATCTCTCCTGTTTCTGATTCTTTTAACATAATCCTTCTACTCTTCCATGCCTGTGTTTTTTTAAACTCTCCCCATTCAAAGGTCTGGAACAAATGGCCGCTTTCATTCTTCTCTAAAAACTCATTCCATGTGTCTTTTTCGTTTTCGGATATTTCTTTTGCTATAAGCATAAGATTTTATCTATTATATTTTGCCAAGTAAACATCTGTAATTTATCTTTTGAATTTTGTTTAAATTTCTCCTGTAAGCCCTGATCCGCGCTTAATCTTAAAATGGCTTGTTTTAATTGTTCTTTATTATTGTAATCAATGAGAATCCCGTTCTCTTCGTTCTCTATTAATTCCGGATTTCCGCCAATATCGGTAGTTATTATTGGAAGACCCGCTTGCATTGCCTCTAAAATAGTATGCGATAAGCCCTCATAACCCGTATTCAAAACAAACAGATTAGCGGCGCGAAAATACCAATAGATTTGATTGTGAGGAATCTTGCCAACCAATTTTACTCTATTGCCTCTAAGCTTTTCTTTTTCTGGCCCTTCTCCAACAATTACTAAATAAAGATTAGGGTTTTCTTTTAACAAATCCGGCATTATTTCAACCAAGACATCAAATCCTTTCCAAGGCATAAGACGGCCAACAGATAAAATAATATCGCCTTTGATTCCAATTTTCTCTTGCGCCTCTTCTTTGGAAACACTTAAATCCGGGAATCTAACCGGAGCATTATAAATTACTTCTATTGCGTCAGGCGCAACGCCCCAGTTGGAAATTATGTTTTTTAGGTATTGACTGGGAGCAATCACTTTTGAAACCCTTTTTAACAAATGCGCTTGCATTTTTTTAATAAACTCTATTCGCCAACCATATTTTTTATTCTGAAACTCCTCCATGCTCTGCCCTGTGTTAAATCTTTCCCAAGCATGGTCTCCGGTGATTTTTACTATGACTTTTTTACCTAATATCTTGCCAGCGAGCAATGCGGGAATCCCAGCGCTAAATAAGGTCTGGGCGTAAAGTATATCACTATCTTTAGCTAATCTCCACACATTCCATAAATAGGATAAAAAGCGGAAAATTCCAAGTTTTTTTGAAATCCTAATTACTTCAAACGGCTCCTTAGAAATTTGGGGGCTGTGTCCAGAAAAATAACAAATTACTTTTACAGGAATATTTCTCTTGGTAAGCTCTTGCGCCAATCTCTGGGAATAAATAGCTGGCCCGCCAATGTCAGGAGGAAAAATCCCAGCAAGAATTAAAATTCTTTTATTTACCTGCATAAATCAAAAAGTTTACTCGCCTTAAATTTAAAAACCAACATAGAATTATTTCTATTAATGCCTATTCGTTTCATTGCAAATGGTCCTTGTTTTAACCCTCGCTTTGAAGGGGTTGCCACTGCCCCCAAAAAACCGGCCTCTTTTACTAAATTCTGAATTGCTGGATTAAAATCGCCATAAGGATAAGAAAATAATTCAACAGGAGCATTTATTTTTTCTTCAATAATCTTTTTTGATTCTTCTATTTCCTGTTTTGCTTGTTCTAATCGCAAAGAAGTTAATGAAGTATGAGAACAAGTGTGAACGCCAAAGGAAAAACCTTGTTCTTTGAGTTGCTCAATCTCATCCCAGGATAAAAAATGTTCTGTGCCTATTTTATCAGTAACAAGGAAAATGGTAGCCGTGTAGTTGTATTTTTTAAGAATTGGGCGAGCCAAAGTAAAAAAGTTTTTAAATCCGTCATCAAAAGTAATAACAACATTTTTGCCTTTTTTTCGCAGATAATTGAGTTGTTTTTCAAACAAACTCTGTTTCACAGATAACTCTGTTAAATTATATCTCCTCTGTCCGTATTCAATCCATTGGGGTTCTGTGTTCCCATCTTTTTCCACCCCATGATAGCCCAAAATTAATTTATGCATGATAAATATTTAATACCTGCTGACTGATATTGTCCCAATTATATTTTTCCAGCGCTTTCAAAGCATTCTGGGTTAATTTTTCAGCAATTTCTGGCTCAGAATAAATTTTATTTATGGCATCGGCTACCTGACTTGGGTTTTTTGGCTCAACTAAAATACCTGTATTTCCATTCTCAACTATATCAGGAATGCCGCCAACATTTGTTGCGATTACTGGAACTCCTGCGGCCATTGCTTCTAAAATAACAATGCCAAAACCCTCTTTCAAAGAGGGCAGAACAAAACAACTCGCCTCTGCCAAATGCTGGGGAATTTCCTGATTGGGAATTTCCCCTAAAAATTTTACTTTACTCTGCAAATTTAATTCTTTAACTAAATTTTCAAGATTTTTTCTCTGGCTTCCTTCACCTATAATTAACAAGTGTTTTGTCTGTCGACATCGGATGTCGACAGACATTGCTTTAATTAAGTATTCTATCCCTTTGACTTTTTCAAGCCGCGCTACTGTCATTACAACAAATCCGTGTTTCCTATGGTCTAAATCGTTAAATTTTTCCAAATCAATGCCATTGGGAATAACTTCTATATTTTTACAGCCAATGTCCTGAAAATATTTTTTAACAGCAGAACTGGCGCCAATACAGCAAACTGCATTTCTGTAAACTATTTGTTTAAGCCAGTTTTTTGTCTCCAAACGCTGAACCGTAACAATATAACGAATTTTAGTAATTTTGGCAAGTAAATAACCCAAAAAAGAACTTAGAAACCCTTGGCAGTGCAGAAGTTCTATTTTTTCTTTTTTGATTAAAATCAGGGATTTTATAAATATAAATGGCAAGAGGGACAATGTATAAATCAATGGCGAATGGGATAGATTAGTTAGAGAGAATAAAGATGTGCGAAAAATTTTTACTCCATTTTTAATCTCTTTTCTCGGCTGTGCCTTGATTCTGCCGGTAATCACAAAAATCTCGGCTTTACTTGAAAGCCGCTCAGCAATCTCTTTGGTCCAGGTTTCTATCCCGCCAATCACAGGCCAATAATGCATTGCCGGCATTAAAATTTTCATACCTTTTGTACAATAGTAATATCTTGGTCAGTAATTACTTCTCCACCCTTTCCATCTCCTTGTCCAAAAACAAATTTGGCTTTCAACTTTTTGCCAGCTAAGATATGAGGTAGCCAAAAGATATCATCCGGCCACATCTCATCAAAGGGAATCTCATTCACTTTAAACCATTTTGGCTGCATCTCCTCTGACTCGCTTGGCTCTCCTTCCCAGTCCTTGGCCACAAAAACATGAACATCCTGGTCATATTCCTTTTCTTTGGGAATATGAGGAAAGTAAAAACTCAAAACCCCCATTTTCTCAAATTCTTTAATCTTTACTCCGATTTCTTCTTCGGTCTCGCGGATTGCCGCCTCCATAATATCTTTATCACCTTTATCCGGGTCAAGCTTGCCGCCCACACCGTTCCACTTTCCAACTCCAAAACCACGCTTCTTCATTGCCAAAAGAATTTCCTGCCCATCTTCTCCGTCTTTGACTAACAAACAAAGCGTTGCTTGTTTCATTTTTTTAAGTTTTAATATTACCCTTTATCCTTTCTGCTTCTTTTTGTATTATTTCTCCTTCATATTCTCCGCTGTGGGCTGTGGCGCCTTGATAAGAGGGTTTTTTCTGGTCCAAGTGCAAACTGAAAACAAATTTGCCCTGCTCCTGTTTTATAAACAAATGGAACCGAGGATAATCCCCCATATCCAACCTCCGAATACAGCTAATCTCTTCTCCCTTTGTCCCCAACGGCCTATAACCTAATCTCCTAATTAGGTTCAACGTATTCTCCTTTGGATTTTCAATAACAAATTTCATGGGTTTATTTGAAGAAGTTCCACTTCAAAGATAAGAGTGGCGTTCGGAGGGATAGAACCGGGCACGCCTCCTAGGCCATAGGCGAGTTCAGAAGGAATTGTTAGTTTGCGCTTCTCGCCAATTTGCATACCTGACACGCCCAAATCCCAGCCCATTATCACTTGGCCAGCGCCCAGAGTAAAAACAAACGGCGTGCCTCTGTCCAAGCTTGAATCAAACTTTGTCCCGTCAGTAAGGGTCCCTGTGTAATGCACGGAAACCCTGTCTCCACTCTCTGCTTGCGCTCCTTCGCCCTCTATTAGAACTTCAACCTCCAATTCAGGCACATCGTCTTCAGTAACTTCCTGTTCCTGTTCCGGTTCTTGAACTTGTTTCTGCGCTTGCTCTTCCGATTCCGTGGCAAACCAAGTTTGGTAGACAAAAAGTCCCAGCCCGGCAACAACGAAAAACACAATAAGATTTACAAAATATTTTGACATAGTTCTTTTCCTCAATTATTTTTTCGACTTTTTGATTTAAAAATAGAATTATCCCCAGTTGGAACTTGACATAAAATATCAATATGATAATATAGATTTGGTGCTTGTGAGGGCTTTGGCTCTCCCACGGTTGAATAAAGGAATGTTCTTTAAACCGTAGACAAGCGCCTTAAAATTCAATTATTGAACTTCTAAATCTCCTTCGTGGAGAATTTTTTTATATTGGCTATTAATAAAGTTCTTTTTAGCTTTCCAAAACGGGATAATACTCCAAAAGAACTTTTTACCTCCTTCAACTTCTTTAATAATTATTTTCAAACGAAAACGTCTGATGATTGCTACAAAACCGTAATATCTAACTATAAGCGCTCTACGTTCCCATCTTGAATTAATCTTTTGACGTTCAAGTCTTTTAGTCTCATGAAATTCCTGTAATGTGTGTGAGTTTTTAATAATCTCAGGGGCGAACTTCAATAATTTAAAACGCGCGTATTGTTCTCTAATGAGACGCGCCTTGTCCCATTCTTTAAACTTAATATGATCCAAACCCTTGGCATTAAAAGCCACTTTCTCCTTAAAGTAAGGGCAATGCACTTCTTTTATTGTCTTATAGAAACCTTCCCTGTCCTTTTTTAGTTTATCAAATTTTTCTTGATCAATATTTCTACTTCCCATAAACTTTTCTTAATTAATTTACTTCTCCCAGTCCCGAGCTGAAGTGTTGGTCATTAGCTCAACATAACCAACATCTTTGCAGAACTGGTTTTCTTTTACTCCCAACCTTTCTAAAAAAGCAATAATTATTTCTCTATATTTCGGTTCATCTTCAGATCTCCCCTCCATTTCAACTTCAATAAAATCACCCAAATCCTTAACTTTATCTAAAACAACCTCAAAATCATCTAACTCAAAAACCTCTCTTTTCTTCTCTATACGGCAATTCTCTGTAAAGTCCAAATCTTTTAAGATGCTCAACAAAACTTTACCATCTTCTACTCTTACCTCTTTTTCTTTAGCAACCGAGGAATCTCCAAGCCCTTTTTCAAGAATCTTATAATCAAAGCTATCTCCGTTGCCAAACAAATCCTGCCTCACTCTTAAATAATAACGGGTTTTGAAAAATGTTTTGTGTGGCGGCGACAAATAAACATCAAGCTGATGTTTATCGCCAACCTTTTTTGCGCCAGCAGCCAAAACCTTATCCCGCACCCTTGCCAAATCCTCCACTTTTGCCTTAATTTCGATTTCCATAGATTTATTATTTAATTAAATATATCCTTAATCATTTGTTTGAGGTCAGAAATTACATCAAAAGTTTCAAGTTCCTCGGGAAGAATCCATTTATAATCAGTATGTTCCCAGTCGAGTTTTATTTCTGGTTTTTCTTTGAGCTCGGCCAAAACCGGGTGAACAATCCAAGTTATGCCTTCGTCTACAAAATTATAGGTTTGTTTTACATCAAGCGATAAAATGTTGTCTTCTTCAATGCCCAGTTCCTCATTAAGTTCTTTTATGGCTTGTTGTTCAAGCGGCTTTATCTCATCTAAATAGCCGCTTATCACATTCCATTTGCCTTTATAATTGGCTACCTTATCGCTTCTTTTAACCAAAAGAATTTTGTCTTTGTGTTTAACCCAAACATCAACCACCGGCACTGTTTCTGCCTTTGTATAATCAATCCTGCCATCAGGGAACTTAAGCAGCTCTTTAGCGAATTCTTCTAATAATTTTATAATATCACTCATTTAGTTTTATTTAAGCTCAACAAAGTATAAAAGCCAGATGGTGTTTTTGGGTGGATTGTATTCTCGGAAATCCCGCGAACTTTCTAAAACTGTAAAACCATCATTTTCAAGAATTTTCGCAAATTCATCCCTTTTATAAAAAACAAAAAGTCGTTCATTACCTTCTTCATCAGTCACCATTCTTTCTCCCTTGCCTTCTTTGATCGTTATAAAACCGATAGCGCCGGGTCTTAAAATTGTTTTTACTTGCTGAAGGACGCGAGAGATTTTATTTTTCGGAATATGTAGAAAACTAGCTGTTGCCCAAAGTCCATCAAAAATTTGCTTAGGAAATTTTAACGAAATACATGCTCATCCAGTGGAAATCAAGTCCAGGGACGAGTTTCTTTGCCTGAAAGAGCAAATTTTTCGAGATGTCTATGCCCGTATATTTATAGGTACTTTCTTGAAAGAGTAGAGCATCTCTACCTCCGCCGCAGCCAATATCAATAACTCTGCCTTGCGACAACAAATCTTGGAATTTCTTGAATTCTGGTCGCCAAAAGTCCGCTAAACCCTCCAGGCCGGAATGAGATTTGACCCATTTCCCAGCAACCTTTTCGTATGTTTCAAGGGTTTTTTGCTCTTCTTTTGAGAGAGGAAATTTATTCATATAGTCACGATTAATTTTTTAATTTTATTTATCATTTTTTCAATGTCGTTTTTATTATAGAAGTTTTGTAGAGGAAAGTTAATTATTCTTTTGGCCGCCTTATAGGTATTGGGGAATTTAATTGGGTCTAACATAACTGGGCTGTGCCAGATGCGTGTGCAAAAGATGCGTTTTCTTCTTAATTCTTTCACAAGTTCGTCTCTCTCGTCTTCAAGGTCTTCTGGAACCAAGGCGGAAACAAAGCAAAAGACATTATTTTCCGGCTCCTGAACTTCAAAACCAAGTTTTTTTAATTCTTGCTGGAAAAATCGGGCTAATTCTTTTCGTTTCTCCAGATTCTTCTCAAAGTTCTTCAGGAAACTGGAAAAAAGATTTATGGAAATATAGTTGAGGCCGGCTGGTATTGCTAATTTCTCTTTACGAAGCATTTTAGGAGCAACACCGCTTCCAAATTTCTTGAAAAACCAGGCGCAAGGAGAAAAATAGTTTAACAAGGAAATAAAATCTCGGAAATTAAATCGGGTTTTGGGCAGAGAAATTTGCCAATTCTTAGGACAAATCAACAATCCTCCGCGTAAAGCAGGAAACTGTTTGTACAAACTTAGAAAAGCAACATCGCCGAAATTACCAACATATTTCCCTTGATGTTTAGCGCCAAAAGTATGAGCGCAGTCCTCAATGATTTTAAGATTATGCTTTCTTGCCAAGGATACAATCTGCTCCATATCATTTGGCAGGCCATAAGTATGTGAAACCAAAATTGCCTTGGTCTGCGGAGTAATCTTGCTCTCTATTTCTTCAATCTTGATATTAAAAGTTTTCAGGTCAATGTCCAAAAAAACAGGCCTGACATTATACTCTCTAAGAATCTGATTGAAAATGTTGCAGATATAGGCAGGCATTAGAATTTCAGTGTTCTCAAGCCCTAAATTCTTGATAGCAAGACGGAAAGCGGTTCTGCCCATATCTGTAAAAACCAGTTGCTTGCCCGGGAAATAAGAAAAGAGTTTGGCAAATAATTTGCTTAAATTAATCCTTCTGACAAAA
>SDBT01001896.1_pt1 | contig 37547 bp, 33 predicted proteins | sample 2277101 | NCBI WGS metagenome assembly SDBT01 (sample SAMN10404973, study PRJNA504765) | marine sediment metagenome | isolation source: marine sediment core GS10_PC15, 103 cmbsf | place: Arctic Ocean: Southern Knipovich Ridge | collected 2010 | reverse complement strand
GGTTATCGCCTTAGCATCCCTCATCTCTCTCTTGGTACGGCATTTCACACAGTATGCTTGCATTAGGTCTACCTCCTCTTTTAATTATGAACAATAAACTATTTCCGACTATAATGTCAATAGTCAAATAGTCACCTACAAAGGAGCTATTCATAAATAATCTCGTATCATTGGGTATTGACAATGCTGTGCAACTATGTTTAGAATAAAGCACTCATCCAGTATGGAGTCGTAAAATGAAACTACTGGTCATCGGTTGTGGGCAATGCGGCGGCCGGATTGCCGACGAGTTTGCCCTACTCGGTAAAGCAACGCATGTTCAGCGTGGAATTGGTGTGGTTACTAACGTCATAGCAGTCAACACAGATATTGCCGATTTAAGCGGACTATCCCATATTGAGTCTAATTACCAGCATAGAATCCTCATCGGAGGTCAAACGACCAGTGGTCACGGCGTCGGTAAAATAAATGAACTTGGTGCTGAGCTGGCCAGGGAGGATGGCGATAAGGTTATCGAAAGCATAAGCACAACACCACGCTTCTTTGAGACGGATGCCTTCTTGGTAACCGCGGGGGCTGCTGGTGGCACTGGCTCCGGAGCACTACCAGTACTAACCCAACTATTAAAAGAGCGTTACAAAGAAAAACCAGTATACAATCTTATTGTCCTTCCTTTCCGGTATGAAGAGCTGACAGAGGAAAGATCTATCTATAACGTGGGCACATGCCTTAAATCCGCTTACCTGGTGGCTGATGCCATATTTCTGGTTGATAATCAAAGATATATCAAAAAGAATCTCTCGATTAGGAAGAATCTGTCTAAAATCAACCATCTGGTAGTTAAGCCATTTTACAACTTACTTTGTGCCGGCGAAGAGACAACTTCCAAATACATCGGGTCAAGGGTGCTCGACGCTGGAGACATAATACAGACTCTGGCCGGATGGACAGTAATTGGCTATGGTGACGTGCGTTTACCACGGATTAGACTGCCCGGTGAAGACAAGTTTCATTTCAGGGCGAAGGTTGCGGAAACCCAAAAGGGAGTCCAAGCGATGGACAAAGCTATTGGTGAGTTATCACTCAGGTGCAACACTACCGATGCCCGGAGAGCCCTCTATCTCCTGACGGCACCACCCGAGGAAATGAGTATGGATCTGATAAAAGAACTCTCCGCTTCTCTAAGGAATATAGCCACCGAGGCTATAATGCGGAGCGGTGATTATCCCAGGGGAAAAGGCTCACTGGATGTTACCGTTATCCTCTCTGACCTTGTTAATTCAAGAAAAGTCATGGAGTACTTTACTAAAACGATTAACTATATCTCTCTTACTAAGCAGCGACGGGGAGGGATAGAGTACGAACACAGAGGAATTGAGGAAGCCTTCAAGGATATACCCACTATACTATGATTGGCTCGTCTAAGCCGACAAACGAACAATATATCAGTTAGGCTAAACTTCTCTTTATACCTTGTTTCCTTGGAAGATTGTCCAGGCCTGCTCCGCTGATTCTTTAGAGACCTTCCATGCTTGCTTTATAGTCTCTTTACGGACTTTTGAGATTTGCCTTGCACTCTCCTGATAAACCGCCATGGCTTTCTCTTTAGCTCCCCTATATACCTCTTCAGCTTGCTGTTCTGCCTTTTCACGGTCTCTTAAGGCCCGTTCTATAGCCTTCTCACTGGTATCATTAGCTTGCTGTTCTGCCTCTTTATAGGACTGCTCCACTTGCTGTTCCCGTTCCTTATATGCCCGCGCTACTTCCTTTTGAGCCTCCACATAGGCGGCATAGGCGTTCTGAGCTCGGCCCAGAAGTTCGGCAAGAGGATCCGTGACCGGCTCAGGAGCCCCAACCCCCGCTTTCAGGGCTTGCTCTTCAGCCTGCCTAACGGCACTTTTGGCTTGCTCTTTCTGATTTACCATAAAACACCCCTTTCAATCTGGAATTTCCCATCTCATTTTTTAATGAGACAGTTTCTGACCATCTGCACCTCACACCAGTATTATATCAAATATAGGGAAAAGGCGTATTAGCTTGTTTAACTTTCCTCCTCTTCATCAGTTTGCTTGGCTTTATTAGAGGCATACATTCTCGCTAGGGACTCCAATCGGGTCTCAATTCTCTTCTGAACCTCTTTGGTCCCTCTTTTTCCCTTTGTGTTAGACCCAGCTACGCTAATTACTTCCCCGAAGGTTTTTACCAAGGACTCACCCGCCTCTTCGGAAGCTTCGCCTGTTTCCTTAGTCTTGCTATCGCCCTCCGGGGATGTTCCTATCGGTGTACCGGCAGTCTGCCTGGCCACTGGCTGGCTCGTCTTATCTATTATCTCGGCACCACTTATCAATTCCTCTAATACTCTTACCGATGTCTCAGCCGCTTCCCTAGCCGCTTTTTTCGACGCTTCAGTAGCTTCCTTGGCCGCTCTTACTGATACTTCAGCCGCCTTCCTTGCCGCTTTGCTCACCTTTTCAGCCCTACTTATCGCTTCCTGTGATGCTCTGGCTGATACCTCAGCCGCTTCCTTGGCCGATTTACTTGCTGCCTCAGCCTTGCTCATCACTTCCCGTGATGCTCTGTCCCACGCCATAGCCGTCTCCGTGGCCGACTTACTTATTTCATAAGCCCTACCTATCGCTTCCTGCGATGCTCTTATCGACGCCTCAGCCCCCTCCGTGGCTGACTTTTCGGCGGCCTCAGCCTTACTACTAGCTTCTTGTGATGCTCTGGCCGATATCTCAGCCGCCTCTTTGGTTAACTTTTCGGCGGCCTCAGCCTTATTCATAGCTTCCTGTGATGCTCTTTTCGATTCCTCAGCCGCCTCCGTGGCTGACTTTTCGGCGGCCTCAGCCTTACTACTAGCTTCCTGCGATGCTCTTATCGACGCCTCAGCTGCCTCCGTAGCCGACTTTTCGGCGGCCTCAGCCTTACTACTAGCTTCTTGTGATGCTCTTATTGATATCCCAGCCGCCTCTTTGGCCCATTTACTTGTTTCCTCAGCCGATTTAGTCACTTTCTCAGCCCGGCGTACCGCTTCCTCCGATGCTTTGGCAGCGGATTCAGTAATCTCCCTGGTTGATTTGCTTATTTTATCAGCCTTGCTTATCGCTTCCTGGGATACTCTTAACGATTCCTTAGCCACCTGCTTGGTGGCTATGCCTGTCCCCTCAGCCCGGCCTATCGCTTCCCAGGATGCTTTTATCGATTCCTCAACCGTCTCCTGGGCCGACTTTACTGTTTCCTCAGCTTTGCGTATTGCTTTCTCAAACGCGCTTACCAAAGCCTCAGCAGTTTCCTTGGTCGATGCGATTGTTTCCTCAGCCTTGCTTATTGCTTCGGCGAAAGTTCTTCTCGATGCTTCAGTAATCCCCTGGGCTACCCTGCCTGTTTCCTCAGCCTTGCTTATCGCTTCCTCAAAGGCTCTCTTCGATGCCTCAACCACCTCCCCAGTCGATTTGCTTATCTCTCCCGCCTTGGCTACCGCCTGCTGGGATGCTCTGGCGGCTGCCTCAGCCGCCTCTTTAGCCCGTTGGCTTACTTCCTCAGCCCGGCTTATCGCTTCCTGGGATACTTTTATTGATTCCTCAGCCACCTGCTTAGCTAATTCACCCAGCTCCTCCGCCCTGGCTACCGCTTGCTTAAATGTCCCCGTATTGCCCTCCCCACCCTTCAGGGCTTTGGCAAAAATATTATCTAGTGTCCCGACCTCAGCGGGTTCAACATTTTTACTACCCATCCTTTTATCCCCCTAACTATTCTACAATAGGTTATCTAGTTTAGCAATAGTCATTTCTTGGCTTAGGGTCAGGCTTTTCAGTTTCCTGTTTATTATTTCAAATCAGTACAGAACCAAAAGTCGAACTTGTAACAGACTTGTACCTGGTAAATACCTCTGAGGTGGCGTAACTTTGGCAAGAGGATTCTCCTTACTGAAATTTAGTACTAGTACTTTTTACTTCTCAAATTAGTAAATTTGGGTGATTGTATCTAAGAAGAAACCATTGCATACTTAAACTAATCAATAGTTATCTGTAGGCATAGAAAAATGATTATAAATACTAAAAGTAATGAAAAAACACGAATAGACACAGAATATGGGGAAAGCAAATTACCGGCAAGGCTATTATCGGTAAGTGAGGTTGCCCAATTTTTGGGTGTTCACGCTAGTACCGTCCGGCGGTGGGAAAAAAGAGGGCTATTGAAGTCGTATGCAATCGGACTTCGCCATAACCTAAGGTTCAAGCAAGGGGATGTTCTCAATTTCCTTGATAAAGGTGAGGAAGAAAGTGCCCATGGAGTGTCACTAAATGGCGGCTTAGATAAGGAGAGGCACAAAATCAAACTGGAGACGAGGTGAGTTAGATGGAAAAGGTAAGAGACAAGGCTAGGCAGCGGGCTGAGGAGGCAGCGAGGATTATTGATGAATACAAGCAACGGCTCGCCCAGGTTATGGAGGAGGAAGCAGAACAGAGTACCAGAGACGCTGAAGAGGAATCAGTCTATCTTGTTGCTAAAGCTCGCGAGGAAGCCGAGCAGATTATCAGAGAAGCAAGACGAGAAGCTGAGCAGGCGGCTGAAGAGGCCGCTAGAAGCATTGATGAATACCAGCAACGGCTCACCCAGGGTGTTGAGGAGGAAAGAAACAGGATAAGAAAAGAGGCTGAGGAGGAAACAGCAAGCTATATAGCCGAGTTGAGACAGAAAGCGGAACAAACAGCCGCCGAATTCCAAAAGGAAGCGGAAAGGAAAGCGGAGGAGGAATCAGTGGCCATTATTGCCAAGGCAAGTGAACTAGCGGCGCAAATTACTAAGGAGGCTGGGGAGAAAGCAAGGAAACAAGCTGAAGAGAACAAGCAGCGGGAGGTACAGCGCATCATTCAGGGAGCTAAACAGGAAGCAGCAGAAATTGTTGCCAAAGCGAGGCAAGTGGCCGAGGAGGAAGCCGGCAAGATAGTAGCTGACTCAAGGAAGGAAGCCGAGAAAGTAGCCAGCAAGATTACAGAGGGAGCACAAGAGTCAGCTAAGGCTCTCGCTGAGCTAAAACAGAATCTAGAACGAGAGAGCAAAGAAGCCAAAGGAAAAGCACAGCAGGAGGCGGAACAGATTATCAAAACTACTAGAGAGCTAGTGAGGAAGGAAGCCGAAGAGAAGTCGGAGAGAATTATCAGTGAAGCCACACAAAAGGCAGAACAGATTACCAGCGAAGCTATGGAGAAGGGGAGAGCAAAGGGGGAGGAGGAGATGGCCAAAGCTATAGCTGAGGCAAAGCGGAAGTCAGAATGGGAAACGGCTGAGATTATTGCTGCGGCGAAAAGAAGGGCGGAGCAGATTATTAGCGAAGCCGTGGCTAACACATCATCCGGCGGTGCCGGAAGAAGAAGTTAGGCTATACATCAAAACAAAAAAGTAGAGAGGAGGATACAATGGACTGGTGGCAAATAGTACTAATTATTCTAGTTTCTATTGTCTTAGGGCTACTCGTAGGTGGGCTTATAAGCTACCTAATTGCGCGACTTTCCAAGAAGCCGTTGCTTAAAATGCTTAAAAAGCGTGAAGCGACCGCTGTAGTTGAAGAACAATTGAAACCCACCCTGCCGGAACTACTTGCGGAAATCGAAAACAACCACAGGGTAGCGACTGAGCCCTGGACAGGCAATTTGCTATCCTTTGAAACTCAGGTGTGTAGTACAAGCCAAGGCGAAGTTCATAGATTGCCGACAAAACTTCGAGCCGACCTGACAAAAGCCTATGATGATATACGTCTGGCTAACGGCATTGTTTGGTTGTCAACGGAATTAGGTCGTAGAAGCCAAAATTTAGATGAGTACTACATGAAACTGTGCACCAATATTGCGACAACGCTGGATAGTATAACAACGCCCTTGCAAAAACAGTCAGGCAACTAGCAATATAAAGCTCACCATGATGGCGAACGCCACCCATAGCCCCAGGCAAGAAAAGCCAAATTGTTCGCATTCAAGCAAGTTACTGCCGCTTGGAAATAGTCCCCCACAGAGGACGGTCATAAACGATAGCCAACCCGGCCCCGGCAATGGCCAGCAGATAAATTATAGCTTCTATCATCTCACTGTGTTACATTAACCCACAGGTGAAGCGGTTGGTAAACCTCAGTTTGCCCCTGTTTATACAATAGAAACTCCACCTTTTGATTCTTACCTATCCTCTCAAGCATGAAGCTCACCTCTCCCTCCCACCGGTTATCATGCTCAAGCACCACCGGTGCTATCCCAGTATTTTCCGCTCCATTTATCACAACTCCCACCCCAATCCGGCAGTCTCAACGGAAACTCAATGTCTAGGCATAAGCCTGTTGAGATAAGAGAATACTACGGATATAACACTGGCATATTGTGTCATTACTATTGACAACTGTCCACAAAAGTTGTATAATACATAGAAATACGCAGTGGCAAGTGCAACAACATCGGACTTTAGCTATTGACAGATGTCCACGCAAGCAGTATAATATAGGCAATTATTCGGCATCAAGTACAATAGCGCCCGAAGTGGCATTGATTGTTACTTTTGGAGGTTGATATGTTAAAGCTTCGAGAAAAGGTAAAAGAACTGCGGAAAAAGCTGGGCTGGGCGCAGGAAGATTTGGCTCGAGAAATCGGTGTTAGCCTATCAACAGTGCAACGGTGGGAAAGGAAAGAGACGAACCCGACTCGTCTGGCACGACAGGTACTTAAGCGGCTTTTTCAAGAAGCGGACATTGACGTCTGAGAGGTTCAATGGCTGCTATACTATACCACAGGACAACATGAAGAGGGAGATAAGAAATAGTGAGCGGTAACTGCCTATTTGGAACCAGTGGTATCAGAGGCATCATTGGGCAGGATTTATCGGTAGATTTCTGCCAGGATGTTGCTCAGGCAATAGGGACTACACTAGCCCTACAGGCAAAGGTTTGTATCGGCACCGATACCAGAGTGAGTCGAGAAACCATTAAGGGCGCTGTTATCTCAGGTTTACGCTCTTCAGGCATGGATGTAATTGACTTCGGAATTTTGCCTACCCCGGCACTCGCTTTTTTGACCAGGGATATGGGATTCGACACTGGGGTGATGATTACTGCCTCACATAACCCTCCCGAGTTTAACGGCATCAAGCTTTTCAATGGAAACTCCATCGGATACAGCAAAGCACAAGAGGCAGAGATAGAAAAGGTATACGGCGAAAAGAGGTTCAGGACTGGTTGCCTAGGTAGCCTTGACCAGAGTCAAGAGGCGAAAGAAAGGTATTTCCAGTTTATGCTAGGCAGGTTTCCAGCGAGGAGCTTTGACCCCAGCCTAAGAATTGTTGTCGACCCTGGCAACGGTGCCGCCTCAAGATTTGCCAGTGAGCTTTTCTCGGCGCTGGGTCTCGATGTAATACCGGTGAATGATGAGCCGAACGGGCTTTTCCCGGGGAGAAACCCGGAACCGAGGCAAGATACACTTGGGGGTACAGTTGAGTTCATGAGGCAGCAAAATGCCGAGCTTGCCGTCTGTTTTGATGGTGACGCTGACCGGGTCGTCTTCTGCGACAAGGAAGGCTTCCTGGAATTTAGTGAAGCGATTGCCTTCACTTCCCGGCTGGCTGTCGAGCAAAACGGCAAGAGAAAGGTGGCGACTACTGTTGAGACAGGAAGACTTCTTGACCTGGCACTAAGGGACCTGGGGGTAGAGGTAGTTCGGGGCAAAGTTGGTGATGTAAACTTAGCTTATCTTATGCGGGAGCTTGACGCCGCCATTGGCGTCGAGCCGGTCGGTGTCTATATAATGCCAGAGGTCGGCTATTACCCGGATCCTTTGTTCGCCACGCTTACCTTACTCAACCGAATAAAGGATGTTAATGAGATCAGAGACTTCTTCAGAGGTATGCCGCGGCTCTTTTCTGAGCAGAGGAAGCTCCCCTGCCCTAACCGGCTTAAGACACTCGTCATGGAAAAGGTCAAAGAGAATGTCCGCCTCTTTGACACCAGCCAGTTGAACACCCTGGACGGCCTGAGGTTTGAATTTGATGATTCATGGATGCTCATTCGAGCTAGCGGGACGGAACCAGCTATCCGAGTGATGGCTGAGTCAACCTCGAGAGCCGAGAGTGAAGCGCTCCTGGGTAGGGGAATTCACGCTATAGAAAGCGTTCTGGGAGAGCTAATGGTATGAAGGTATTATTTCTCTGCGGCGGTATTGGGAAGAGGATGTTTCCCATAACCGAGGACAAGTTCTTGCTGAAGTTCGTCGGGAAAACACTGCTTGAGCATCAGCTTGAGATGGCAAAGAAAGCCGGGCTGACCAAATTCGTTATGGTGGGGAATCCTCAAAATATCGGCAGCATAGAGAGGATTGTGGCCAACGCCCTTGACATTAAAGCCGAGCTAGCCATTCAAAAAGAGCCGCTGGGGATTGCTAATGCTCTCAAGAGTGCCCGTCAGTTTCTCGACGGTGAAATTATTGTGGTCAATCCCAATGATGTTTTTGAAGCCTCCGCTTACACCAGACTCCTTGAGGCTTGTCAAACTAACTCGGCTACCTCTTACCTACTTGGGTATAAAGTGAGTGATTATTTTCCCGGCGGCTATCTTGTGGTGGGTGAAGAGGGAGAGCTAAAGCGTATAGTAGAAAAGCCAGGGAAGGGTAACGAACCATCTAATATAGTAACACCAGTAGTTCACTTGCATACGGACCCGGAAAGGCTTCTCGAATATGTGGGCCGAGTTGAGAACAGTAAGGATGATGTATACACGTGTGCTCTCGATGCTATGGCTAAAGAGACGCGCCGCATCAAAGTCACCCCCTACTTAGGCTTATGGAACGCTATAAAATACCCGTGGGATATTTTCGCCATCGTGAGGCGATTTCTGAACCAAAGCCAAAAATATATCTCACCCTCAGCCTACATCTCGGAAAGAGCCGTGATTGAGGGTAAGGTGGTTATAAGTGATAATGTCAAGGTCTTCGAGAATGCGGTAATCCGGGGACCGGCATATATTGGGCCAAACTCCATAATCGGCAATAATAGCCTGGTTCGCCAGTATAGCCACATAGGGGCACATTGTGTAGTCGGCTACTCCACCGAAGTTAAGGGTTCCTATATTGGGGACAGGTGCTGGTTTCACATGAGCTACATTGGCGATTCCATAATAGGTGATGGGTGCTCCTTTGGCGCCGGGACAGTGCTGGCTAACCTTCGTTTTGATGAAAAGAGTATCTCGGTTGAAATAGGAGGTGAGCCCATAGATACCGGACTGGACAAGTTGGGAGCTATAATCGGCAACAATTGTAAGACCGGCGTTAATGCTAGCATTATGCCCGGTGTCAGACTTGGCCCCAATTCTATCGTCGGTCCTCACGTATGTTTAACAAAGAATCTGGAACCAAATAGAACTATCCTACCTCAGCCGCTACACAGGACCATTAAGAACAAGATTCAGATTGATGACAGATAAAGAGGGCTTAAATGTGTGGAATAGTCGGCTTTGTTGGCGATAAAGAAGCGGCTCCATTCATATTGGCGGCGCTCAGGAAGCTGGAATACCGGGGCTATGATTCTGCTGGCCTAGCCACGGTCACCAACAGCCGGGTGTGGCTTAAGAAAGACACCGGCAAGCTGGCTGAGGTGGAGAAAAAGCATCACCTTGATAAGCTTCCCGGAAAAGTTGGAATCGGGCATGTACGCTGGGCAACGCATGGCCAGGTTACCATGGAGAATGCTCACCCTCACTTTGACTGCTATCAGCAGGTTGCCGTAGTCCACAACGGCATCATTGAGAACTATCAGGAGTTACGCTCTCGTCTTAGCTCCAGGCACAAGTTTATCTCTGAGACCGATACCGAGGTCATTCCTCATCTTATTGAAGAACATATGACAGATGGGGTTCCCCTGGAAGAGGCTGTTTCCCAGATGTTGAAAGAACTCAAAGGTTCTTACGCTCTCCTTGCCGTCTCAACCAGGGAACCACAGAAGATTGTGGCTACCCGTAAGGACAGCCCTCTGGTGGTTGGCGTGGGTGCCGAGGGTAACTTTATTGCTAGTGATGCCTTGTCTTTCCTTGAAGAGACCAACCGGGTTCTCTCGATTGAAGATGGTGAAATTGTTGTCCTGACTGGAGAGAAGGTTTGCCTCCTTGATAGTGAGGGCCGGAAAATAGACAGGGAGCCAAAAGAAGTGGACTGGAAATGGGATGCGGCGAGCAAGCAGGGTTATCATTTCTTCATGCTGAAGGAGATTCTGGAACAGCCACAGGCAATACGCCATGCCTTGATGCAAGATAAGAACCTGATAATGGAGACGGCTATGGATATCCTGGGGGCAAAGCAGATAGTGCTGACTGCCTGCGGCACTTCAAGGTATGCTGCCCTCATTGGTAGGTACATCTTTTCCAAGCTTGCCGGTAAGTTCAGCGATGTGATTATGGCTTCCGAATTTCACTACTTTGCCGACTCTATTGACAAGAATACCCTGGTAATAGCTGTCTCCCAGAGTGGCGAGACAGCTGATGTAATACAGGGAGTCAAGAAAGCCAAAGAGAACGGAGCTACTGTCTTTTCCCTGGTCAATGTAGTCGGCTCCTCCCTCGCCAGGATAAGTGACCGAGTGGTCTACCTCAACTGTGGTCCAGAGATAGGCGTCGCCGCTACCAAGTCCTTCATCAATCAACTGGCTATCTTCTATCTCTTGGCTTTTGCCATGGTCAACAGGCTTGATGAGGGCATTGACAAGATAATGGCTGTCTCCCACCTGATTGAGAAGAATTTACACGATAATGGAAAGGAACTAACCGGGCTGGCGCAGAGGCTAAAAGAAAAGCATGACTTTTATTACATAGCTCGGGGGATTAACTTTGCCGTAGCTGGCGAGGGGGCATTAAAGCTGAAGGAGATTGCCTATATCCACGCTGAGGGCATGCCCGCCGGCGAACTAAAACATGGCACGCTGGCTTTAATTGAGAAGGGGACACCAGTAGTCGCCATCTGCCCCCGGGATTATACTTTCTCTGAGATTATGTCAAATGTCGCCGAGACCAAGGCACGGGGAGCATTTGTCATCGGCGTTTCCGACCAACCGGAACAGAGCTTTGATGAATGGATCAAGATTCCCGCGGCTGAGGAAATCTTTTATCCCTTGGTAACAATTGTGCCACTCCAGCTTCTGGCATATTACTTTGCCGTGGCCAGAGGCTTAGACCCTGACAAGCCACGCAATCTGGCGAAGTCAGTAACGGTAAAATAGGATAACCGAGGTCTGATAGATGAATATTATCGTAACCGGTGGCGCTGGCTATATAGGGAGCGTTCTAACTGAGGAACTGGGAGGTCAAGGCCATCAGGTCATTGTTATGGACAACCCGCAACAGGGACATCGCGCGGCTGTTGTCCCTGAAGCAATTCTCATTGAAGAGGACCTTGGTGACGGAGAAGCCTTGGCAAACGTGTTCCACCGTCACCGTATAGAGGCAGTTACGCACCTGGCTGCCGACACATCGGTAGAACAGTCTATGACAGAACCGAGCAGATTCTTTCGGTGTGATTTTCTGTAGAATGCTATCAGGGTCAATGTTGAAACAAGGTATCCATCCCAAGATAGTCCAGGAAAGGTTAGGGCACGCCAGCATACAGGTAACGCTTGATACCTATAGCCATGTTGCACCAGGATTACAGGAAGCTGCCGCCAAAGGTTTTGATGAAGCATTTGTATCTTTAAAATCTTCGTGAGGAGATAGGAAATGACCAAATCTTATACACATTATCCCGACAAAATTCTTCCAGTCATCTTAGGTCAACCTGAAACCATTTACTTAAGAAGTCTTAACCAAAAAAGACTATTTGCCAAGAAACGCGCAATGTATTTGAAAAGAGCCATCGTTAAATACAATCAAAAACAGACCGTTTGGGTTGTTAATCTTCCATTGACAACGAGAAAAGCAACATCATTCTCGATGGAAATTGAGTTCGACCACTTCGTTGTAAGTCTCCGGAGTTGTATAGAACATTTAATGCAACTCATTAATTTCATCGCAAATTTAGGTTTATGCCCTACCTCTTATGATCGTCATTACACAGTAAATACAGATAATGTCATTAGTCATTTGAAAAGCACCCAAAATGTAATTCTTAATAGGCTTGCTAGATACTTTGAGAAGGAAAAGGGGAAAGATTGGTATAAAATGCTTCATAGATTACGAATAGAAATCTATCATAATAAGTTTGATTACTTTATTACTACAGGTCAGCAAATAAAGCTGGAATTACCAAATCACACTGAAGTGGATCTTATGGCTTATTGCAACGAGGCAATAGCTAATGTCGAACGTGTCTTAACATTTAGTTCCAAATCACTAGCCGAATACTTATAACATTAGCTTAGCCAATTGCCCTGTTAGCAATTTGTTAGCAAAAATGAATAAGCCCTCAGAAACGAGGGCTTTTATTTTGCCAGTTTAGATTCAAAAAGTGGCGCGCCTAGAGGGATTCGAACCCACGACCCTCGGTTCCGAAGACCGATGCTCTGTCCGCTGAGCTATAGGCGCCTTTTCGAACTTTTCGATATGGCTACTTATGCTAAATTCCAGCCAATGCCTGAGACGTGATTATTGTATCAAAAGGATTAAATTATGGGGTGAGTGGAGGGATTTGAACCCTCGCTCTCCAGGGCCACAACCTGGCGCCTTAGACCTCTAGGCGACACTCACCATAGGGAGTATAGATATTATAGCTGAAAGCTCTTGTGCTTTCAATGCGTAGCCAGAGATTGTTTAGTAACAAATTTTTCCTACCTGCCCTCCCACGGTGGTTTCACCACTAACTTCAAAAGGCACCGTAGCGAAGCTTAGTTTAGGGTGGATGGGAGAAGTAGGCGTTAGTAAACAATTCCAGCAACTATTTTAGGGCTAGCTCGACTATAGTAACCCCAGCTCCGCCCTCACTATATTCACCAAGACGGTATGATTTGACCAATGGGTGTTTGGCAAGCTGTTTCTGGACTACTTGGCGTAGCCTCCCGGTTCCCTTACCGTGAATTACCCTAATCTGGTATAACCCGGTCATAAAGGCATCGTTTAGATATTTATCCAGCTTTGGTAGCGCTTCATCAACCGTGAGTTGGCGCAGGCGTACCTCATTAGTGACCGGCGTGACCTTGGCCTGATGTTTATTCTGGCGCATAGTGGCTAATACTCCTGTCTGATTTTAGCACGAAGCTTGGGTTAGGACAATATAAAAGGCATTTTATGGAGATATGAATAGTCCCGGTTCAGAATGAAGGCTGGCGGGTCTTATAGACGATAGAGACAATGATTAGGGCTATGCCGGCAACTAAAAGACTGAGGCTGAATATTTGCAGCGGGACTAAAAAGTCATCAAGTAGCTGTGGTAACCAGGTTTGGAGCGGTGGGGGAATATCAAGCTGGAATAGTTGTGGCCGGGCAAGATTTTTGGCAATGAAAATACCGATGTATTCAATGACGCCATAAGTCAGGAAAATAATGCCGAGCTCACGAGTAGCGCCCTTTACCCGGCGATTGATAAGGACAATACCCAGAACGGTTAGTGACATAAGGACAATTAGAATAATGAAGGCAGTTTGGAAATAGTCAATATAAGTTCTTGCTTCGGCAAGTGCCATCTCAGCATCGGCCACTGCTTCCCCTAACCCCTCACGTATCTCGGGGCCCAGCGCACCTTCGGTAAACTCAAAGGTTGATGGCACTGTGGTCATAAGTTCATCGAAACCCGTATCGAAGTACTGCTCCAGTAGGGCTGGGGATATGTCGATAAGCTCTGGCGGTGACTCCAGAAAAGCGTCCTTAAGATTAACTCTCAGGCTTTCTATTACTGGTTCCAGGGGGATTTCAATGTTGAAACTTTGGCTTTCTCCCAGAAGGTAGTCATAGATGGGTGGAATAGCCGCCGCTATCTGTTCCTTTATCCAGGGTTCAAGGTCGGTAACAGTTTCAACCAGAACCTCGTCTATATACTCAGCCAGGTACTCGTACACTGGCTCTATCTCATCAGGGATTTGCTCACTGATAGTGGCACTCAAGAGTTCTCCGGCCAGGGGGGCTATATCAAGGTCGTCCAGCAGCGAAATGGTGATGTCCGGATTGAAGATAGTATTCCTTAGTATAAGCACCAGGTCTAGATTCTGCGTTTCCCCCAGCAGGTAGTCGTAGATTGAATCGATGGCGGCGCTTACCGCTTCCTTTAGCCGCTGTTCAATTATCGGGATGGTATTTTCTAGGGAGGTTCTGAACCCTTCCGGTAATTCGCTGATTTCCTCGTTGATAGCGTCTTGGGCTATGGCGGATATGTCGAGCCTGTCCAGCTGGGAGTTAACGAAGTCCGCATTGAGTACGGTCATATTTAAGGTAAGTGCCAAACCAAAAAGGGATAGGGACAGGAAAAGCAGGAAGCTTAACAAGCTGATAGCCAGTACCTTAAGGAACTTCATTTAGACAACACCCTTTATTCACTGATACTGATGCGGTCATATTCTACTAACCATTAGCTAGTGAAGTCAACCCTGATAGTTGCCGACTAATTTCAACCCTTGGTTTTTAGCTGGGAAAGAAGCTTCGTAGAAAGGGTCTTCCAAGCTAGAAGAGTCCTGTTCCTTGGTTTCAGCAGGGCTCTAAATACAATTATTAACCGTCAGCCCGCGAGCTTGACTTCTCACTTTGAATTAGGCTATACTAGGTGTGGGAAACGGAAAGGTAGCAAAATTTGGCTAAGTCTGAGTACTTTTTCCAAGAAGTCTCAGCTTTAATTATGCCAAAAACAGGGCTTTAATGAAGATTGCTATTAGCGGCAAAGGGGGTGTCGGGAAGACCTTATTATCCTCTCTCCTTTGCCAGACATTTGCCAAGGCTGGTTATTCTGTTCTGGCCATAGATGCTGACCCTGATGCTAATCTAGCGGCCACCCTTGGCTTTCCCCATGCCGAGAGGATAACCCCCATATCTGAGATGAAGGAACTTATTAAAGAAAGAACCGGGGCCGAACCCGGTCGAGGCGGCGGCTTTTTCAAGTTGAATCCTAGAGTCGATGACCTACCAGAAAAGTATTCTCAGGAGCATAATGGGGTCAGATTAATGGTAATGGGGCAGATTAAGAAGGGTGGTAGCGGTTGTTATTGTCCGGAAAATACCTTACTACAGGCCCTTATTACCCATCTGCTCCTGGCCAGGAACGAGGTAGTTATTCTGGATATGGAAGCTGGCATAGAGCACCTCGGACGGGGAACGGCTAAGGCCGTAGATAAACTAATTGTTGTGGTAGAGCCCGGCCGACGAAGCATCGAGACTGCCTATAGGATTGATGAGCTGGCACGAGATATTGATTTAGGCAATGTTGCTATCGTCGGGAACAAGATTGGAAATCAATCAGACAGAGAATTCCTGATTTCCGTCCTACCTAATTTTGAATTCCTCGGCTTTATTCCTTACGACCAAGCAATAGTGGCGGCTGACCAAGCCAATCGTCCTCTTGCTGACTCCAGCCCGCGTGTTATTACCGAAGTGAGAAATATCTACCAGGCTTTGTTGTCTGGTGTTCAGTCTCCAAGCACAATAAAGTAGTTAGAAAGGGAGGTTTCTGTGGCCTACGATGCGGTAAAAATGAAGGACTGGCAGATTTCGGAAGCAGCCGAAGCCAACATGCCGACTCCCGACGAGTGGAGAGAGAAGCTAAACCTGCAAAAGGATGAGGTCATTCCTTTCGGGAGACTCTGCCGACTCGATTTCATGAAGATTATTGAGCGCCTGAAGGATAAGCCTGACGGCAAGTATATTGAGGTAACCGCCATAACCCCCACCCCACTGGGTGAGGGTAAAAGCACTACCTCCTGCGGCCTTATGGAGGGTATGGGCAAGCGTGGGCTGAATGTTGGCGGTGCTCTCCGTCAGCCCTCCGGTGGTCCGACCATGAATATCAAGGGGACGGCCGCCGGCGGCGGCAATGCCTTGCTCATCCCAATGACCGAGTTCTCCATGGGGCTTACCGGCGACATCAACGATATCATGAATGCCCATAACCTGGCTATGATTGCTCTTACTGCCCGGATGCAGCACGAGCGCAATTATAATGACGAGCAACTGGCTAGACTTACCCGAATGCGCCGCCTGGACATTGACCCCACCCGGGTAGAGATGGGCTGGATTATGGACTTCTGCGCCCAGAGCCTGCGCAATATCGTCATCGGGCTCGGCGGCCGCATGGACGGCTTCACTATGCAGTCCAAGTTCGGCATCGCCGTCGGCTCCGAGCTAATGGCCATGCTGTCCATCGTCAGAGACCTGGCTGACCTGCGGGAAAGAATGAACAACATCACCGTAGCCTATGATAAGAAGGGTAAACCCGTCACTACCGGCGACCTGGAGGTAAGCGGCGCTATGACCGCCTGGATGCGCAACACCATTAACCCCACACTGATGTGCACCGCGGAATACCAGCCCTGCATGGTACACGCCGGGCCATTTGCCAATATCGCCGTGGGCCAGTCGTCAATTATCGCCGACCGCATCGGCCTGAAAATGTTTGACTACCACGTCACCGAGAGCGGCTTTGCCGCTGACATCGGCTTTGAGAAGTTCTGGAACGTAAAGTGCCGCTACAGCGGCCTCAAGCCCCATGTATCGGTACTTACCACCACCATCCGCGCCCTGAAGATGCACGGCGGCGGACCCAAGGTAGTCGCCGGCCTACCCCTACCTGAATCCTACACCAAAGAGGATGTAGGTCTGGTAGAGAAGGGCCTGCCCAACATGGAGCACCTCATTGGCGTCATCCGACAGTCAGGCATAAACCCGGTGGTGTGCATCAACTCCTTCTATACCGATACCAAGGACGAGATTGCCGTAGTGAGAAAGGCAGCTGAAGCCGCCGGTGCCCGCTGCGCTGTGTCAACACATTGGGCTGACGGTGGTGACGGCGCCCTGGAGCTGGCTGACGTGGTCAAGGAAGCCTGCGAAGATAAAGGTGATTTCAAGTTCCTCTATCCCAACGAGATGAAACTGCGCGAGCGCGTGGAAAAGATAGCCAAGGTAGTCTATGGCGCCGATGGCGTATCCTGGACCCCCGATGCCGAAGCCAAAGCCAAGGCATTTGAGTCCGACCCGAAGTATGATGAGTATGCCACCATGATGGTAAAGACTCACCTGAGTCTTACTCATGACCCAACCCTGAAGGGAGTGCCCAAAGGCTGGTCTCTTCCTATCCGCGATATACTCATCTACTCCGGAGCCAAGTTCCTCTGTCCCTGTGCCGGGACCATCAGCCTGATGCCAGGAACCTCCTCTAACCCTGCCTTCAGGAGGGTTGACGTCGATGTAAAAACGGGAAAGGTCACTGGCCTGTTCTAGTAGTGTTTACTGAGATGGGAGTTAGATGACAAAAGATTTGTCAAGTAAAAAAATAAAGGTTCACTTTGAACCGGGTAATATTGATATTATCGTCAAAAAGGGTGAGAACCTTCGACTGGCGGCAATTGCTGCCGGGACGCATATTTATGCTTCCTGCGGGGGGGCTGGTACTTGCGGCACCTGTAAGGTCTTGATTGAACAGGGTGAGGTGGAAACGACACGGACAGCCAGGGTCTCTGATGAAGAGTTCCAGCGCGGTGTTAGGCAAGCCTGTCAAAGTCGTGTAATCACTGATTTAGCGGTTCATATTCCGGTAGAATCAAGACTGGAGACAGGGGTTCTCGCTCGTGAAGGGAAGGAGCTGGCGGTTGGCATTCAGCCAGCCGAAGTTTTAGCTACTAGCTGGAGATTTAATCCCCCGCTCAGTAAGTTTTTTGTCGAGCTCCCCCCACCTACCCTGGAAGATAATGTCAGTGATTTATCCCGGCTGCTAAGAGGCTTAAAACAGCGGTATAAACTTAGCAATATGACAGTGGACTTTGATGTAGTAAAGAAATTGCCCCAGATATTACGAGATAGTGATTGGAAGGTCACTGTTACCACCCTGGTAACGGCAGTCAAACCCCGAGCCGTAGATAGGCACCGACCAATGGTAATAAATGTGGAACCTGGAGACACCAGTGAAAAGCACTATTCACTGGTCTTTGATATCGGAACCACTGGTGTCCGTGGACAGTTACTCGATTTAAACCAGGGAAAAGTTCTAGCCCAGGGTGTAGATTACAACGGGCAAATCAGCTACGGTGCCGATGTTATTACTCGCATCGCCTACTGTCAGAAAAAGGGTGGTCTTAAAAAGTTACAGCAGGTGGTTGTGGCTACTATTAATGGGATTCTTGAAGAGCTACTCGCCCAAGCCGGGGTTGAAGTGAAGTATATTGGTCATATGGTGGTGGCGGGTAATACGACAATGCTCCAGCTTCTTCTTGGTCTCGATCCTACCTATATAAGGTTAGCCCCCTATACCCCAGCCGCCACCTTCATCCCTCCGGTAAAGGCAAATTCTCTGGGCATCAAGGTAGAGGGACATGTTTACCTTTTCACTTTCCCGCTAACAGCCAGCTATGTTGGCGGTGATATTATTGCCGGGATTGTGGGGTCAGGGGTGCACAAGCGGAAAAAATTAACTTTCTATATGGATATCGGCACCAATGGTGAGATAGTGATTGGCAATTCGGACTGGATGGTAACCGCCGCTTGTTCGGCTGGTCCTGCTTTTGAAGGTGGCGGCATAAAGCACGGTATGCTAGCCACCAACGGTGCTATTGAAGAATTTGCCATCAACCCATCAGATCTGGAGCCTGTAGTTGGCGCCATTGGTGGGGAAAAACCAAAAGGAATCTGTGGCTCAGGCTTGATAAGCATTGTCGCTGGACTACTTGAAGCCGGGGTCATCGGTCAGAATGGTAAATTCAACACTGACCTTCCCACCAAAAGGGTTAGACAGGGAAGCGATGGCTATGAGTATGTTCTATCCTGGGCGCCGGAAACCCAGACTGGCAAAGATATAGTTATCACCGAGGTGGATATTGATAATTTTATTCGAGCCAAGGCCGCCATGTATGCCGGGTGCCAGACATTAGCCAAAAGCGTGGGGATGACCTGCTCCGATTTTGAGCAGGTCATTATCGCTGGTGCCTTCGGCAGGCATATGGATGTTGAAAGGTCTATCATCATTGGGCTTTTCCCTGATATCCCTCGGGATAGATTTACTTTCATCGGCAATGGCTCCCTTTTGGGAGCCAGATTGACCTCTTTCTCCACCGATATGCTGGATGATGCCAGAAGGGTTGCCCGGATGATGACCAATTTTGAATTGAGTGAAAATGCCGATTTTATGAATAATTACATAGCCGCGCTATTTTTACCCCATACCAATGCCGGTGAATTTCCTTCAGTGAAGGCAAAGCTGGTCAAGCTGCGGAAAAGTAAATTAAAGCAAAGGATGGGTGTGTGAGCTTCTGTATTGCGGTAGCCGGAAAGGGTGGTAGCGGCAAGACATCTGTATCAAGCCTCATTATTCGCTACTTGAAGAAGAATGGTAAGGGGCCGATTCTGGCGATTGATGCTGACCCTAATGCCAACCTGGGGGAGAGCCTGGGATTTGAGGTAAAACAGACAGTCGGCATGGTACTAAACAATTTTCAAGGGGAGAAAATAAACATTCCTCCCGGAATGACCAAGGAGGCTTATCTAGAGTATAAATTAAATGAGGTCATAGTTGAAGGGAAGGGACTTGACCTGGTGACGATGGGCCGGGGTGAGGGAGCAGAGTGCTACTGCTATCCTAATGTAGTCCTGCGGAAGCTTATAGATACTATGACCGGTAGCTATGCCTATACCATTCTGGATAATGAGGCAGGGATGGAGCATCTATCTCGAAGAACCACCCAGAATGTTGATGAACTCTTGATAATCTCTGACCATTCAATGAAGGGTGTCCGAACTGTTGCCCGGATAAGGGACTTAGTATCGGAACTCAAACTGGTGGTGAAGAGGCAATCAGTGATAATTAATTTTGTTTCTGCCAGACTAGACCCCGCCATCACTGAAGAGCTAGCCAGGATGGGAGTCGACCCCGTAGCTACCATTCCTTTTGATGAGGAAATATACCAGTACGACCTTAAGCTGAAGTCACTGCTTGACCTGCCTGATACCGCCAAGGCGGTGAGAGCGGTTGATGATTTGATGACTGGGCTGCTTGATAAGAACTGAGGAAGTTTACCTGACTAAAACTTTATTTGGGAGGGCAAAAAGTGTCGGCACAGATTATTAGTGGTACTGAGATTGCCAAAAAGATTCGTGAGGAGCTAAAACAGGAAATCGCTGAGCTTAGAGAGAAGCATAATCTCATTCCAGGATTAGCCACTGTCTTGGTGGGTGGGGACCCAGCCTCCCAGGTCTATGTTGGGGCAAAGGAGAAGGCTTCCTTAGCCCTGGGTGTATATTCAGAACGGCATGACCTATCGGCTGACACCGGTGAGGAGGAACTACTGTCCCTAATCGACAGATTAAATAAGGACGCCAAGATTCACGGTATTCTAGTCCAACTACCCCTGCCCAAGCATATCAATGAGACCAGAGTTCTTTGTGCCATTGACCCCAAAAAGGATGTTGATGGCTTTCACCCGGTGAATGTGGGCAAATTGATGATTGGTGAGCCGGATTATCTACCCTGCACCCCCCATGGAATCCAGCAGCTTCTAATCAGGTCTGGAGTTCAAATAGATGGGGCGGAAGTAGTGATTGTCGGCCGAAGTAATATTGTCGGTAAGCCGATAGCTAATATCCTTCTTCAGAAGAAGGAAGGGGCTAATGCTACGGTAACGGTATGCCACACTGGGACTCGGGATATTTCATTTCATACCAGGAGAGCTGATATACTTATTGTGGCGGCCGGTAGACCTAAAGCTATTACCGCCGATATGGTTAAAGAAGGGGTAGTGGTGATTGATGTCGGCGTTAACCGAATCGGAAAAACCGCCGAAGGTAAAGCTATATTGGCCGGCGATGTTGACTTTGATGCGGTTAAGGAAAAGGCTAAAGCCATTACCCCGGTACCTGGTGGTGTTGGACCAATGACGATAACCATGCTTATGTTAAATACGGTAAGGGCAGCTAAATTAGCAGCTGGCCTGGCCTAGAAAGGGGAAAGGATGGAAAATAAGGTTAAGAAAAAGAGTGCACCCGGCCGGAAGGAAGCAGAGGTACTGGGAGCAACATTTGAGAAGGGTAAACCCGAGGGTGAAGAGCAAGGGAAATGGAGGCAGAAACTGAGTAATCGGGATGAGAAGCTCAAGTATTTGCAAACCGGTGAGCGATACTGGTATGGAAAAGACTGGTTTGGTAGTGAAAAGAGGAAGAATCCGGCTTGAGTAAGGAAGAAAAAATGGTATTTGAAATTCCAAAAACAGTATATAGCGGCAAGGTTAGAGAGATAACGCTAGGCCAGGGAGACAAAGCGGTAACCATTGGCGGGGAAACATGCTACCCCTTCTACCTTTTTGAGGGTGAGATGCCGAACCGGCCTAAAGTAGCCATGGAGATCTATGACTGTCCGCCTGAGGAGTGGGCTGAGGCAGCCTTGGAGCCATTTGCCGGGGTAACCGATGACCCGGTTGCCTGGGCAAAGAAATGTATTGACGATTATGGCGCTGAGATGATTTGCCTTCAACTACTCAGCACCGACCCCAACGGGCTTGACCGGGGGGCTGATGAAGCCGCTGAGGTGGTCAAGAAGGTGGCGGAGGCTATTGATGTTCCGTTAATCGTTTGGGGAACGGCTAATCACGATAAAGATACCGAGGTTCTAAGAAGGGTTGGTGAGGCTTGCCAGGGGAAGAGACTGATTATCGGACCGGTTGAGGAGGGAGACCATAAAAAGATTGGTGCCGCAGCTATTGGTTATCACCATACGGTGATTGCGTCAACGCCTATTGACATAAACCTGGCTAAGCAGCTTAATATTCTGTTGGCTAATCTTGGTGTTCCCGATGAGCTGCTGGTGATGGACCCTACGGTTAGTGGCCTGGGCTATGGTATTGAGTACTGTTACTCAGTAATGGAGAGAGTCAGGATGGCCGGACTAACTCAGCAGGATGAAAGGCTCCAGTACCCACTCATTTGCAACATAGGTAAAGAGGTGTGGAAGGCCAAAGAGGTAAAAATTACCGAGAAGGAAGACCCTAATCTTGGTGATGCCAGGAAGAGGGGCATATTGATGGAGGCCATGTCAGCCATGGTTTTGCTTCTGGCGGGAGCCGATGTGCTGATTATGAGACACCCGGAGGCGATAAAGTTGGTGCGGGACATGATTATGGAATTAACCGCAAAATAATTCTAAGGAGAGTGATGGTAAGATGGTGGATAAAGAGGCGAAGAAGAGTATTGATATCGCAACTATAGAAATGATTGAGAAGGCAGCCCAGGATGGGGCTAGAACTGTTTTTGAGCGAGCGGCAACAACGAAGGCCTGTCCCATAGGATTAGAAGGCAGTTGCTGCAGTATTTGTGCCATGGGACCATGCCGGGTGATGTTACCTAGGGGTAAGGTGGAAACCCCGGAAGAAAAGCGAAAGAGAGTCGGTGTCTGCGGGGCGACACCTGAGACTATTGCCGCTCGTAACTTTGTCCGGAAGATAGCCGCCGGGACGGCATCTCATGGCGACCATGGTCGCCGGGTGACCGAGGCCTTCCTGGCAATAGCTAAGGGTGAAGCGCCCGGCTATCAGATTAAGGACGAACAGAAACTACTGCAACTAGCTCTGGACCTTGGCATCAGTATTGGCAACCGCAGCAATAATGAAATAGCTATTGATATTGGGGAAACCCTGCTAAACGAGTTTGGTAGGCAAGAGGGAGAGCTCCTGTTCTTAAAACGGGCGCCATTAAAGCGCCAGGAATTGTGGCGAAAGCTGGGGGTTGCTCCCCGGGGTATAGATAGAGAAGTGGTGGAGGCAATGCACCGCACCCATATGGGGACTGACCAGGACTATAAGAACTTACTCCAGCAGGGGACCCGAACTGCCTTAGCCGATGGCTGGGGGGGCAGCATGATTGCTACCGAGCTCCAGGATGTCCTCTTTGGTACCCCATCACCGGTGTTAAGTCAGATAAACCTCGGCGTGCTCGAAGAAGACGAGGTAAATATTATCATTCATGGTCACGAGCCGCAACTGGCTGAGATGCTGGCTGTGGTGAGTCGGGATCCCGAGATGATTGAATACGCAAAGTCAAAAGGGGCTAAGGGGATAAACCTGGGTGGCATGTGCTGCACCGCCAATGAGATATTGATGCGTCACGGAGTGCCGATAGTCGGGAATTTCCTGCAACAGGAGTTGGCTATAGTTACCGGCGCACTGGAGGCTATAGTGGTCGATGTTCAGTGTATTATGCAGGGACTAACAGACATCGCCCAGTGCTATCACACCAAGGTTATTACCACTGACCCCCGAGCCAAAATCCAGGGGGCTACCCATATTGAGTTTGATGACCGCAACGCCATTGAGATAGCCAAGAATATAATTAGAACTGCAATTGATAACTTCCCCAACCGAGGGGAGAACGTTCGTATTCCAAACTATAAAACCGACCTGATTGCAGGCTTCAGCCATGAGACCATTAACTACCTGCTGGGCGGTCTATTTCGGGCTTCCTACCGACCCTTAAACGACAATATCATCAACGGTCGCATCAGGGGGGTAGCCGGTGTTGTTGGCTGCAATAACGTCCGGGTTACTCACGATGATATTCATGTCGCTATGGTCAAGGAACTTATTAAGAACGATGTGCTGGTACTGCAAACCGGTTGTTCCGCTATGGCTTGCGCTAAAGCAGGGCTGCTGGTTCCTGAAGCTGCCGCCAAGTATGCCGGTGAGGGACTGGCGTCAGTATGTGAAGCTGTTGGTATCCCGCCGGTACTGCACCTCGGTGCCTGTATTGATAACAGCCGTATTCTGATGGCAGCGACGGCCATGGTTAAGGATGGCGGTTTAGGAGATGACATCAGCGACCTGCCTGCCGCTGGCGCTGCTCCCGAGTGGATGAGCGAGAAGGCCATTGCCATCGGTCAATACTTTGTTGCCTCCGGGGTATTTACTGTCTTCGGCGTTAACTGGCCTACCATCGGTAACAAAGAGGTAACTGACTTATTGTTTAAGGATTTTGAGCAGATGTATGGCGGTAAGTGGGCGTTTGAGCCTGACCCGATTAAGGCGGCCCACCTCATGATTGAACATATTGACAAGAAGCGCAAGGCATTAGGCATTGATAAGGCTCGAGAAAGAGTCCTCTACGATATGGAAATGAGACGGGAACTGGAGGCAGTCTAAGCAATAGAGTAAAGAGAGATAAGGGAGGTTAAGACATATGTCTAAGATTATTGCCTCAGCTGCGATTAGAGGCGCTCGCAAGATTGTTGGCCAAGCGGAGCAGAAGTGGCAGAAAGCAATGGATAAGTGGGAAGCTAACGAACCGGTAGGCTTCCCCAATACGGCTTATTATCTGCCGGTAATCTATGGGATTTTGGGAGTCAAGGTAGAAAAGCTAGGTGATATGGAGCAGGTACTAAAGAAGTGCAAGGACATCCTGCCGCCACCAGTGAGGGAAGAACATCCCCTGCCCTATCTGGCGCCAGCCCTTGATGCCGGAATGGTAACCTTCTTCGCTGAGGAAATCATTGAAGTGATAAGGTATCTGGAACAGCCAGATTTCTATACTAAACAGGAAGACCCCACCGATAGTAATATCTGGTTGGGTGCCGCCGATGATGTCATCCTCAGAAAGAGAGGTATTGAATTTGTTGATGGCACTGCCCCGGGCTTTGCCGCTGTCCTTGGCGCTGCGCCGACTAATGAGATAGCTGCCAAAATCGCTCAAGAGCTCCAGCAGAAGAACCTCTATGTATTCATGTCCGCCGAGTATAACGGGAAGAGGTTTGCTGAGCAGCTTGTGGAAGCCGGGGTACAGATTGGATGGCCAACTCGTCTGGTCTCGTTTGGTCCAGATGTAAGCGCCACCGTATTTGCCGCTGGCTTCGCCACCAGGGCTGCCCTTACCTTCGGTGGCATTGAGCCCGGTGACTATAGAAAGGTGCTTATTTACAACAAAGACCGAATCTTTGCCTTCGCCATGCCTCTGGGCTATGTTACCGATGAGTGGTATGCCAATGCCGCTGGGGCAATCAACTTTGGCTTCCCAACCATTGCTGATACCCCCATACCCGAGGTTTTGCCGACCGGGATTTGCACCTATGAGCATGTTGTCTCCAATATTCCCCACGACAACATAGTAGCTAGAGCGATAGAGGTAAGAGGACTCAAGGTTACCGTAGCTGAGGTACCGGTACCGGTAGCCTATGGTCCGGCCTTTGAGGGGGAGAGGGTGCGGGGTGAAGATATCTATCTGGAAAGCGGTGGCGGTAGAACAGCGATGGTAGAGTGGGTTACCACCAAGCGAATGGATGAGGTAGAGGATGGCAAGATTGAGGTGATTGGGCCGGAACTAGCTGATGTGTCGGCGGGTGCCAAATTACCATTAGCCATCGCCGTTGAGGTCGCCGGCAGAAATATGCAGGATGACTATGAACCTATCCTGGAGCGCCAGATTCATCACCTGATAAACTATGCTCAGGGAGCAATGCACATCGGGCAGCGGGATATCGCCTGGTTACGAGTTAGTAAACAAGCAGTGGAAAAGGGGTTCAAATTATCCCATATTGGTTCCCTCCTCCATGCCAAACTGCATCAAGATTTTGGTCGCATATTTGATAAATTGCAGGTAAGGCTTTATACCGAAGAAGATAAAGTAAGGGAGATAGTAGACAAAGCCAAAACGGTATACGAAGCTCGGGATATCAGAATTGAAGGTATGGCCGACGAAACTACTGACATGTATTACTCCTGTACCCTGTGTCAGTCCTTTGCCCCCAGCCATGTCTGTGTTATTAGCCCGGAAAGAACCGGTCTCTGTGGTTCCTATAACTGGATGGACTGCAAAGCCTCTTATGAGATTAACCCCACCGGACCTAACCAGCCGGTGCCTAAGGGAGAGGTCATCGATGTCAAGTTTGGACAGTGGAAAGGGGTAAATGAATTTGTCTATAAGGCTTCCCGAGGGAAGATAGACCATTATAACTTCTATAGCATAGTCAACGATCCGATGACCACCTGCGGCTGCTGCGAGGCTATTGCCGCTGTCCTTCCTTTGTGTAACGGAGTGATGACGGTAAATCGGGAATTTATGGAGATGACTCCTTGTGGCATGAAGTTTACCACGCTAGCCGGGACTATTGGTGGTGGCTTGAGCACCCCGGGCTTTGTTGGTCACGGCAAATACAATATCACCCAGAGAAAATTCATCGTTGGTGACGGTGGCATCAAAAGAATAGTCTGGATGCCCAAGATGCTAAAAGAGGAGATTGCTGACCGGTTTAAAGCTAGAGCTGAGGAGCTCGGCGTTCCCGACCTGCTCGATATGATTGCCGATGAGACAGTGGGTGTAACCGAGGAGGAGATTCTCTCCTTCCTGCAAGAGAAGGGACACCCAGCCCTAACAATGGAGCCAATATTAGGTTAGGAAAGAAGCAACACAACCAGTGTTATAGTGGCGACGGGTGATATGCCATGCTTACTGCAGATGAGATAATAAGCTGGGAAAGGAGCTTTTAAAAGATGCCACTTACCGGGATAGAGATATTCAAATTACTCCCCAAGACGAACTGTGGTGAATGTGGGGTGCCTACCTGTCTTGCTTTTGCCATGAATCTAGCGGCGGGGAAGGCAGAGTTGACGGCCTGTCCCTATGTCTCTGAGGAAACAAAAGCTAAGTTGGAGGAGGCAGCCGCCCCCCCGATTAGACCGGTTACTATTGGGGTTGGCGACCTGGCGCTGAAGGTTGGTGGTGAAACGGTTATGTTTCGCCATGAAAAAAGGTTTGAGAACCGTCCCGGTTTGGCTATCCTTATCACCGATACTATGGCGGAATCTGAGGCTGATGCTCGGCTGGAGAGGTTCAGTCAGCTCCAATATGAACGAGTAGGTCTCACCCTTCGTCCCGAGCTGGTAGCGATAAAGGATGCTTCAGCAAACGCTGGAAAATTTGAGGCACTGGTTAATAAAGTAAAGCAACATAACCAGCGTGGCATTATCCTGATGAGCAGTAATCCCGATATTTTGGCGGCTGGCTTAAAGGTCTGTGCCGACCGGAAACCACTGATATATGCCGCCACCAAAGACAATCTTGACCGTGTGGCCGGGTTAGCCAAGGAGCATTCGTGCCCGGTAGCGGTAAAAGCCTCAGGGCTTGATGAACTTAGCCAATTGACTGTCAGGTTAACTGAAGCCGGGGTTAATGATATTGTTCTTGACTCCGGGTCAAGAACTGTTCGCCAGGCATTTGAAGACCAGATAATCATCAGGAATGCCGCCCTAGCTAAAAAATTCCGCCCTTTGGGCTTCCCGACCATTACTTTTCCGTGTGAGATGACCGATGACCCGATGAAGGAGGCAGTAATTGCCTCTATGTTCGTGGCTAAATATGGCAGTATCATTGTTCTCTCCGATTTTCAGGGGCACAGCCTGTTTCCATTACTCCTGGAAAGGCTGAACATCTATACTGACCCCCAGCGACCACTGGCTACCACCGAGGGCATCTACGAAATTGGTGGACCTGATGAAAACTCTCCGGTGCTTATTACCTCTAACTTTTCCCTCACCTACTTCATTGTCTCTGGTGAAGTAGAAACCAGCAGGGTTCCCAGTTGGCTTCTGGTCAAGGACACTGAGGGTCTTTCGGTTATGACTTCGTGGGCAGCGGGGAAATTTGTTGCTGATACTATTGCCCCCTTTGTTAAGAAGTGTGGTATTGAGGATAAGGTTAAACACCACCAATTGATAATCCCGGGTTATATTGCCGCCGAAAGTGGTGGTTTGGAAGAGGAGTTGCCGGCCTGGAAGGTCCTGATTGGTCCTCGAGAAGGGGCCCACATACCAGCCTATCTTAAGGCATGGAAACCATAAGGAGATAAAGATGGTTCTAATTGGCGAAAATATAAATATTATGTCAAGGACTATCGGTCCAGCGCTCAGGGAGAGAAATCCCAAGCCGATTCAGGAACTGGCCAAGGCTGAGGTTGATGCCGGTGTGGATTATCTTGATATCAACATTGGTCCCGCCCGAAAGGCAGGAGACGAGTTAATGGAGTGGGTGGTTAATGTAGTGCAAGAGGTTACTGATAAGCCGCTATCTCTGGATACAACCAATCCGGTGGCTATGGAGGCCGGACTGAAGGTGCACCAGGGCAAGGCATTGATTAACTCTATCTCCCTACAACCGGAACGGCTGGAACAAGGATTACCGCTGGTTACGAAATACAATGCGTCCATGATTGGATTACTGTGGGGTGCAGAGGGGATGCCCCGAGATGCGGCGGAAAGGGGCATTCTTGTCGCTGAACTCATCTATAAAGCCAACGAGTCGGGTATTGCTGATGAGGATATCTGGATAGACCCTATTCTTACTCCGCTGTGTGTGGAGATAAACCAGGTGAAAGCCTGTTTTGAGTTTATGAGCATGCTCAAGGACATTGCTCCCGAATCCAAATCTACCGTAGGTCTATCCAATATCTCCAACGGCACACCGAACCACCTCAGGCCTTACCTTAATCGGACCTGTCTGATAATGCTGATGAAGTACGGACTATCTTCGGCGATAGTTGATGCCTTTGATTCTGAGTTAATAAGCATCGTCAGGGGTGAGATGCCAGAGATTGTTGACCTGGTGCATCGGGTAATGGATGGTGAGAAACCTGACCTCTCCTCACTAAGTCAGAAAGAGGTGGAATATGTGAAAACAGTCAGGGTTCTCACTGGTGAAATACTTTATTCTCATTCATGGCTTGAAATATAGTGCTGACTAAAGGATTTTTACCTCATTAAAAATAGAAAGGTGGGAGTAAGATGATAAGAAGGATATCGGATATTTTGAAGGAAAAGGAGCGAACTTATTCGTTTGAGTTTTTCCCGCCCAAAACCGAAAAGGGAAGAGAGAAGCTTCCTGAAACTGCAAGTGTTTTCACTACTCTTGAGCCGGACTGGTTCTCCGTAACCTATGGCGCTGGTGGCACCACCAGGGGGCTTACTATGGACCTTGTTGACGAATTCCAGAAGCGTTTTAGTGTCCCGGTAATGCACCATTTTACCTGCGTCGGGCACAGCAAGACTGAGCTAAATGCCATAATCAAGGAAATGAAAAAAAGGAATATTCGCAATATCCTTGCCCTGTACGGTGACCTCCCTCAAGGTGTGGAGAATTGGGAGCCGGCTCCTGACGCACTGAAGTATTGTTATCAGCTTGTTGAGCTTATCCACGCCTACGATAGCTTCTTTAGCATCGGCGTTGCTGGTTTCCCGGAAGGGCACATTAATTGCCCGGACAAGGATACTGATTCCAAATATCTGAAGATTAAGATTGATGCCGGTGGTGAGTTTGTGCTGACGCAGCTTTTCTTCGACAACAAGGACTACTTTGAATACTTAGAAAGAGCAAGGAAGCTGGGTGTTACCGTGCGAATCATCCCCGGTATTTTACCAATAACAAATTATCAGCAATTACTCAGGTTCTGTAATACCTGCGGAGCTACTATCTCTCAGCGGGTTCACGATATATTTAGGCCACTCGATGGTAATGATGAAGCTACTTATCAGGCGGGCGTCGAGTTCGTAGTTGAGCAATGTAATGAGTTACTTAAGGGTGGGGCACCGGGGCTGCATTTCTATACATTGAATAAAGTTGAGCCGACGCGGGAGATCTTAAGTAGAATAAAGCGTTAGGCTGAATATTATGTCTTCAAGACTATTGAGAAAGTCGCCAGCAATACTAGACGCGGCTAAACTGTAAGAATTGCTCAGCCAAAGGGTGTCTATGTCTAATCAGAATAGCCATGAATACGGTTACGAGCTTGCTTATAAGATGGCCAGTGAACAGTTGGCTAAAATTACTGATATAGAGCAATTATGCCTTAAAAGTGGCACTCACTATCAAGTAACAGATTCCCAAAAAGCGATTATCGTTGAATATTTGAACCAATCATATAAAGTCACTCTGCCTGATATTGAGATTTCATTAATTGATAGTGAGGCGGAGGTCCCGCTAAGGGACAAGATACTGATACTTCACTATTTAACCCTGGCCAAGGGCACCCCCACCGCTAATAAGATGATTACCTACAAGGAATTGCCTGAAGGGAGTAACTACCTGCCGACATTTTCCAAGAGAGCCATAAAGCCCCTCGCCGACCACTTTGGTAATGAGCCCCATCGGCTAATAGATGCCGCGGCAAAATTAGGCGGTCGTAGCGTGGATTATGGTGATGTGGCGGTAACTATTAACGCTTTCCGCCGGGTGCCAATAACCCTGGTCCTGTGGCAAGGGGATGCTGAGCTTCCCCCGGCGGGCAGCATAATTTTTGATGCTACTATTTCTGATTACCTCCCCACCGAGGATATAAGTGTGCTTTGTGAAATAATTGCCTGGCGGTTAGTTAAATGGGAAATCCCAAACCATACAATGTCTAATATTTGACTGCGTCGCGTGCACAACATTGACAGAAGTGACAGGAGATTCCAATGAAACCAGATAATCGCATTACAAAGCTTGCTCAAGTATTAGTCAAATACTCCTTAGGGGTAAAAGAGCAGGAGAAGGTGAGTATTGTCGGGTCTACTGCCTCTGAACCACTGCTCCGAGAGATATACGAGGAACTTCTACTTTCCGGTGTACATCCTACATTACACATTGAATTTCAGGACCGAAATTATCTTTATTACAAATTGGCGAAAGACTTCCAATTGGAGTATACAGACCCATTTCTTTTATACGAACTCGAAAACACTGATGCGATTATTCAGCTCATGCCAGATTTTAATCCACACGACTTGACCTCTATCGACCCTGAAAAAAGACAGAAAAATAGTATAGCCCAGAAGCCGATAATGGAAACTTTTATTAAACGTTATGGAGAGGGTAGTCTGCGTTGGGTAGCGTCTCTTTGCCCAACCCCTGCCCTGGCGCAAGAAGCCCATATGTCATTTGACGAATATGCAGAGTTTGTATTCTCTTGTATGAATCTAAATGCAGACGACCCTGTGAAGTTTTGGAAAGACTTTTCTGCCAAGCAAGAAAGAATATGTGCCCATTTAAATCAGGCGAAAGAAATGCGATATATAGGACAAGATACAGATCTTCGTTTCCGTTGTGAAGGTCGAAAGTGGATAAATTGTGATGGCAAGAATAATTTTCCGGATGGGGAGGTTTATACGGGACCGATAGAAGATTCGGTCGAAGGTACAATTCGTTTCACTTACCCAGGAATTTATCTGGGTTCAGAAATTGAAGATATATTCTTACGGTTTGAAAGTGGGAAAGTAGTTGACGCTCGAGCAGCCAAAGGTGAGGAGTTATTACTAAAATTACTTGATGTAGATGAAGGTGCGAGATATGTTGGTGAAATAGCAATTGGTACAAATGAAAATATTCGCCGGTTCACCAAAAATATGCTCTTCGACGAAAAGATGGGAGGACACGTGCATATTGCTCTCGGCACAGGGTTTCCTCCAAGCGGAAGTAAAAATGTGTCGGCAATCCATTGGGATATGTTGAAAGATATGCGTGAAAGCGGAGAAATATATGCCGATGGAAAATTAATTTACAAGAGTGGAGCATTCTTAATATAAGAAAGAAGTATAGCAATATTACATCGGGATAGTATGGATAGAAGGAAATCGCGTATATATTATCAAGGGGTAATTACCTATAATAGTAAATGCGGTAAGACTACATCAACCAAAGGAGATGCATGGATACCATTACCCTGACTATAAACGGACGAGAGATTAAGACAAAGAGCGGCACGACCGTCCTGGAGGCAGCACGAAACGCCGATATCTACATCCCTAGCCTCTGTTACTATCCAGGACTCAGACCACTGCCCGAGGTTACACCCGATATGGCATGCCAGCTTTGCCTAGTCGAGGTAGATGGTAGGATTGTTCTTTCCTGCACTACGAAAGTAGTTGAAGGCATGAAGGTTGAGACCGAAACCCCGAGGGTTAAGGAGCTACAGCGAAGAAGCCTTACTGATATCCTGCGCCGTCACCCTCCTGAAAAGGTAACTGGTGAGCTTCAAAAAGCGGCAGACTACATCGGGATGGAAGAGCTTCCTGCCTACACCCCTAAGAAGCTGCCTATCCGGGAAGATAGCCCTTTCTTTCTTCGAGACCATAATCTTTGCATTCTCTGTGAACGCTGCGTGCGAGTTTGCGACGATATAAAAGGGGTGCGGGCAATTGAGTTTGCCTTCCCCTGCTATCGGGCTTGTCCCGCTGGTATAGATATCCCCCGTTATATTCGCCTAATCGCTCGGGAGAGACCTGGCGCTTCCCTAGCTGTAATCCGAGAGAAGGTACCTTTCCCCGGAGTGCTGGGGCGAGTCTGCATCCACCCCTGCGAGGCTGCCTGCCAGCGAGGGCTTGAGGTGGATCATCCCTTACATATCCGGATGCTCAAGCGTTTTGCCACTGACAACAGTGATGACTCCTGGAAGAAGCAATCAAAGAGGCTTCCACCAAGTGGAAAGAGTGTGGCGGTTGTTGGGTCCGGTCCAGCAGGCTTAACCGTAGCCTACTATCTGGTCAAACTGGGGCATAAGGCTACTGTTTTTGAAGCCCTTCCTGAATCGGGTGGGATGATGCGAGTCGGCATACCGGGGTATCGGCTCCCCCGTGAGGTACTCAATGGCGAGATTGAAGAGATTAAAAGCATCGGCGTGGAAATTAAGTTGAATACTCAAATAAAATCTCTAGACTTGCTTTTTGAACAGGGATATGACGCCATCTTCCTCGGAGTTGGTGCTCATCAGGGGATACGACTAGGGGTTGAGGGTGAAGAGCTCCCAGGTGTTATTGAGGCGGTTGAGTTCCTCCGTGGGAGCAATCTCGGTGAGCGGATGGATGTGGGGAAGAGGGTAGGTGTAATTGGCGGCGGAAATGTCGCCATAGATGCTGTTCGTACCTCCCTGCGTTTTGGGGGAAAGAAAGTAACCATCTTCTATCGCCGCACACGCACTGAGATGCCAGCATCCGCGGAAGAGATTGATGCTGCATTAGAGGAAGGAGTAGAGATTTACTATCTAACGGCTCCATCAAAGGTGACCCGAGAGAATGGTAGCTTAAAGCTGGAATGCATTCGTATGAAGCTGGGGGAGCCAGATGCCAGCGGCCGAGCTCGCCCTATCCCCATTGCGGGGAGCGAGTTTATTACCGAACTTGATACTCTAATTACTGCCATTGGGCAACAGCCCCGGGTTCCCGAAGGATTCCAAGTTGAGTTGGGACGGGGAAACACGGTAAAAGTAGGCGCTGATATGCAGTGCAACCGAGAAGGGGTCTTTTCTGGAGGCGACTGTATTAGCGGGCCGGCCTCAATCATTGAAGCTATAGCTGCCGGCAGAAAAGCAGCCGAAGCCATTGACCGCTATCTTGGTGGTAAGGGGGATATTTCGGAGTCGCTTGTCCCGGCTGAAGAGGCCACAACCTGGTTGGTAGGACAACTTCCTGAAGAAAAGTTAGCCACCACCTCTCACCGCTACCCTGAAATCAGAATCAAGAACTTTGACGAGGTTGAACAGGCATGGGACTGGGATACCGCAGTGGCCGAAGCACAACGCTGTCTCCGTTGCTATGTTATTACTCCGCCAGATGAAAAGGTGCTTCAGGAGGCTGGCTGTCAGTTCAGCGGCGCCTGCGTGGATTCTTGTCCTACTGGTGCTCTGGTAGAGCGGGGTGTTTGCCATGCTGGAGCATCAGACCGCGTGGTAACTACTATCTGTCCCTACTGCGGTGTCGGCTGCCAGCTCAAGTTGGAAATCAAGGATGAACAAATCATCAGAGTACTTCCTGACCCTGAGGGACCAGTTAACAGAGGACAAGCCTGTGTGAAGGGCAAATTTGGGTTGGATTTTGTTGGTGACCCCAACCGCTTAACCACTCCCTTGATTAGGCGAGATGGGAAGTTAGTCGCGGCAACCTGGGATGAAGCACTGGACCTGGTTACCAGTAGACTAGCTAATTATAAAAGGGATGAGGTGGCCGTATTCTCTTCCGCTAAGTGCACCAATGAGGACAACTATATTATTCAGAAATTTGCCCGGGCGGTATTGGGCACCAACAATATTGACCACTGTGCCCGATTATGCCACGCCCCTACGGTAACCGGTCTAATCCAGAGCTTTGGCAGCGGGGCGATGACCAATTCCATCAATGAGCTCCGTGACGCTGCCTGCATCCTGGCCATTGGCACTAACACCACCGCCGCTCACCCGATAATCGGGGAGGAGGTAAAAAAGGCAGTGCGCCAGGGGGCAAGGCTCATCGTCGCTAACCCCCGTGAGATTGACCTTTGTCGCTTCGCTGACCTGTGGTTACCGCATAGCCTGGGCACCGATGTTGTCTTGCTTATGGGTATGATGCGGGTTATTGTGGATGAGGGACTGCTTGACTCGTCATTTATCGAGAGTCGCTGTGAAAACTTTGCTGCCTTTGCCGAGTCACTTAAAGGTTTTGACATCGATTCTGTGGAACAGATTACCGGTGTGCCCCGCCAGAAGATAACTGAGGCTGCCCGGATATATGCCACTACCAAACCGGCTAGCATTCTCTACGCTATGGGTATTACTCAGAGTTCTCACGGGACTGATAATGTAATCGCTATTGCTAATCTGGCAATGCTTACCGGTAACATTGGCCAGCCATCGAGCGGGGTAAACCCATTGCGGGGGCACAATAATGTGCAGGGCGCCTGTGATATGGGTGCTTTACCTAATGTATACCCTGGCTATCAAGCAGTAGCTGACCCGGCTATCAAGCATAAATTTGAGATTGCCTGGGATTGCTCCCTGCCGACTGAGCCTGGGCTAACCCTCACCGAGATTATTCCGGCGGCCTATCAGCGGCAAATAAAAGCACTTTATCTTGTTGGCGAGAATCCGGTATTAAGTGAGCCCTGTGCTGGTCATGCCCAGGAGTCACTTATGGAGCTGGAGTTTTTAGTGGTTCAGGATATTTTCTTGTCGGAGACAGCTCAGCTAGCCGATGTTGTTCTACCAGGGGCTAGCTTTGCGGAGAAGGATGGCACCTTCACCAATACTGAGCGAAGGGTGCAGCGAGTAAGGAAAGCGATAGAGCCTGTCGGTAACTCCAAGCCTGACTGGTGGATTACCGGCCAGATTGGGCAGAGGATGGGAAGTAAAGGATTTGATTTTGCTCATCCGTCGCAAATTATGGATGAGATTGCCAGCCTCACCCCCAGCTATGGAGGTATTTCCTATGAGCGTTTGGAGGATGGCGGCTTGCAGTGGCCCTGCCCTACTCCAGAACACCCGGGGACTACTATCCTCCATACTAAACAGTTCACTCGGGGCAAGGGTAAGTTCATCCCCCTGGAGTACAAGCCCCCTATGGAGCTTGCCGATGATGAGTACCCTTTGCTCCTGACCACTGAGCGCAGCCTGTATCACTATCACACTGGCACCCTGACCCGAAAGGTAAAGGGACTCAATATATTAAGGAGTGAAGAGCTGGTAGAGATAAACCCCGAAGATGCTCTGGCTTTAGGCATTACCGATGGTGAGATGGTAAAGGTCATCTCCCGGCGGGGGGAGGTGGTGGCTAAAGCCAAGATAACGGAGGTTTCCCCGGTGGGGGTAATCTCAATGAGCTTTCATTTTGCGGAAAGCCCAACCAATTTGCTCACCAACCCGGCTCTTGACCCGGTGTCTAAGATACCTGAGCTAAAGGTATGCGCGGTAAGAGTTGAGAAGAATGGCAAGGCAGCTCGCCGCCCATAATTGACCTGGTAAGCCCCAGGCAAGCGCAGTCAAATATTGCCAGCGGTACTGATTAGCTTCGGAATTCATTTAGTGTATAATTCGGTATCGGGGTGGAAAGCATACCAGGCAAACCAGAAGTCCCGTTCCTTAACGATTTCCCCTCCAGTGTCTAAGTTAGTTACTCTTACGATACCGGAACCATCTCGCTCTACTTCTATCCTAACTCCACCTACAGTGTCTTCTATTGTCTTTAATTCTTTTAAATCATCCTCTTGGTATGCTTTGTAAACCCCGTTCACTTCTATACCAAAGATGACTGTTTTGGGGTGTATTCTATCATCTTCGTTTTCAACCGGGAAGAAGAGGAAGCTATCTTCATAGTAACTGCCATAGGGGTCCCTCCCATAGTCTCTTCTGAAACCGGTGTCCTGACTCAGGACCTCAGAGTCTGGATGCTCCTTTTTCCAGTCTCGCCAGACAACGGTGTCTATTGATATCGGAGTCAGTTCCGTTCCGGTTAATTCGCCAACAATGGCTAAGCCATCAATCTGACTCCAGTAAGAGTCGGTTTTCCTATCGTACATAACCAGGTTCGAGTTATAAAGTTTTCCCGAGGTACCAAATTCTACCTCTTCACCATTTAGTGTTCTTTCGTAAGCAATCCCGGAACCACACAGCGGGCAATAGGTGATTAGAATCGGGTCGCCGGCAATGGTATCGTTAATAATCTCATGCCACACCATTATTTGCAGAGGATAAACCCTTTTTACTCCTTTATAGATGATGGCGAGCACCAATTCATTGTCCTGTATCCACTGGTCAGCGTCAGCAAGAGAGACGAACTTGGGGCTATCTATTGATGGGATGCCATCTTTGGGAGGACCCCCACCGATAATTTTCTGCGGGTCAACAATGTATTTAACTCCATCAGGCGTCATTTTAATTTCGAACTCCTCTTGGCTAGGTAGTGCTGGAGCCGGCGTAGGTGCTGGAGCCGGCGTGGGCTTAGCACAGCCAACTACTAATCCACCCAGTATTAAAACCATTACTAAAAGTAGATAGGTCTTTTTCATTTTTCCTCCAGTATTGTGTGCTCATAATTTAGTTTAGCGGAAGCACCTTAACAATTCGGTATAAATCACAACCTTGACACTTACCGTGTGGCGAACTATGCTTAAAACTATGCCAGTACTAATTGTAACCAGAGAGAAATCAGGCGTAGATAAATATAGTCAAGAGATAGCCAAGAGACTGGATGTCAAGAAGGTTGAGAGCCAAAGATACCTGTCTCTAATAGAGACTTATCAGCTATCAAAATTAATCAGGAATCAAGATGACATTGTCCACCTGCCAAATCAAAATTTTGCCAGGTGTGCCCTGTTTATTAAGAATCCATTCATAGTTACGGTACACGACGTGATAAGGACTTGCTTTAGCTTTGATAAAGAAACGATTACAGAAAATATACTATTAAAGCTTGATATAAGGTGTATTAAGCAAGCCAGTCATATAATAGCTGTGTCTCAGCATACCAAAACTGACCTGATTAAGTATTTGAAGATAACAGCGGATAAGATTAAAGTAATCTACAATGGAATAGACCATGGCATATTCAAACCGTATAACACAAAAGTCCGTGATAAGCCATATATACTGTATGTTGGCTCCGAGAGACCAAGAAAGAACCTGGGCAGACTGATTGAAGCATTTGCCATATTAAGAAAAGACTTCCCTGAATTAAGA
>SDBT01001895.1_pt1 | contig 37553 bp, 33 predicted proteins | sample 2277101 | NCBI WGS metagenome assembly SDBT01 (sample SAMN10404973, study PRJNA504765) | marine sediment metagenome | isolation source: marine sediment core GS10_PC15, 103 cmbsf | place: Arctic Ocean: Southern Knipovich Ridge | collected 2010 | reverse complement strand
GCTGGCGCTGCGGGCGTCTCCGTCGAAGTCCACGGTGGTAATCGACGTGATGTCCACGCCGGCACCTTCAACGAGCGTATCGTTGGGGTGGATGTGGAAATCACCGTTGGCGGCGTCGACGAACAGCGGATCGCCTTCCCTGGAGTTGGCGTCGCCTCCGCTGGCCGTCTGCCAGTCAGCCAGCGTGCCGTAGACGACATTGTTCCAACGGTAGTTGCCGTCGTCGTCGTAGATGTTGCCGTTGGCGATCCAGCCGGTCGGAGCGTAGGTGATGCTAATGTTCGAGTTTTCGCCGCCGGTATTGGCGACGATGTTGTTCTTGACGACGTAATCTTCCTGCGGATAAGTCTGAGTTGACCAGACGCTGATTCCCCTGTACGTGGTGCCACTGCCGGGACCATAAACGGTATTGCCGGCAATGGTGATCACGCCTGGCTGAGTTCCGCCGTCATTGCCGCAGTCGCTGCGAATCGCACGGACATTGGCGACCGCGTTCGTAATCGAAACAAAGTTGTTCGTGATGGTCACGTCTTCGGGCGTTTCCGTTGTCAGCGTACCACCATCCTCGATGTAGATGCCCGAAAGCCAATTGATATACCCGGTCCAGGTGGTCCGCACGATGTTCCGGTCGATGAGGATCTCGTCGGTATTCCGAGTGTTGCAATATCCGGCCGAATAACCGTTCACGGCAATCGGGCTGGAAAACTCGAGAACCTCGTTGTTCCGGACCGTGTAATTCTGAACGCACGGGCGAATCATGTACCCGTGAGGACCCTGGCCGTACGGGCCGTAGGTGGCAACCTGCGAATCAAGGACGTTGTCCAGGTACTCCACGTTGGAATGCTCGTCCCATAGCTTGAACAGGGTCAAATTGATGGTATTCGGATCAAGCTGCCTGCCCTTGATGGTGAGGTTCTGGAAGCGGAAATTTCCACTGCCGTTTGCCGGCGTCCCGCGGGTGAAGAAGTGGCCTACCCCGTCCATCAGGTTGTTGATGACAGCCACGTAGGTCACCGTGGACGACCCGACCCAGAACTTAAAGACAATCGTCCTGCTGCCGCTGTCGCCAAGGGGCATCTTCGTGTAGTCGATGTTCTCCATCTCCACATCGTGGACGTAGACGTGACTTACCGGGGCCGATCCGTTCTGCCTGGCGAACTCCATGAAACCGCAGCCGCGAGTTGCCTCGTAGCGGCCCCAGGTGTACTGCCTGGCGCTGATGTGTGCGATCTCGATGTACCCCTTGTTGTCGTAGTTGGAGATTGCCCAGGCTGAACCGCTGTTGCCGTCGAGGATAGCCTCGTCGTCCATGTCGTACGGCGGATACTCACCGTCGCCGTCCTTATCCCAACCGATCAGCATGGCTGGGTTGTTCGGGAACTGGAAGTTGTCCCGCGTGTAGTAGCCGGCCACGCCGCTCTGGGTCAGGGTCAGCCATTCCTCAAAGACACCTGCGATGCAGACGATATCCTCGGCCCCGTCGCCAGGGCCATCGGCGACGTCCAGGGCCTTCTGGACCGTTTGGTACGGACTGCCCGCAGAGCCGTCGCCCGTGTTGTCATTGCCGTTGTCGGCATCGACATAGAGGAGGTCCTCATCCGTGCCGTCGCCGTCGGGGTCTGTGGTGTTGCCGTCGCCGACGGTGGCGTCGGCGGGCTCGCCGATGACACCGTTGTGATTCATGTCGAAGCCACATGCGCGCGGGCTATAGCCTCTCGGCGGGGCGACGTAGTTGGGATCGTCGGCATACGTTGCGGTGATTTCAGAATCAGCTGATGGCATTGTGTAGGTGGTGTTGGGTTCGGTTACGTCATCCACGCCGGCCGTGTCGCCCGTCCAGACGTCGAAGAGCTTGCTGGGAGGCGGGTCGTCGGCCAGGATGTCCACCACCGCGTCGGGATCGTAGGCCCCGTCGCCGCTTCCGGAGTTGACCGTCAACTGATACGTGTTGGGGTCATCCGCGTAGGTTGCGGTAACGGTTACGTCTGATGCCGGCATCGTGACGGTGGTGTTTGGCTCATTGACGTTGTCCACGTAGGCCGTATCGCCCGTCCAGACGTCAAAGAGTTCGCCTTCCGGCGGGTCGTTGGCAAGGATATCAACGACGGTGTCAGCCTCATAGTACCCGCCACCACTGCCTGAGTTGACAGTCAGCGTGTAGACCGGCTCACCGCCCTTGATCACCAGCAGATCGCCATTGGCATCGTCAACCTGGAAGTTCCAGACGTTGGTGTCCGTGCCGTCGGCGAAGGCCAAGCCGTTGTCGGTGATGGACGTGCCATCAATGACCGTGTACGTGCCGTCGGATACGGTCGAATCGAGCACGTCCAGGAGCGTCTTGGCCTTGATGGTCACCGCAGTGGCGTTGATCGTGCTGACGCCGTTGCCGGATAGCTTCAGGACGGCATTGGCATCGTCGAAGTGGATGTTGGCGTCGAAGACCAGGCTTTGCACTGAGATCGACGCGTTACCGCCCTCGATCTCCCAGATACCGGCCCAGACCTCGACGGTTCCGCCGCTGCACGTAAACGACGCACTGCCGGTCAGCTTCAGCAGGCCGGGCTCGTTCGGCTCGGAGGTGGAAATCCTCATGCCGTTGTCAAAGGTCAGCGTTCCGCCGTTGACCGTAATCGACGAGCCGCGAGCGTTGTTGTCTGCGGGGAACTCCGGAGACCCCGCCCCTTTATTAATTCCGACATAGTCGGCGGTCAGCGTGCCGGTGGAGTTGATGGTGACAACACCCTTTGATGGGTTGCCCTCGATACCCCAGGGTCCGCCGGCCCGGAAGTCGTACTCGGGCGCAACGTCCAACGTGCCGTCGATCGTCAGGTAGCCCAGTCTATCTTTGGCGACCAGGACCAGGCCGTAGGAGGTCAGGCTCGCACCCTGCTTGATATAGAGGCTGCTGCCTTCGGTGTTTCCATGTTCGGCGATCTCCATGCCTTTGCACGTGGCCCCGGTGTCGTAAAGGACGCAGTTCATGGCCGCCCCGGCACCGTCGTCGCCGATCTCGGCCTGCGTCTGACTGCCGGGCAGGCCCTGGATCCAATTGTTCGGGAAGCTCCAGAGGTAGTCGCCGTTGCTATCCGCCTCATTTTCGCGGAAGCCCGTCGAACTGGGCGGTACGCCCGTGTAGGTGGCCGTGACGGTTATATCCAGCTCAGGCATCGTCACGGTGGTGTTTGCGTCGTTGACGTTGGCGACATAGGCCGTATCGCCCGTCCAGACGTCGAAGGTCTGGCTGGGCCCTGGCGGATCGGCAAAGATGTCTACCACTGTGTCGGGCTCATAGTAGCCGTCACCGCTGCCGGAAACGACGACCAACTGATATGTGTTCGAATCGTCCATGTAGGTGGCGGTGATTTCCGAATCCGCCGCCGGCATGGTGAATGTGGTGTTCGATTCGGTGACATCGTCCACGCCGGCCGTGTCGCCCGTCCAGACGTCGAAGAGCTGGCCCGCTCCCGGCGCATCGGCCAGGATGTCCACCACCGTCTCGGGGTCATAGATCCCGTCGCCTGTCCCGGAGTTGACCGTCAGCGAGTAGCTGTTCGGGTCGTCCACGTAGGTGGCGGTGACGGTCACGTTCGCAGCCGGCATCGTCACGGTGGTGTTGGGTTCGTTGACGTTATCCACGTAGGCCGTATCGCCCGTCCAGACGTCGAAGAGCTCACCCGGGCTAGGGGTGTCGGCCAGGATATCGACCACCGCGTCGGCCTCATAGCTTCCGTCGCCGCTGCCGGAGTTGACCGTAAGCGTGTAGAGATCTGGAGCTGTAAACTCTACGTGGAGCAGGGGCGCGCCGCTGCCGTCGCCGCGCTCGTACGACTTGGCTGACCTGAGGCCGTTGCCGGGGTTGACGATAATCACAAGGGAGTTGCCGTAGCTCCAGCCCGGCCTGCCGACGATCTCCTCGATGATCGACGTCATATCCGGCGTCTGCTGGTCGGGACCTGCCTCGTCGATCGTCCAGGCGTTCGGTTCCCAGTATATCGAGGCACTCGTCCTTGGCCTGGAGGAGACGTTGTTGGTGTCCATGGTGAACGTGTTGGTGTCGTCAGCGTCCTGACCGTCAAAAACCAGATTGCAGTCGGCGCTGCCGCTGCTTTTGGCGGTGAACTCGATGTAAGCGTTGGTGACATCGGCGCCTTGAGGGATGTTGACGTCGGTAAAACGTATTCCAATAAACTGGTTGTTCGGGAAGGCATAGACCATCTCGAGGTCGCTGCTGGTCAGGTACATCCCACCGTCGCCTGTAGACTCTTCGGCGTCGTCGGTTCCCGCGGTGACCCTGCGCTCTACGGTTTCCGCAGCGACGGGGCTGGTCCACGTCACGACCAAGCCAATCGCCGCCAGCATGATGAAAAGAGTTCTGAGATATTTCATTTTCATTTCCTTTCTCTGGTCATACACTAGGTAGTCTTGATTGGACGGCCGCTCTTGGCAGTTCGGCCGTCTGCCCGGCCTTGGCGGTCGAATACGGCCGCCAAGGCCCTCGAATTACTGGCGAACCGTTCGTACAAAGCAATGACAGTGCTCTCAATTCCAGGCATCACCTCCTTTCTGACTAGTTAGGCGCAGTCAAGCCGGACTTAGCTACCAGCCAGAGAAATCTACTTAGGCGGTAAGGACAGATAGCCCGAACACAAAATTCCTGGGACCGACCCCTATACACATGCTGCCTTTGGCGGCGCCAGCCATGCTGGCGCGAGAATCTGTAGCAGTCAAGTAAAAGAATTGTAAATCCCAGTCTCGTCCGAGGGGTGGTGAACAAAGCCTCTCAAGTAAAGCAAAGTGTCCGAAAGCTTTGCCACAATACAGTGACCCGGACGGGGTCTGGTCGGCCGAGGCTGCTTTCAAACGAACGTCACTGCTGAAAAATGCCCCAGGCAGGCAACGGCAATGTTCCACACAGCCGATGATCAGATGCCCGTCTGGCGAGTTCACGATGATGCGGTTGCAGCGCGCGGTCGGCTACTGTCTTCTTGACTGCAAATCACGCGGCCGTATGCTGACCGTCAAACGTTTAAGGGCTGCCGGCCTTGCAAGAACATCGCGCGGCGCCAGGAGAGGTTTCGGCGCATGAATCTGCCCAACATACTTTTCGTCTTTGCCGACCAGCTTCGCTACAGCGCAGTGGGCTGCAGCGGCAACCGAATCATCCGGACACCCAACTTCGATCGACTCGCCGCTGAAGGTGTTGTCTTCGAACAGGCGTTTTCGTCCTGCCCGATCTGTTCGCCCTATCGCGGCCAGGTGCTTACGGGCAATTACTCGCACGTCAACGGCGTTATCTGCAACGAATACCGCCTATTTGACAATCAGCGCACTTTGGCGCACCGGCTGAAAGAGCACGGCTACCGCTCGGCCTTTATCGGCAAGCTCCACCTGGGCTACGGCCCCTACACGCCCGAAAAGCGATACGGCTTCGATGACATGATCGCCTACAACAGCGGCCACAGGTACTACGAGCTGTCCTATCACCGAAACGAGCAAGGTCCAATCCGGATGGCGGATTACGCGCCCTTCGAAGAAACTGCCCTTGCCCTGAACTGGATCGAGGAGCACCGCCGCCAGCACGCAGAGAGGCCTTTCTGCGCCGTGTTGGGCTGGGGGCCGCCGCATTGGACCACCCGCAACGAGGGGTTCTGCTACAGCCAGTATCCGCAGGAATATCGCCTTTACGACCCGGCCAAAGTGGGCTTACCCGGCAACGTTCCTGTGCAGTTCCGTGACTTTGCCGCCCGCGAGATCGCCGATTACTACGGGTTGGTTACCAGCCTCGATGATTGTTTCGGCCGGCTCCTGGAGGCCCTCGACCGCATGGGCCTGGCCGAGAATACGATCGTTTGTTTTTCCTCCGACCACGGCGATCATCTAAGCGCCCACGGCTACGGCAAGCCCGACGACTTGTGGATGCATCACACGTTGCAGCTCTCGAAGGCCACGCCGCACGAGGAGTCGATCCATATTCCGTTCATCCTCCGCTGTCCTCAGCGCGTCCGGGCTGGCCGGCGGACGCGGGTGCTATTCAATTCTGTGGACGTGCTGCCGACGCTCTTTGGGCTCTGCGGCCTGCCGGCGCCCGACGACGTCCAGGGACGCGACCTCTCGCACGCGGCGTTGGGCCGAGACGGCGACGATCCGGATTCGGTCTACTTGCAGATTCTCGGCCCGGGCTGGCCGCCCCGCACGAAAGCCGTCGGATTGTGGCGAGGCATTCGAACCCACCAATATACCTACGCCCGATGGCATGACCGCGGCGGCATGCGCGTCCTCTACGACCTGTCAAGAGACCCACTTGAGATGCACAACCTCATCGGCGATGCCAACCATGCCGGCCTCGCCGACGAACTCGAGAAACGCCTGCGGGGGTGGATAAGAAAGACGGGCGATCCGTTCGATACGGGCGTTCGACTGGGCGAAACGGAGATGCTCCAACTCGGCCAGGCCTTGACCAGCCGGGAAATGCACGAAAGCCTGCCGCAACAGTACGCAAAGGCTCTCGAGCCCAACTACGCAAACTTCGAGACAGGCGAGAGAATCGAGTTTGCCTGAACGTCTCTCTTCGGGCAGCTGCTCCGATGGCACAAAACCTGCCTGACCGGCAGGCAGGTCAAACTTACACACAATACTTGACGCTATCGTCATAGTTATGGGCCTTGCGGTATGCCTGCTATAGAGGTAAAATCATAAGGTGATTCCGTCCAACGAGTTTGGGCAGAGAATCGGGTGAGAGGCGTTGTGGCAATGGAGGGACCTTCCCAGGAGACTGCTCCTGAGCTGCAGCGAACCTGCGAGAGAACCATGGGATGTTTTCGCCGAACTTCTTGCGACCGTCTGCGCCCGGTGAGACGCCCGGTCGCGGTTCCGACCGAATCGGCCAATCGGGTCGTCTTGGAAGAGCTTGAGCCCAGACTGCTGCTTAGCGTCGCCGCGAACCTCTCGGACCTTGCTTATCTAACCGCCACCCCTGCCGGCAGCGAAGCGGGCGATGTGCCCGGCTATACGGCGTTTTGGAAGTTTGATGAGACGTCCGGCCCGATCGCGCACGACGAATCTGAGAATGGCTTCCACGCTGCCGTGCACGGGGCTACGTGGACGGGCGGTCACGACGTCAACGCGCTTAGCTTTGACAATCTTGACGACTACGTTGATAACGACGCCAACGGCCTAATCAGCGAGATCAGCAGTCATTCGCAGGGCAGCATCTCGGTGTGGTTCAAGATAGACACGCTGCCGACCGGCGGTGCAGTGCACTCCGTTTTCTACTTGGGCGACGGCGGCGGCAGCGGCACGGATTCTTTCCACATCGAAGTGGGGCATTTCAACGATTCTCAGCAGCGGCGACTGTACTTCACGCTGATAAAAGACAGCCAGGTTGTCTTGTGCTATGACTCCGGAGGATTCGAGCTCATCCAGACCGATACCTGGTATCAGTTTGTGGGGATCGTCGGCGCGGACTACAACACCGGCTACCTGAACGGCCAGGAGATGATCGGCCGGCATTACAATGTTGGCACGGGCCCGGACGATCACGATTGGTTTGCCGATCTGGAGGGCCTGACCATGTGCACTACGGGGCGCGGCGTTCTGGGCTTCCAGTCGCACTTCAACTACTTCGACGGCCTTATCGATGAAATCCGCATATACGATCGGCCGCTGAGCGCTTCAGAGATTACCCAGCTATACGAAGGCGGCGGGCCACCGCAGACGAAATATGAGTTCACCGGCGATACGATCGACGGAATGGTGTTGGGCAATGGAACGGTCAACACCTCCTCCGACCAGTTTATTATCGGAGACTGGACCGACAACAGCGGCGTCAGGGCCGTGATGCATTTCGACACCACAGCCATACCGGCCGAGGTCGCCATCGTCGCAGCCGAGATTATGCTGACAAAGAAGCAGACCGTGCAGGGTGATCCATACGGCGACCTCGGCGGCGGCATGATGTTGGATATCAAGGCACCATACTTCGGTGCCAGCCCGACCGTTCAGCCGGAAGATTATGCCGCCCCCGCGGAGCTGAGCGATGTTTCCGAGGAGCTTATCGTCCTGGGGAGCGTCGGGGCCAGCGTGGCCATTCCACTCAAGACCTCGGCCTTGAGCGCTATCGGCATAGGGCAAACGACACAAATGCGCCTGCGGTTTCCGAGTGAAACGGACGGCGAGTTCAGCTCAGACCGGGAATACGTCTACAGCTCCAATGCGACCAGCGCCACTTACAAGCCAAAGTTGATTGTTCACACAGTTGTCCTGGGCGACATGAACGCAGATGGATCACTCAATAGCGATGACATCAATCCCTTCGTGCAGGCCCTGGTCGATCCGGACGGCTTTGCAGCCGCGCATCCCGATGTGAATCCTGATTTGGTCGGCGACTGTAATCGCGATGGATCTTTCAATACCGACGATATCGGTGCATTTGTAGAGCTGCTGGTGGGCTCCCAGGCGGTTGCCGCCGAGGCCGACACGGCTGCCGTTGTGGCGAGCGGGGACAACGCGGAGGTCTCCACGGCCGCCGCGCCTGGCACCATCGGCGATCTCAAGCCTGCCAGGAGGGAATTGCCCACACCTCGATGGCCGGCGAAACCGACCTCGGCAACAAAGCCACCGACGAGGCTTGCCCAGCCTGCGAGTATCGAAACAGCCGATGAGAGCCGCCTTCCGGAACTGAGTGAACCTGAGACAATGGCAAAAAGTGTTGGCAGCGAGCGGCCGGATGCGGACCTGTTGTGCTCAATGCGTCCGGGCAGGCCGCGATTATCTCTACGCCGAGCCGGTAAATGTGATCCGCCAACCCTCGAGGACGACGTTTTGGATCTCGTTTCCATGCTCCCACTGGAGACGCCTTTGGAGGCCTGACCTGCCCTCTTAGTTTCCTTTCTATCTGCAGCGAACCGGCGCTAAGATAACCGCAGCTCATCGCTGTGATAATATCAGGGAGAATCGGCCGCAATGATCGCCGGCAAGAGGCCGTCTGGGAAATGTCGGTTTATAAAATAGCTGAGAAACGGTTCGCGCCGGTCCAGGGTTGTCAGTCCAATCAGAATATGCAATAAAGGGAGCCGTATAATGTTAACCACACAGTTCCTTTCGGCGTTGTTGGCATCGTGCGTTTGGCTTTCGGTGGCCAAAGCAAATCCGCCCGCAGCCAGTACGCCCCAAGAACTGAGCAAGATTGCCGGATGGAAGGGCACAGCCCCGAAGTCCGAGAGTGCGTTCACATTCGTCGTCCTCTCCGATCGCACCGGAGGAGCGAAGGAGGGCGCGTGGGCCTTCGCCCTGGGGAAGGTGAACCTTCTCCAGCCGGACTTCGTCATCTGCGTTGGTGATCTCATACAAGGCTACACGGAGGACCAATCCGCGGTCATCCAACAGTGGGAGGAGTTCGAGGCCCTGATAGAAAAGCTCCAAGCTCCGTTTTTTTACTGCCCCGGCAACCACGATCTCACCCACGACTGGATGGTGGAAATCTACCGCAAGCGTCATGGCGTGAAGGCCAAGAGCTACTACAGCTTCGATTATCGTGGGTGTCACTTCATAGTCCTCGATTCCTACACGGCGATGCGTAAAGAGTCTTTCGCCGATGAGCAGTTTGCGTGGCTGGCGAAGGATCTGGCCGCCGCGAAGAGCGCCGAGCATGTTTTCGTGTTCTATCACCATGATCGCCTCTGGAATAAGGCGAAGCTTTGGAATCGACTGCGAGCCATCCTGCCGGCCGGAAAAACGACGATCTTCAACGGTCATTCTCACCAGTTTGGCTTCCACGTGACCGATGGCATACCTACATACAAGCTTAGCTCTACGGCCACCAAGACCGGCGACCGCACCGCCAAGCTTGGGCGGATCCAGGGTCTGTTTCGAACGTTCGCCCATGTCGCAGTAAATGATGGCAGGCCGAACATTGCGTTGCTGCCCGTGGACGAAATACTCACCAGCAGCTTTGGTGGATACGTTGTGAAGGTCCAGTCGCTCCACGGGAAGAAGGATCGCCTCCGCGCCCTTTCTCCGAGGGGAGGAGATTACACGTACCGGCAAGGGAACCCGCTGGAAGTCCCCGTGACCGCCACTGCCGCATGGGAAGCGCCAGGGTGGACGGTCAACCCGCCATCCGTAGAATTCGTCGTCGAACCAGGCCAAGTCTTGGAAGAGAAGTTCCTCTTGACCCCGCAGGCCGCTGTCCCGCTCAAGCCGAAGCTTTTGGTTACGTACAAGTTCACAGACGGCTATTTAGATCAAGTGATTGCACTTGAAGGACCCGTCGAACCGAGCCTGTATGTTGAACTGGGCACGTACGCCGAGATGGAGATACCGCGCATTGCGGATGCGGCCGTTGACGGTAAGCTGGACGAGTACTCCGGGGTTACCCCATTGCTCGTGGGGCACTCTTCCCGCATCTACACCGGCCTGAAGTACTGGTCGGGCCCGGCGGACAGTTCCTTCGAACTGCACGTGGCAATCGACGGCGAACGGCTTTTCGTCGCCGTCGATGTGACGGATGACCAGATTTATATCGAGGACGCCCGCCAACCGTGGCTGAATGACGCGATGGATTTTTATTGGGACGGCAGAGCGCCGGAGAAACGCGACGGGCGACACGGTGAAGGGACGGGGCACTTGACTCTCGTGGTGCCGCCCGTGGGCGCCCGTCCTAAGCTCAGTTGGAGCGAAAACAACAAGGCGAATCCCGAAGGCCTGGTCGCCGCCTGCAAGCGGCGTAAGGGCGGATACGTGTATGAGTTTTCCATTCCTTTGCGGGAGTTGGGAGTCAAAGTCCCGCGGAAGCCGGGACAGGAATTCCGGATGGAACTGCGTCTGGACGACGGGGACATCACTAACAGCAAGGCGACGAGCACACGCATGACCACCAGCGGACTCGGGCGAAACTACTGGTTTACCAGCAGCTACATACGCTGCACGTTCAAGTAGCCGGCGCGCCATATGAGGCGGTCTTTCTGACGTGCTCTGCTGATCGACTCACTGTAGGGCGAGTTCAGCGGCACGCTGGCGGAGCCTTGCCACCTCGGATGGGTGCGGTCGCGATTCAGGCTCCGGATATTCGGCTTAAGATCGTCCGCTTCGACGCAGCAGAACGGCAAGAGACTGATTCAAGAGTAAAAGGAGCAAGATGATGGAAAAGCCGTTGCCGGAGCTGTCAGGTATTCCTTACGGCCCGCATCCTCGAAATACGTTGGATTTCTGGCCGGCCGAGGGCGAACCCCCAACGCCGCTGCTGATGTGGATTCACGGCGGCGGCTTCTGGTGCGGCGACAAGAGCGGTATTCGAGCTGAACTTCTCAACGGCGTTCTGGCCGCGGGGATATCTGTCGCGAGCATCAACTACCGGTTCTCTCAACAGCAGCCATTTCCGGCCCCCATGCTCGACGGCGCGCGGGCGATTCAGTTCCTAAGGTTCCACGCGGAGGACTTGAACTTCGATCCTGCTCGTGTCGCGGCCGGAGGAGGCTCCGCCGGCGGAGGCATCTCGCTGTGGCTGGGGTTCCATAAGGACCTTGCGAAACCTTCCGGCGACGATCTGATCGGGCGCCAATCGACGCGGCCGAATTGCATGGCCTGTATTGATACACAGAGTTCCTACGATCCAAACTTCATCCGAACTATCATCGGAGACGCAGCGGCCGAAGAGAAGGCGCTGCAAATGCTCTTCCGCGTGACGCCGGCGGATTTCGATACGCCACGCGCGCGGAAGATCTTCGCGGAGGGCTCAGCCATCGAACACGTGACCGCCGAGGCCCCGCCGGTGCTTATGTTCTACACCCGCCGCAACATCCCGCCGACACCCGATCTGGACGCCAGCTACGGAATTCACCATCCCAAGTTCGGCGAGGTCCTCAAGGAGAAGCTCGAATCGCTGGGCATCGAGTGCGTCCTCCGCAGCCGAGAGAACTACCCCGATTGCCCGGACGAGCAAATGGCCGAGGCCTTTGGTCGAGAGGCCGTCGAATTCCTGAAGCGCCAATTCCGCCTTTCATGAGTCCTTGCAGTAGGTGATGTCCAGTTCGGGCAACATCTGGGCCTTCCGAGATCGCTGTTTGCACTGCGACAGTACGCCGAGGCGGCGTAAGCAATCTTCGTGCCGCCAAAAATCTTGAGCAAGCTTTCCCCGAGGGGGTTCGGTCTGGCAAAGCGGCGAGTTGCACACTGAGCTGGAGCTGGTTATCCTTTGCTGGAACAACGGTTCGAATTTGCGCCGACGAGCACCTGGAACGTGAGCAGATCGGAAGGACCAGACGCAATGATCGCGAGATTGTGGACGAAACGTTGGCTGATGGGCTTGCTGCTGGCCGTGTTCCTGCTGAACCCCGTGGTGGGCTTCGGAGCGGGAGATGAAAAGATCGATTGGGACAGGGCCCGCCAGTTGAGGCAAAGGCAGCAACGGGGCGAGACGCTGACGGCCGAGGAAAAGACATACCTCGACCAAGCACGCCAGGTCAGGCGGCGACGGCGTCAAGAGCAAGGAAAGGGTCCCGGAACAAGGCGGGCCACACGCCCTGCCATGGAACCCAGAGACTCCATGGGCCTGGTCCCGCTGACGGACATGACCGCCGACGACAAATACAAGGGCCAGGACGGCGGCCTGTACGGCCGGGGCCAAAACCGTCCGCCCGAGGCTCACAGGGCGGCGGCCCTGCGGGAACTGGCCGCCATTCGCCCGCTCGACGCCGACGGCAACCCATCGCCAGGCGGGAAGATCGTGCTGATTTCCATAGGCATGTCGAACACGAGGATGGAGTATCAGCGGTTCATAGCCCTGGCCGCCAAAGAGAAGGGCTTGTCCGTTCATTTGGTGATCGTCGACTGCGCACACGGCGGGCTGGATATCAACGCCTGGAACGAATCCAGGCGCCTTCGCCGGCGTGGCAACATCACCATCTGGGAGTATGCCGACCAGCAGCTCGCCAAGGCCGGCGTGACGGGCAATCAGGTGCAAGTGGCCTGGGGCAAGCAGGCCAAGGCCGGCCCGGCCTCTGATGGCGAGTTTCCCGCCCACGCCGAAAAGTTCTCCGAGGCGTTCGGCGAGCTGGCTCGCCTGGCCCGGAGCCGATATCCCAACCTTCGGGTGATGTACCTTTCCAGCCGAATCTACGCCGGCTACGCCAAGACGCGCCTCAACCCCGAGCCTTATGCGTATGAGAACGCGTTTTCCCTGCGCTGGCTAATCGAGCGACAGATCGCCGGAAGCGAGAAGCTGAACTACGACCCCGCCCGCGGGGCGGTGGTCGCGCCGCTGTTGCTGTGGGGACCGTACCTCTGGGCCGACGGCATCAAGGGTCGCAAGATCGATGACCTCCTCTACAAGCGAGAAGATCTCGCCGGAGACGGAACCCACCCCAGCGACACCGGCAGGCAGAAAGTTGCCGGGCTGTTGCTTCGGTTCTTCAAGACGGATCCGTTAGCCAGGACGTGGTTCCTTGCCAAGCCGGAAACAAGCACCCAGCAAGCAGCCACCATTCAGTTGCCAGTATCTGTCGAGAAGTAGTTCCTGAAGACGGCCAGCCGAAGCGAGAATTGAAGATGGCGGGCTCCCAGGCGTGGCCGGGAGTGGGCTCGCCGCTTCGTGTGTGACAACACTGCGTCGCGTCTGGCAATCGGCGGAGGAGTGAAAATGAAGCAATGGCTCAGCATGGCATTTGAAGCGACCGTCGTTCGACGGGCGCTGAAATATGCGGTAGTCGTCGGTGCGGTGTTGATCGCTATCAATCACGGTGACGCGATATTAACTGGGAACGTCGGTCATGTGCACATCCTGAAGATGGCTCTTACCGTCGTGGTGCCATATCTCGTATCGACCTTTTCCAGTGTTGGCGCGTCACGCCAGGTGCGCGCAACAAATCCCTCGGGACGCGTGCTCTCGTAGAAATCGGACGGAGCGAGCCGAACGTGCGTGTAACCAGCATTCAGCTCGAAATAACGGGCCGGGCCAAGGGCGAAACCCTGCGCCACATCCTCGAACAGCTTGACCGGGCCGGCGAAAGCAAACTGATCCTCCTTCCGGAGGTATGGCCTTGCGGATACTTCTCCTTCGACCGCTACCGAAGCGACAGCGAGCCCATTGACGGCCCGACCGTTGGCGCTCTGCGGGAAAAGGCCGCTGAGCTGGGCTGTCATGTCCTGATGGGCAGCTTCATCGAAAGTGACGGCCCGGACCTGTTCAACACTACATTATTGCTGAATCCTCGCGGCGAAATCATCGCACGATATCGGAAGATCCATCTGTTTGGTTACCATTCCCAGGAAAGCAAGCTGCTGAAGCCTGGTGAAGAGGTCGTCACGGCCGAGACACCCTGGGGCCAGGCCGGGATAACCACGTGTTACGATCTGCGTTTCCCCGAGTTGTACCGGCGGATGGTCGATCGCGGGGCTGTGATGTTTCTGGTCGTCTCGGCGTGGCCTCACGCGCGGCTGGAGGCCTGGCGCCTCTTCAATAGGGCCAGGGCCCACGAGAACCTCGCCTACCTGTTCAGTTGCAATTGCGTCGGGGCCAATGAAGGCACGCAATATGCCGGCCACAGCATGCTCGTGGACCCCATGGGAAACGTTATCGCCGAGGGCGGGCTGGAGGAGTGCTTCATCTCGGCCGAGATTGACATGGAGATGGTCGAGTCGGCACGAAGAGAGTTTCCCGCCCTGGCCGACCGCGTCCTGCGAGAGAAGAAGGAGTGAGAATGTCTTACTTCCTTTTTGTCCTAGTTTGCGTTTATGCGATCTTCATCTTGTTGTTCGGCGTCAGTGCCTTCAGGGAGAGGGCGCCGCGGGCGGGAATGTTGGGGCTGACCTCTTTTCTGATACTGGCAGCGGTCCTCGCCGTATATGCTTGGGCCTGGCGGGGCGGCTTTTTGGCCGGCGGCTTGGTTTACGCTGCGCAGATAGCTGTTGGTGTGATTCTGGTCCTTCTTACCTTGTCCTTCTTCCTGCCTCTGGGCAAGAGACGCCAGGCCCTCTCCGGAACCCATGGGATGCGCGAGGGGCCGCCGGAGAGATTCAATCAGAAAGAGACCATTTTCAACATCGCACACGTCGGAGGGTTTGGCCCGGAGGTAAGCAAGCAGAGATGGGCGCTGCAAAGCCGCGATCCTTTCGGAGGCATCTACTGGACGCTTGTCATGGGTCTGAGGGGCCACGTGGATGGGAAGGTCAATCCTGAGAAAAAGGAAAAGCGCTCTCCCGAGGAGATCACCAGAGATATCAAGAAAACCGCGAAATACCTCGGGGCCGATCTTGTGGGCGTTACAACGGTGAAGGAGGATTTTATTTATAGCGACGGATTCTCATACGAACAGTCCAAGCTGGAAGCGGGTCCGGCGGTAACTGCTCCCGTGGAGCTGAAACACAAGTGCGTGATTGTGCTTGGCAGGGAGATGAGTTTCGAACGAATTCGCTCCACTCTTACCGAGAAGAACGACGAGAGTTTGGGGGAAATCGGAAAGACCTATTATGAGCTTGGCCAGATCGCGTGCGGCCTGGCGGCCTATATAAGAGGGCTGGGTTGGTCGGCTAGGGCACATCACGTGCGCAATGAACAAATCTTTCAAGTTCCCCACGCGGTCGACGCTGGCCTCGGTGAGCAGGGTAGGCTCAATTATCTCATCACGGCCAAGTATGGCCCACGAGTCCGGCTGGCTTCGGTGACCACGGATCTGGAGTTGGTCGAGGATAAGCCGGTGGACATCGGCGTCCAGGATTTCTGCGAAACGTGTCGGCTGTGCGAGCTTAATTGCCCTGCCGAGGCGTTGGCCGGCGAAAAGGCGGTTATCCGCGGATACAGGAGGTGGCCGCAGGATGCGGAAAAGTGCTTCCAGTTCTGGGTCTCGGGTGGAAACACCTTTGGATGCACGATGTGCTTGAATATCTGTCCCTGGAACAAGCCGCGAGCATTTGTACATAAGGTTGCATTTCTTAGCGCCGTTAGATCCGTGGTGGCCCGAAGGATGCTTTATTGGATTACCGTGATCTTCTATGGGAAAAGGAAACGCTGGAAGAAACTGCCGCTGCCCGAGAAGCTAGAGCTGCCTCCGGAGATCAAAGCCTTGGTCAGGCGGTCCAGCGGGGTAGCCGCCGGGGCCGACACGTAGGCAAGGCGTCGTCGCCGGCAAGACGTGAAAGAAGGACCTTCACGGCGGCGATTCGAATATCAGGCCAAGGACGGCAAGTGATTGGTTCACGCGCCATCTTTACTTGCCGTGCTGGATCATTGAACTTGTGCCTGGCTCTTCGATTGAGGTTGCAAGCGAAGAAAGAAAGGACGGAGCAATGAGCATGGACATAAATGGGTTCTTGGAAACCTACAAGGACCAACACATCCACATCACAAAGTCAGTGCCGCTTGAGCATGTTCCAGCCTTGATCGCAGAGGCCGACGAAACGATAGTTTTCGAGAATATCCAAGGCTATCCGGACTTCCGCGTGGTGGACAATTTATTCTGCAACCGCAGGACGCAGGCCCGCGTTCTCGGCTGCGAGCCTTCCGAAGTGGTTACATCGCTGGCTGAAGTCCTCCGCAAAGGCCCCCGCCCGCTCAAGGAAGTCGATGGCGGCCCTTGCCAGGAGAAGGTTCTTGAGGGCGATGACATTGACTTGGGCAAGCTGCCCATCGTGCGGCATACCGATGAAGATCCATATCCGTACACCACCTCCTTTGCGGTTCACCAAGACCCGGAAACCGGGCAATACAATCAGATGTACCCGCGCTGCGGCGTGCTTGGCCGCAATGAGATGGTCGCCTCCTTCGTGACGCCCACGGCGGTGGGAATGCTCGCCAAGCACCGCAAGGCCGGCACCCGCATGCCGCAGGCGATCGTGATCGGGGTTCATCCAGCTTGGGAGTTGGCTGGGTGCTATTCGTATCCGCACGAAGGTTGGTGGGAATTCGAACTCTTCGAGTCGATCACAGGCCAGGTGGGTGTTGTGACCAAATGCAAGACGGTTGATCTGGTTGTTCCGACTGAAGCCTCCATCGTAATAGAGGGTTATGTCGATCCGGCCAGAACCGCCCAAGATGGCCCATCCCCCGGACCGACGATGCTCTTCACTCCCTATGCCACACAGCAACCCATCTTCGAGGTCACGGCCATCACGATGAGCAAAGACCTGGTGTACCGAAATCACCAGATGACTCCATTCACGGACCATCAGGAGATGCCGCGGCTGTTCCACGAGGCGATCATCTATGAGCGTCTGTGTTCGATGGGACTTAAAGTTCTCGACGTGCATTTCCCCCAGGGTGGCGGATCGCTTTCGGTGATTATTCAAATCGAGCCGAAGATGGATGGACAGGTCACTGATGCATTGATGGCGGTGATGGGTTCACCCTGGCTGAACACCAAGATGGTGATCGCCGTCGATTCCGACATCAATATTTACGATTACCGGGACGTTCTTTACGCGCTATCAACGCGTGTCGATCCAAGCAAGCACGTGATCACTGTGGGCGGCGCGCGCGGCTTTCCGTTCGACCCGACAGCCGAGCCGATCATTGGCGCGTTTCCGGACACGGCCGACAGCCGTTTTCCCTGTGTCGTGGGCAAGTGGGGGATCGATGCCACCAAGCCCGCTCCGTACAGGCCCAAGGAGCGCAGGAACTATGAGCGGGCCTGGCCGCCAGGCTGGGGAAAGGTCAAGCTGGAGGACTACCTATGAGTTATGCGTACGTCGTAACCTACCAAGGACGGTGCGAGAATCCCGATGCGTTTGTGGATTATTACGTGAAGCACCACCTTCCGATCGCCTGGACGTTTCCCAAGATCAGCCGCATCGAGGTGGACCGCGGCGTTGATGGAGAGGGATTTTTTATGAGCGCGCGGCTAATATTTGACACGCTCGAGGATCTTCGCGCCGCTCTTGAATCACCCCAGCGCGAGCGGGCGCGGGCCGACATGGCCAATTTCCCGCATTTCGAAGGCCGGAATCCTCGCCATACGGTGGAAGTGCTGAATGTCCCACGTGAACGAGCGTAAGTCATCCCGCCAAGCGAAGCTATTCGAACCGATCGAGCTGCGCGGCGTGACCGCGCGCAATCGGATCATGCTGGCCCCTATGTGCCAGTACTGCGCGCCGGAAGCGGTGCCGCATGACTGGCATTTTGTGCACCTTGGTTCGCGGGCGGTCGGCGGCGCCGGGATCGTCATGACGGAGGCAATCTCCGTCGAGCCGGCCGGACGCATCAGCGGCTACGATCTTGGCCTCTGGAACGACGAGCAAGAACGAGCCTTCGCACGAATTGCTGCGTTCATCGGCGAACAGGGCGCGATTGCGGGCATCCAGCTCGGTCACGCCGGCCGCAAGGCTTGGCGGACACGGCCATGGGAAGGCCGGCAACCCCTATCTCCGCCGGAAGGTCAGTGGGAGATCATCGGTCCTTCCGCGGTGCCTTGGCAAGAGGGCGATCCTATCCCGCGCGAAATGACCACGGAGGACATCGCGCGCGTCATCGAACGATTCACTGACGCGGCGAGACGCGCCCTGCGGGCCGGATTTCGCCTGGTCGAACTGCATGCGGCACATGGTTACTTGTTTCATTCATTCTTCTCGCCGCTCAGCAATAAGCGTACGGATGGTTACGGAGGGGACTTTAGCGGCCGCACCCGGCTTCTTCTGGAGGCGGTCGAGGCGGTGCGTGAAGTTTGGCCGTCCGATTTGCCTCTATTCGTCCGATTGTCGGCAACGGACTGGGTAGAGGGCGGCTGGACGGTTGATGACAGCGTCGAGCTGGCCAAGCGCCTGGCCGCGGCGGGCGTGGATGTCATCGAATGTTCCAGCGGCGGGAATACACCCCAGCAGGATATACCGGTGCATCCCGGCTATCAGGTACCGTTGGCCGAGAAGGTTCGCCGCCAAGCCGGCGTAAAGACCGCCGCCGTCGGCCTTATCAGCGAGCCCGCTTTCGCTGAGGAGATTGTGGCAAGCGGCCGAGCCGATATCGTGGTCCTTGGGCGCATGCTTCTGTGGGACCCCTACTGGCCCCATCATGCCGCAAAGGCTCTGAAGGCAGAAGTGAAGCTGCCCATCCAGTACGAGCGTTCCAGCATCTTCTAACGGCTCGCCAGAGCTGGGCTATGGAGTAGGGGCTTCGTACTGGCGGCGCCTTGGGAATTTCCCGACCCGGCCGAATTGGGAACGGAAGCATGTACTTAACGCAAGGGCAGGCGCAAGAGAAAAGGCGGCGGCTTTCTAGAAGCGCGCCGCCCACATAGCCCTACTAGAGTAATTCCAGAACCGCCGTAACCAGCTTGAGTAAGGCCGTCATCAGGCCGGCGACTTTGGAGCAGACATCCATGTATTTAAACATGTCAATCCCCCTTATTCTAGAAATAAGCGATTCGCCACCGTTTAGACAGTCCGCGATGGCGAACGGACCAGCGGCCTCCGTGGCGCTGCCTTCAGGGGGCCAAGGCGGCGTCACGAACTAAGTCGCTGACCGGGGCACCTGCTAGGCATAGAGATTCTACTCCGGGACACATCTGGAACACGCGGAAGCTTGACGATGGGCAAAGGGTAGCTTTGGCGATAAAGGCGGCTGAAGGGAAAAGATTGAGATACAGGAGTTAGGTAGTTGTTTGCCCTAACGCGTTTACTCATTTGCGAATATCAAGTTGCGTCGATAGGATTCAATAAAATGGTATGAGATATTATATCATTTTAAGCTTGCCCATTTTCCTGCCGAAACGTATAATGATTGTTGAAAGGCCAAGCAAATGTCTCCATCCCAGGACATCTTGAAACAGCTTGATGACCGCAGAATAGAGCTTGGAATGTCCATAGCCGCATTGGCGCATCATGCCGGACTGAGCAAGGCAACTGTGCAGAAGGCATTGCGTGGGCGCGGTACGGATTCCTTTGATACGATGCGCGCAATTGATGAGGTTGTTGGCATTGGAGTTGTCGGTGCCAGAAATAGGACCGCAGGGGCGGTCATGCAAAGGCAGGCTCAGTCAAAAGCAAAGCACCTTGTGGAGCTTGTTGCTGGCAACTCAGCTTTGGAGAATCACAGGATTACTGTTGAGAGAGCCTGTGACCTTGAGCGTGTAACGGCCGAGGAATTGCTGAGAGGCGCTAAGCTGGCATTATGGGCTTAGGGAGACGTGGCCCAACGGCGAACACTCACGTATACAGAGCTGCTTGCCGCCCAAGAGGAGGGCTTAAGAGCAGCAAGCACCCACTACCTCAGTCGGCGTCCAACCAAACGAATGGCCCCTTTTACCGACCAATGGATGCTTCGTCTCCATTGGGAGATATTCCACTCGGCATGGGCGTGGGCGGGCAGTATACGAAAGGACCGACCGGATTACGGCATTCCAACACCCCAAGTTCCCGTTGCGCTGTATAACTTGAGCTTGGACGTACATGCATGGCAACATGAGCCAATCGTCGCTTCGGCCGATTTGCACTGGAGAGCCGTCGAGATACACCCCTTTTTTGATGGCAATGGACGATGGGTGAGGTTGATGGCGAACATTTTTTTGAAGCAACGCACGAATCAAGTAATTGTCTGGCCCCCAAGCATACGACAATCCAGCACGGTATTCCGAGATCGGTACGTTGACGCGATTGAGGCGGCAGTAAATGAAACGAACCCTGACCCTCTGTATAATATCTGCCGGAGTTTGCCTCGTGAATAAGAAGAAACCGAATCCCGAGAAACGCGGCCCAAAGCCAGATCACGTCAAACTTGACGGCGATTGGTAAGAGGCTGTCAAGAAAGCCCTAAAGAAGAAGCGTCCCAAGGGCTAGGAAGAAAAGCCTTGCGGCGAAGCTGAGAAGTGACGATTCAGGGGAACTGATTGGTTGCAATTCTCTGGCCACATCCAACAATAGGCGCGTGCTCTTTTGGCAGGAGACAGCGCCATGTTGGGATGGATAGGCTTAATTGGCTTGTGTGTTTCGGTCCTTTCACTAACGGTGAACCTTGTGCAGTGGATACAACAGAGTAAGACTAAAGATGGCTTATTGTCGTTGAAAACGAGCATTCTGCAGATTCGGGCTTGGTGCAACGACGCGGAAGAGAAAAAGCTCATCGGCCTTGATGCGCGGGAACAAACCTTTGTAAGCAGCCTTGGGCACAACCTAAATATCGTTCTGCATCAAATTGACAATATGCTCGGCGAGGGATTGAAGGGTGACTTGAAGCGGCGAAGTGGCGGGTGGTGGAAACGTTGCTTGCGGTTTCTGTTTCCGTTAGCGCCTATTCCGTACGAAGCTCCAAGCGAACGGCCACGCGCGGCGACAGGCCCCACATCTGAATCAGGCGACGCGATCTCGAAAAACCAGCCCGAGTAGCCCTCTTTGCGTTAAGTACATGCTTCCGATTGGAAATTGCAACCTCCGTCAGCCCCACCGTTTGAACAGCTCGTGCTCGATTTCCAGACGATCCAAGACCTTTCCGATCGTCTGGCGGATCAGATCGTCGATCGTTTTGGGTTTGTGATAGAAGGCCGGCAGCGGCGGAAGAATCACCGCGCCTATCTCCGCCGAACGCGCCATTAGGCGCAGATGACCAAGGTGCAGCGGGGTCTCCCTGACCAGCAGAATCAGCGTGCGGCCTTCCTTGAGCGTAACTCCGGCGGCACGGATCATCAGATTCTGCTCGTAGGAATTGGCGATGCCCGAAAGCGTCTTGATCGAGCAAGGCGCCACGACCATTCCGCCGGTAAGGAACGATCCGCTGGCCAGCGAGTCGGTCAAGTCGTCGTTCGGATGCAAGGCATCGGCAAGTTCTTCAACCTCGCTGGGCTCGTATGATGTTTCCAGTTTGATATTCTGCCGGGCGTTCTGCGATAGGATGAGATGCGTTTCGACATCGTCGCGCTCCTTAAGAAACCGCAGCAGCTCGATGCCGTAAATGGCACCGCTGGCGCCGGAGATGCCAATAATAATGCGTTTTTGCTTCATGTTGTGAGTTCTCTATGCAATCGATCGACGAATTCGATCTTCTGGCGACCAGGCGGGCGGCTGCATAGCGACCCCGCGATCATACCGGCCAGGGATACCGGCAGGGAAATCAATATGTGGCTGAACTTGGGCATATCTGTCGCCAGCAGCAGGATCACGTATGTGACAAAGCCGGCGATGACGCTGATGAATCCGCCGACGTGATTGGCGCGGCGCCACCATATCCCGGCGATCAGCGGGACCGCGAACGCCGAGCCTGTGCCTCCTATGACGATGGCGATGATAATTCCGATGTTTTGGCCCCGGGCCAGTATCGCCAGGATCGTAGTTAACGCGCCCACGGCCAGCATCACGATCCGTGCAACACGGATGGTTTGCTTGTCCTCGGCGGCGGGATTGATGTGCTTGCGATAGATATTGTTGGCGAATTCCGCTCCCGCAGCCAGCAGCATGTGGTCCGTGGTGGACATAATGGCTGCAAGAATCCCGGCGGTGGCCACTCCGCGGACAACGCCCGGGAACAACGCGTTCATGACGACAATGTACGTATAGTCGGTATTCTCCAATTCGGGTTCCAGGATCAGAGCGGCCGCTGCGACGCCCAAGTAACCTACCAGGTGGAAAACGAGCGACATGCCCGAGGTAAGACCCAGCGCAGCCCTTGCCCCCCTGACATTCTTGGCCGTGAATATGCGCATAATGATGTGCGGGGAGCAGATAACCACCAGGACCACGCCAAGCGACATGCCAACATAGCTCCATGGTGACAGGCCCGGATGGAGAGTGAGGAAATGCGGATTGGTCGATGTCGCCCTGGAGACCATGGACCCGATCCCGCCGAAGTGTATCATCGCAGCGACCGACAGACCGATCATGCAAAGGAACATCAGCACCCCCTGGGCGAAGTCTGTCCAGCTTACCGATAGCATTCCCCCCAGTACCACGTATGTCACAAAGACGGCTCCCACGAGCAGGACCGCGTACTGAAAGTCGATTCCCAGGACGTAAGCCATGGCCAGTCCGCCACCCATCAATTGCGGAACGATATAGGCGGGGAACAGTAGCAGTACGAAAATGCTGACGGCCAGGCCGGTGGCGCTGTTGAACCGGTCAGTCAAGAACGCCGACATTGTGAATTTGCCCCTCTGTTCGCTGTAGCGTCGCAGCGGGCCGCTCACCAGCAACAGCGACAGCGCAAAGCCAAGGGCCGAACCCACGCCGAAGGCGATCGTGGTAAAGGACCAGCCGAACCGATACGCCAAGCCGAGAAACCCCAGGAAACTTGCGGCACTCAGCAGCGCGGAGAACTGCGCCGCGCCGTTAACCCAGATGCCGATACTTCGTTCGGCGCCCCAGTACGCCGATGAGGAGGCCCCGGCTTTCCGGCGGAAATGCATCGCCAGAAGAATGCATCCGGCGAAGTAGACGAGGGTTATTGAAAGTTCCAGAGTTTTCAAGGCGTCTTCTCCCGCCCCTCAAGCAGAAAGGCGGAACCGAGACCGAAAGCCACCGCAAGCACGCCCAACAAGATATGAGCCCAAGTGATCAAGGGAAGACCAAGCGGCGCAATGCATTCGGGCTGAACCATCAACAGTCCCCAGGAGGCCAGCCACACTCCCACGAGCACAAGGGCCAGTTGCAGATATCGGTTTCTTCCAACCAAGGGAACTTTCGACATTGGCTTGTCTCTTACGCCAGGTAATCCAATTTCACGATCTCATACCCGCAACTTATGCGCCTTTCCAGATGTGGATCGGTCAGGGCGCATCGGAAGTAGCTGCCGTAGATTGTCTGGCCGGCCAAGGTGGAAATCGTACCGGAGAATATCACCAGAGAGTCACAGTCGGCGTCGGAGAGTCTGGATTTCACCAGATCGATGATATCGGGCGCCGACAAGATCGCAGCTAACGGCGCCTTCTGATACAAAACTTCATCTTCGCCAGGAGCGGGCCTGACCCAGCTTTCAAGCAGGATATCGTCCCAATGATCCTGCACGTCGCGATAGTCCCAGACTTCCGTGGAGATCACGTTGGGGCAAACTTGCTTGGACAGCAGCATATCGCGCGTTTCCAGCTCCCGGTCCGTGTGGTCGCTGCCAACGGCGACGTAGACGGCATCTCCCATCAGCAGCAGGACGAACTCCGCCTCGCCGGAGGTTTTTTCACTGACCACTTCGATGCGGCCCTCCGTGGTGATGTTGCCGCTCAGGATCGGAAAGAGCATCGGTATCGAAGGCGGCGGGGGCACACCTTCGCGGGCGAGTTCCTCTATGTGCGCCTTGGTGGCCGAGACATCGCGGCCGACGTATCCCGCATTGATCATCCGCTTGGTGGTGAAATGCAACGGAGCAGCGCCGGACTGGCTGACAACGGTCAATTTCAGCATTGGGATAGAACCTTGTGGATATGGTGCATGTTGGTCATCGCTTGCCTTCTGGATCATCTGGGCCGAAATAGTGCACCTCGAACAAGAGGCAGCCTTCCTCGCTCTTGAACGGACCGTGTTTGACATGCGGAGGCCGGCAGGCATAGGTCATCGGGCCGAACGTCTCGTTGCCCACGGTAAGGGTGCCTGAAAGCTGAAAGATTTCCTCGAAATGCTCGTGCTCGAAAGGCTCAGTGGTGAAAGCGCCCGGCTCAAAGCGAAGTAGCCGGGTGCGAAGGCCTTCTCTGTTCTCCTCATCCAGCCAGCCGGAGAGAATCTTGTGTTTGATGCCTTCGGGATAGCCCGGGATATTCTCCCACCCCGTCGAAAGATCGACGCGGTAGAATTCCTTGTGTTCCTTCAGAGAACGGCTGTTTCCTGGCGAGTGATTGGCCATAGGGTCAACTCCATGCAGGATCGTCCGCCCTCCACGCGTTTGGGCGGCCGCTGTGGACAGCTTCACAGTCCAGCGAATCTTGGGAAGAGGATTATACTCAGAGGCCCTCTATTGCGACCAGAGGGAAATACCTTACGACCAATACTGCATTGTCGCCCCTGGTGCTTGATCCGGATCCATATGGGGCGACTCATCTGTCTACTGCTTGGCACCTGGGGCATGGACTCTCAGGAGCTTTTTCTGAGCGTCATCTCGAAAAAAATGTATCCACTGCTTCTCACCGTCGCTTGGCGGGTCTGGCAACATACGGCAAATGCGTGTTGATAGCGTTTCCTCGTATTGCCAGGGGATCTGGCCCTCGGGCTACTGGCGTCCCTCGGGCATCGCGTGAATCGGCATCGGTGTAACTCATTTCCTGCAAATAACACCTGAGGCATTCTCTAGCATGCTGGTCTGGCCGATCTTGGCCTCACCGCTTCCGATAGCAAAGGGTGCTTTAAGGGCAGGGACGGTTCAGGAATCGAGAAGGCAACGTAACTCCCCCAATTTAAAGAGCTTGCGGATGCCCTCGGCGGGCAACGGAGAGGGCGGGATTCGAACCCGCGGTACCCTTCCGGGCACACGGCATTTCCAATGCCGCCCGATCGGCCACTCTGGCACCTCTCCTGGCTGCGAAGCGCTCACATGATAGCAACTTCGCCCTGGCGTACAAGGCGTCTGGGGAGGTGGTGGGATTGGTTGCGAGCAATCCGTTGCTGCGATTTGCCCGGGTGGCCGCGGACACCGCTGGGCAGAGACGATTCCGTGCGCATAGCCCAGCCGAGAAACCCCGATTTTCTTGGGTTTTCTTCATTTTTTCACCTTGACGCCGGTTATGGCCGGGCGCAACATACGTCGGAAAATCGGGCCGCGGGCCTTGAAGACACTAAGCAGCGGCAAGGCCAGGACAGTGCCAGCCGCTACGCAGCAGTGCGGATCTCCGTGGCAGGGTATGATCGTCAGGTCTATCGAATTGAAGGAGCGACAAGATGGCCAAAGCGTTGACGAAGTCGCAGATCATGTCGAAGCTGGCTGAAAACTGCGCCATGACCAAGAAGGATGTTATCACCGTAACCGAGACGCTGGTTCAGCTGGCGTATGCGGAGGCCCCGAATGGCTTCACCATTCCAGGGCTGGGCAAACTGGTGCTGGTGAACCGCAAGGCCCGCATGGGCCGCAATCCAGCCACAGGCGAGCCGATCCACATTCCCGCCAAGACGGTGCTGAAATTCCGCATTGCCAAGGCGGCCAAAGACGCTGTCCTGTAAGGCGGCCTTCGGCAAACTGGATGCCTTTGGGCCGGCCTCGGCAGACGGGATCGGCCCATTTCCTATGCGCCACGTGCTGGCTGTAGAAGGACCGGGGGCGGCTTGGGGTTTCGTCATGGCCTGGCTGCCGCGGCCTAGGTCGTTTCGGCCGTAGAATGCAGCCGGAAGCGGCTTTTGGTCTGAGGAAGGGGCAGGTTGAGGCTTCTCAACCGGCCGGGGCTACTTTCCCACGATCTTGGAGATTCGCACACGCACGTACTTCTGGCGGTGGCCCATCTTGGTGCGGGAGGCCTTGCGCCTGCGCCAGCGATAGACGTGGAGTTTCGGCCCCTTGGCCCGGGGTTCGACGATTTCGGCGACGACCTTGGCGCCCTTCACCACCGGCGTGCCGACTTTGACTTTTCCTTCCTCGCTGATCAGCAGAACGCGATCGAACTGGATTTCGCTGGCCTCTTCGGCCAGGTCGCGCAGGTCAACATCCAGAACGTCCCCCTCACAGACACGAAACTGCTGGCCGCTGTCTTCGATAATCGCATACACCTGATGACTCCTCACTGCTAGGTAGAACAAGACATTATGTCGGCTTACCGGACATTGTCAAGCTGAGTTGGCAAGATCTCCACTGTGCCGTTGGCGCCGAGGCGATCTAACGCCGCATTGCCTCGGGAAGTTTCTGCATGAATAGCGCCGAGGCCACGGCCCCGCGATAGAGATGCTCGAGGCGGAAGCGTTCGTTCGGGCTGTGGACGTGTCCCTCCGGCAGGCCGAAACCCAGCAGCACGGCGTCCAGGCCCAGAAGCCGCTGAATCAGCTCGGTTACCGGCACCGAGGCCCCGCTGCGGATAAATGCGACCTTGCCCGTTTTGGGTTCGAACGCTTCGAGGCATGCCTGCGTGGCGGCCGTCATGGCGGCAGAGTCCCGCCCCAGCAGGACCGGGCGGGCCTTGGCCCTGACCTCGATGCTGGCGGCCACGCCCGGCGGGCTGTGTCCGGCTACGAATCGCTTGAAACCGGCCACAATCTTCTCCGGGGCCTGCTTGGCCACCAAGCGCATGGAGATCTTGGCTGAGGCATGGGAGGGTATGATCGTCTTGGAACCGGCATCGGTATACCCGCCGACGATGCCGTTACAGTCTAGCGTCGGGCGGGCCCAGAGCCGCTCCAGTGCGGAATATCCGCTCTCGCCGCCGGATAGGCTCTCTAAGTGCATCTCGGCGGCGCAGGCGGCTTCGTCGAAGGGCAGCTCCTGCCAGGTGGCCCGTTCGTCGTCGGCTAGCGGCAGGACGTCGTCGTAAAAACCGTCGATCGCCACCCGTCCGCTGCCGTCGTGCATCTGGCCGATTATCTTGGCCAGGACGTTGATGGGGTTGGTAACGGCCCCGCCGTAGAGCCCGCTGTGGATGTCCCGGTTGGGGCCCTTGATTGTCAGTTCCACGTATGCCAGTCCGCGCAGCGCGTAGGTGATGCTCGGTATGCCCTCGGCGAAGAAGGCCGAGTCGCTGATCACCGCCGCGTCCGCCCGAAGCTGCTCGGCGTGTGCGGCTATAAATGGCTCGAGGTTCGGCGAGCCGATCTCCTCGGCGCCCTCGATGAGCAGCTTGAGGTTGACTGGCAGGTGCGTGCCGCTTTGCCGGTGGGCCTCAATGGCCATCAGGTGGGCGAAGAGCTGACCCTTGTCGTCGTCTGCCCCGCGGGCGTAGATCCAGCCGTCGCGCACCACCGGCTGAAACGGTGGGCTTTGCCAGTCTTCCAGCGGTTCGGGCGGCTGGACGTCGTAATGGCCGTAGATGAGCAATGTCGGGGCGTTCTCATCGACCTGGAGGCTAGCCAGGACGTTGGGCTTTCCGTCTGTGGGCGCGACATTTGCCTCCAGGCCGAGCCTGCGCAGGTGCCCAACGAGCCAGTCGGCCGCCTTGTCGCAGGAACCGTCGTCCCTGTTGGCGATGCTGGCAATGCCCAGCAGCTCGAAGAGCTTTTCCAGTTGCTGCTGGCGGTGGGACCGGAGGTATTCGGCTACGGCCTTCGGCAGCATTGGCTGTCCTTTCGAATCTTCTCGGCGGGCTGTTTGCGGGCAGGCGTTTGCTACTTCCAAAACTCCCACCAGCGTTTTCGGGCGAATTGCCGGTCGCGTGCGACTTGGCGGGCCATTTTGGGCAGGGCGGGCAGCTTGACCTGCATGTCGCGAAGCCTCTGCCGGGCGAAGTTCTCAGGGTGCTCGCGGAACACGGTCAGCGTCTTTTCCGTAAAGAACGCCGATTCGCGCGGCAGCTCGTCGTTGCCGTAGAATTTCAGGGTCTCTGCCAGGCACAGTGCGGCCTGGAAACCTTTGCCGCGGGTGGCGGCCTTGTCATTGGTCGAGGCCGCCGATTCGACCAGCATGTAGAAGAGGCTCAGCCACTGGGCCAGATCGATAATGCGGCTGGGCTGGTCGGTGGGGTTAATCTGTTCGGCCGTGCCGCTTGTGGGCGTCGAGCTGTCGCAGCGGAAGTGGAAGGCGTGCTTGCGGCCGCAATGCTCGCAGTGCGCCTCCACTACGGCCATGCCGTCTATGTCAGGCGGCGTTTGAGGCGGGTCGATTCCCCAGGGCCCCTTGCCGCAGGCCCCGCAGGCGGTGGCCATCAGGTAGTATCGTGTCTCGTTAAAGCTGTGGGCTGCAAGCGGGGGGTCCATGGCCAAGCGCTTATTCTTCTTCTGCGGTGCCGCGTTCCAATGGACGCGTAATCGTCTCAACCGTGCCTTTCAGGCTTGCCTTGCCCTTGGGCCGTTCGGTTTCGCCGGCCGGTGTTTCTGTTTCGGGCGCGGGCTGCTCGGCCCCGAGGAGCATGATCTTCATCAACTTACCTACGACGGGCATGATCGTCCGCTTGCCGATTGCCTCGGCCCGCCGCTCGAAGTTGTCCGAGTCGATCCTGCCGGCTTCGATGCCCTTGGTCATTTCGTCCAGAAATTCCTGCTGGGCGGCTATCAGCTCACCGGCGATAGCTAAGAGTTCTATTTGCTTGTCCGAAAGCGAGATCTTGTAATCCGAGCCGACAGGGACGAACGTGATTTTCTGGCCCTTCGGATCCGTCACGACGACGTCCGAGCCGATCTGCTCAAACTCCAAGTCATCCACGGAGACATTCTTGATGCTCTCCGTGACGCCGATTCCCTCGGACTTGCTGGCCAGCACCGAGCGGACGTCGTCAGGCAGCTCGATGCCGAGCTGATCCTTCACCAAAGCCTCGAAGTCCTGGACCTCGGTCTGGATTTCCTTTGCGCCGCTAAGTAAGGCCAGCAGGGCGTTGGGTTCGGCGAAGAATTCTAGCACTTGTTCTTGCTGTCCGGCTTGGGCGGCTGTGATAAGCTCGGCCACCTTCTGCTTGACCAGTCCGATTGGCCCCTCGGCGCCCTCGGCAAGCGGTTCTTCTTCGCTGGTGGTCGGCAGCGTAGGTTTTTCGCCTTGAATCCGCCTGGAGATCGCCGCCTGGTCGGCGAGCAGATCAGAGTCCACATTGTGCTCCGTGATAGGGGCGTGCGAGTCGTGATTTGGATCAAAGACCGCCGGCGCAGCCTCCGATGCCTCCCTGCGGTCGCAACCGAGCCCCATCAAGATCACGCAGGTCAGGGACAAGACAGTAGCCCAGTACTTCATGACAAACTCCTTGTGATAACTCCGTTGGTCGATTCTGGCGTGACGTTGTTTCATAAACTTCCCGCCGCTGGCGAGCCATTATGCCAAACCGCCCTTGGTCGCTACGATCCTCCAGAAGTCCGACGGCAACTCCGAAATTATACCGTACCTTGTCTGAATGTAGATACCACCGGCGATCAGCCCCGTCGCCAGCACCATCGTCAGGGCCAGCAGCTCGGCGTCATTGCTCGCCTTCTGACCTGGCGTCCACCAAATCGTCACGGCCAGCAGATACACCAGCGCTTGGGCAACCCACAGCCAGATCGACATCGCCGAGCCGGTCAGGGTCTTGTGCAGCGCCGGAGGGCCTACGAAATAAGCAACCGAAAGAGCGAAAAACACGATCACTTCCAGAACCGCCAGGGGCAAGGCAACCCAGAAGCTACGGACGCCGAAAAGGCGTATAAAGCTCACGGCCGGTTCCTTTCGCCATGGCTTGCCGATATCCGGGCCAATGGCAAAGTTCTATTCTTTTCATTCTGTGCTGCCGTGGCAAGCTCTTAATCCGCGCCTGCCGGTAGAGGCTCACCGGGGTGAGAATCCAACCGGCACCTGCGGGTTCGCCTCGCGGTGGTTTCCGGCCGACGGCAAGGCTACTGGGCGAGGCCCGTCTGCGTGCGCGGCCGATATCCAAAATGCCGCGATCAACCGCCGATCAGCTCGCGGAGGTACCTAGCGTAAGGGGGAAAGGCCACCTCCGGCTCGGCGATCTCGGGATGCCACTTCTTCTCCCACTCCAGCGTCAGGTAGCCATCGTAGCCGCCGGCACGCAGCAGGTTAACCATTTCGGCAAGCGGCACGCTGCCTTCGCCGGGTAGCACGGGCTGGCCTGCCTTGCTGTCGTCCAGCCGGCTGTCCTTTACGTGCGTGTAGACGGTGTATCGGCCGATGTTGTCGTAAGACTCCTGAGGCGTCTCGCCCATGTAGCGGTGTGGGTGGTTGAGGTCCCAGAGCACACCGAGGTTCTCGGCCTTGACACGCTCAAATACCTTTCTCAGCGGGGCCGTGCTGACCCAGTCGTCGTGGGTTTCGACGGCCACCGTAGCCGGCGCGGCGACCGCGGCCATCTCCTCGAGCACCTCGAGTGAAATTTCTATCGCCTCCTCGAGCGGAGTGCCTTTCAGTTGCCCACCGAAAACGCGAATGTACTTCGTGCCGAAAATCCGGCACAGCTCTGCGTAGCGAGCCACTTCCTCCACGGAGGCCTTCCTGTCTTCCTTGGCCGCGGTGAACATGTAAGCCCCGCTTGAAAACCCGCTGACGGCCAGGCCGGCGTCGTCGAATTTCTTCTTGGTCTGCTCTGCCTTGTCGGAAAACTCCGGCAGCTTGTAGACGTCCATCTCGCCCTGTAGGCCGCGAAAGTCCACACCGTCGTAGCCGTACTCTTTCGCCCGTGCGATGATCGTATCGATGTCCCATTCGGGACAGCCCAGTGTCGTGAAGGCAATTTTCATGAGTGTGGTCTCCGAGTTCTTCCGTTGTCTGTGGAAACAGAACCTACGATTGTTCTTCCTCTTCCAGTTCGCCGGCCGGGCTGAGCGTCTCGCCCTCGCCCTTGGCCAGGAGTTTTATCTTCTTCTCCGCCGCGGCGAGAATCGACTGGCAGAGCTTGATGAGTTTGGTCGCTTCGGCGTATTTCTCGATCGACTCTTCCAGAGGGACTTTGCCCTCTTCGATCTGGGAGACTATTTTCTCCAACCCTTCGAGCGCCTGCTCGAACGTCTTTGTTTTTTTCGTCTTTGTCATCGTCCCTGCTCTTTCCCAGGAGCGTTAAACAGCGTTCCTTGCGAGTTGGTGGGCCCTTCGCGGGGCCGGGGCTCTGTGATGGCGCTCGACTCGCCGGACCGCCGCGACGTACCCTGGCCGTCTACCACGCTTCTGAACCTTCCGTCGGCGAGTTCGGTCTCCACGGCCTGGCCGCGACGAACCTGCCCGGCGGACCGCAGGATACACCCGTTGGCTCGGCGCGTCACGCTGAAACCGCGCTGCAGGACGTTTCTATAACTCATCGCCTCCAATTGCCGTTGCATGGCCGCCACGTGCTGGCGGGCAAGTTTGAACCGGTGCCTGGGGTGGACCGCCTGGAGTTGGTTTTCAAGCTGGGTTAGCGAGTTGCTAGCAAGCTTGCTCCGCGCGCCGAGCGCCCATCGCAGTTGCGCGGTGAGTTGCTGCAATCTGGCCCAGGCCCGCTCGGCCAAGCGTGCCGGATGCAGGGCCGCCAGCCGGTTGGCCGCCGGCTGGAGCCGCGCCGCGGCGCCGGCGAGCCTCTCCCGAACGCCCGCTCGAAGTCTGTGCGTCAGTTCGTCCAATCGCTGTGTCTGCGTCCGCAGCCGCCCCGTCGGGTCGCGAAGGACAGCGCTGCGGCCCACCGACTCCAGCGCCGCACGCGCGCGGGCAAAATCGTCGCCGACTTTGCGGTGCAGGCGCGAGGCCAGTTGCGCTGCGTGGCGGCGGATGTCGTCGGCGTTCGGCACGGCCAGCTCAGCCGCTGCCGTCGGCGTCGGCGCACGCACGTCGGCGGCCAGGTCGGCGATGGTAACGTCCACCTCGTGTCCCACGCCGGAGATGATCGGCGTTTTGGCGGCGAAGATCGCCCTGGCGACGATCTCTTCGTTGAATGCCCAGAGGTCCTCCAGGCTGCCGCCGCCCCGGCCGACGATGATCGTGTCAATTTCGTAGCGAGCGGCGTTGGCATCCAGCAGACGAATCGCCCGGGCGATTTGCTCGGCCGCACCCTCGCCCTGCACGAGTACGTCCACCAGGTAGACCTCCGCAGCCGGCCAGCGGCGCATAAGCGTTCGGCGAATGTCGCGGATGGCCGCTCCGGTCTGGCTGGTCACCACGCCGACCGCGCGAGGAAATCGCGGCAGGGTTTTCTTGCAAGCGGCCTCGAATAGGCCTTCGCCGGCGAGCTTGGCCCGAAGCTGCCGAAAGGCCAGCTCCAGCGCGCCGGCGCCCTTGGGCGTTATTCGCTCGGCGTAGAGCTGCAACTGCCCGCGGACGTCGTAGACGTCGATCCGGCCCTCGACGACGACCTCCAGGCCGTCGGTGGGCTGAAACTTCAGCCGGCCGGCATGTTGACGGAACATCGCCACGTCGATGGACGCCCCGGCGTCCTTCAGCCGAAAGTACAGGTGCCCGGAAGTGTGCAGCTTGACGTTGCTGAGTTCTCCGACGACCGAGACGCGCTGGTCGAATGCATCGGCCAGGGCGTTCTTGATCCGGGCGATCAAGGCCGAAACTGACATCGGCCCGCGGGCCTGGCCGCCTTCGCCTTCGGAAAGAATCTTCTCGGTGACGTCTTCTCCGACGTCCGGGCTCTGGCTGGCCCCGCGGGCCTTATCCGGATCGAAAAGCGTAAATTCAGCCGCCATAGCGGCCACAATTCTACCGGCCAAGGCGGCGAATTGCACGCCGCACGGCGACAGCTAGCCGCTCGCGGCTAGCCAACGTTATTTCGTTGCTCTTTGCTCGATCTTTGTCCGCTCCCTGGCGGTCGCGGCTCGTTCGGCGCCGAATGCGAGCATCTGGACAAACAGCCGGCGGCGAGATACGTTGTGGGATATGCATCTCAAGGTCACCATTGTGGGCGACGGCGCGATGGGCACGGTCTGTGCGATGATCCTCACGGAGAACCGCTGCGGCGTGCGGCTATGGTCGGCGTTTCCCGAAGCGGCCGAGAAGCTGGCCCGGACGCGAGAAAACACGCGGTTTCTGCCCGGCCATAAGCTGCCCAGCGCCGTGGAGGTCACCAGCGACGACGCCAAGGCCTTCCAGGGGTCCGACATCGTCATCTCGGCCGTCCCCACGCAGTTCACGCGCGGCATCTGGCAGCGCCTGGGGCCGCACTATCCACCCGAGCTCGCCATCTGTTCGGTAACCAAGGGCATCGAGAAGGGCACGCTGCTTCGCCCCACGCAGATCATCCGCGACGTGCTGGACGATGCACCCGACTCCGACAGGGCCGTTGCCGTCCTGTCCGGGCCGTGCATAGCCCCGGAGGTGGCTCGCAAGCTGCCGGCCACCGTGACGGCCGCCTCGCGGGATGCATCTTTGGCCAAGAGAGTCCAGGGGCTTTTCAGCCGCCCTTACTTCCGCGTGTACACCAATACCGACGTCGTCGGCACGGAGATCGCCGCGGCCAGCAAGAACGTCATCGCCATCGCCGCGGGCATCCTCGACGGCCTGGCCGCCGGGGACAACGCCAAGGCGGCCCTGCTCACGCGCGGCCTGGCCGAGATAACCCGGCTGGGCCTTGCCGCCGGCGCGCGAGCCGAGACGTTCGCCGGCCTGGCCGGCATGGGTGACCTGGTGACCACCTGCTTTTCGCCCATCGGGCGCAACCGCTCGTTTGGTGAGGCCGTCGGTCGCGGCGCGACCGTCGAGCAGGCGCTGGCCGCTACAGCCTCGGAGGTCGAAGGTGTGACCACGGCCGTCAGCGTCGTCGAGCTGGCCAAACGCCTCGACGTGGAAATGCCCATCACCCACGCCGTCCACGACGTGCTGTTCAAGGACAAGGCGCCCGCCGACGCCATCAGCGAGCTGATGAGCCGGCCGCTAAAGGCCGAGGCTTAAGAAAAAGAAATTCACCGCAGAGGGCGCCGAGATCGCAGAGGCTTACGGGAACTCTTGATAGCGGCAGGCTGGGTCGAAGCGCAACTTGGGATTCTCGTCACAACAGGGTGATAATGACATCAGGCAAGTAATCGATCACTGTTACAATTTGGGATGATTCAATCTTTAAGAGGGATGGACGTTATGGATACAGGTAAATTCCGAAGCTCGTCATCTGCGTGTGCTTACTTTTGGCAGACTATCGCGATCGCGTGTATCCTGGCTCTGAGCGGCTGTAGTGGAAAAGGTGAATGTGCTGACAGGAGACCGCAGCCAGAAGCCGGCGGGACAGCCCCAGAGATGGCGACACAGCAGGCTGTTGTTGAGATTGTCAGGGCAGAAACGCTAAACAATCGCAAGATCGTTTTGCAAACGCGAGGGAAAGAATTCGAAGAGGGCGACTTTTATCCGGTAACATTGTGGGGTTGGACTGATTTCGTGATCCTGGAATCAGCGCGGGTGGTTGAGTCAGATATACCGGGGATAGGGAAAGTCCTGCTTGGTCCTCCTACTACATGTGATTCGATCTTCGAGGCGCTCATAGGACCGGACGGAACAGAAAAAAATCGCCTAGCGAAGAAACCGGTAGTCTTTATCCCTCTCATTAAGAAAGGGAAGCTGGAGAAGCTGTGTGGTATTCTGGAACTATCGCGGAGCAGTATTGCCCCTGTCGATGGCAAACAGGAGTTCCCGTTGGAACTGCCAACCTACGCAGCCGAGGGAGCTCTTGACGACATTCCTTTTGAAGGTCTTCGTCCACTGTTTGTCTATCTTGTAGAATGCCCTTACGGGCAGCCCGGTGGGCTGACGGCACTGAAATTTCTGAATTTCTATGTGGAAGTAAAGGAAATAGAGGGACGCTAACCGCATTCTTGGACAGGAAGCTAATCCGGTGCAGCGGTTGAGGGGGGCAGGGCAAGATCGCGGCGCGTGCTGACGATCAACTTGATGTTCGTCTTGCTTCTGTTATCATGATTTCAACAGAGCATTAGCATCCCTATTTCTCCCAAGTGGGTCAAAAATGCGATGCGAGCTGGAGCACACAGATGAGCTATGCAAACCGAACCAAATCGTTTCGGCCTAGGCCGATGGCTGTTGTTTACCTGTATTTTGTTGTGGGATGTTTGTTGCCTGTTTTAGTCCGATACGCAAGGGCACGTCAGATTGTATCAGAGGGATCAGCGCTAGGCTTTTGGGTCGCGGATGAGGAAAAAAGATCTGATAAGGTACCAATATTCGAACATGAACTTAGCGATTCTTCTCGCTCTCACATCGTCGGGATGGCATGCCTCTGGTCTACTTTACCAGTATTGCTTTGTGAGTGTTTCGTCGGCCTAATACTGGCCCTGGGGCTGACGATGGCCCTACGATTTGGAGGCCGCCGCTTGAGAGCTGGCACAATTGTCGCCTTGCCAGCAATAGCGGCGTTGGAGATAGCGGTCCGAATAGTTGCGTTTGGTGATATATATAATCGGAGTCTTGGAGTATCGTCAATACTCACATCAATCTGTGATTTTTTCGAGCTGATGCGGCTTGGAAGCGTCCCCGCCGGCGTAATGCTAGTAGCATCGCCTCTTCCATGGGTGGTGATGCTGCCAGGTGGCGCCCTCAATGTGGGATGGTGGTTTGCCTTGCCCTTCTTGGCTCCGCGCAAGAAACTGGCTTCTACGTAAACAATGACACCTGTATTGTTATTGTTGAAGAACCCTTTGGAATAGCGGGGCGCTAACCGCATTGTTGGACAGGAAGCTAATCCGGTGCAGCCGTTGAGAGGGGCAAGGCAAGATCGCGCCGGATGGCCGCAAGGAGTCAGGATGCCAGCCGCGCCGGAAAATCTGGCGACGCTAACCAGATTTCCACCTACCAACTGCAAGAACAACTAAAAAGCATAAGGCGATGATTTCAATGAGGCTGACAGTGATTGCGGTCTTGCGCGGGACAGTGGTGACACTGTTGGCTGGGTGTCTCCTGGGTGTCGGAGTGCTATACTTCTTGCCGGAAATCGCTGACCCAGCTCCTGGGATAAGCGCAGATCCTTTGGTGGGGATTGCAGTCTGGGCTGCGGCTGTTTCTCTTGGTGCTGTTGAGGCGGTTAGTTATTGCAGGAGGAAGAAGAAAACCCAAGACCTTGATCGAAAGTGAATTATGTGGGCAAGGACCAAGGGGGAAATAGAGGGACACTAACCGCATTCTTGGACAGGAACCTAATCCGGTGCAGCCCACGTAGGCTGGGGCGCAGCCCCACCTTTTCCAGCACAATACCGCATCCCCAACAAAATGAAGGTGGGTCTTCGTTCCACTCGACCCAGCCTACACCCTGGCAGTTTCGTAGGCGGGAATACAGGGTCGCTAACCGCATTTTTGGACAGGAACCGAATCCGGTGCAGCGGTTGAGGGGGGCAAGGCAAGATCGCGCCGGGTGGCCGGGAAATCTGGCGACGCTAACCGGAGTTTCTGCCTTTCTTGCTTTTCTATTTGCCAAAACATGGTTAGCGTCGCTATTTCTTAGGACAAGATAGAGCCTAATATCTCACTCACAGGCAGAGAGAATGGAACGGGTACTGCACATAATGGTCCTTGCGATCTTGACCGTGTCGATGACAAGTTGCGAAGAAGAGACAATAAGACGTAACGGAGAGGAAGCGCAACTGAATGTCGAGGAAGTAGGCACGCTCTCCTGGCGGTGCATTCTTCGGGGTCAGACGGAGGTGTTCGTAAATGGATACGTGTACAAACCCTCACGTGGAATGACGAGGGTCTTCGAGGAGTGGCGCGAGGGAGCGAAAAGATCGGTGGAACGTGCTAAGAGGACAGTGGGCAAGGCACCAACAAAGGAAATCCGAGAATCTCTTGAACGGGAGATCAGGGAATACCAAGAAGGTTTCCATCAGTGTGTTGGCTACTGGGAGCACTGGAACATGGTGTTGCTGGTGCCGGTACTTATAGAAGGGGACGCGCCGACGAAGGCCGTATGGGTTGGGTGCCATAAGGAGGCTGAGGCGGAGGTTGCTCTGACAATCTATTCAGCAGGGGCGGTTGAGTGGGATGATGTAATCGCAATTTCAAGAAGGATTGCAAGTATAGTCCATGGGTACGGTTCCAGTAAGATCGAATGCTATCGAAGGGAAGACAAGAAATTGTTCGACGATGAAGGGCACTATAGTGCTCCGCATGTTGTTGAATTCACGAAGGGCGGAACCTTTATAAGGCAGCGGTAGATGGTTGT
>SDBT01001894.1_pt1 | contig 37560 bp, 36 predicted proteins | sample 2277101 | NCBI WGS metagenome assembly SDBT01 (sample SAMN10404973, study PRJNA504765) | marine sediment metagenome | isolation source: marine sediment core GS10_PC15, 103 cmbsf | place: Arctic Ocean: Southern Knipovich Ridge | collected 2010 | reverse complement strand
GCGTTCTTGTCGCGCTTCTGTTAGTTTCCATAAGAGTCATTATCGTACAAACCTTCTCGGCTCAATCGAGAGCTATGCCCCCCGGGCGTTTCTTGCCGTTTGGCCTTCCAGCTAGGCTGAGATCACCTCAATGCTCGATCTCAGCGCGACCGCGAGGTTGGAATCAGGAGCTCCTCATTCCAACCTCGCGGCTGAGATCACCTCAATGCTCGATCTCAGCGCGACCGCGAGGTTGGAATCAGGAGCTCCTGGCCGATGCGGATCAGCGTGCGGTTCCCCAACTGGTTCGTCTCTTGAATCACTCGCACGGTCGTGCCGTACCGACTCGCCAGCGCAATCAAAGTATCGCCGGCGCGCACCCGGTGGCGCAGGAACTCGGGCTCCTCGGGCTCAGGCCGTACCCGCAGGACCATGCCGGGCCGGATCGTCTCGTCCCAGATCGCGTTGTCACGGATGACTCGCCACGCTGAGGTCTCGAGAGCCTCGGCCACGTCGGAAATCGTTTGGCCTGGCTCGACGCGGTGGACCTCGTGCTCGCCCTCCCAATCCAGCGGAATCTCGAGCAGCATCCCCGCCGGCAGTGTCTGCAGGTGCCAGAGCTCATTGGCCTCGCGCAGATCGTCGAGCTCGATGTCGAAGGCGAACGCGACGTTGAAATAGTTGTCACCCTTGCGCGTACGGTAGACAACGGCTCCGTCGAGGGCTTCGAAAAGGTCGCTGCGTGGAGCTGCCGGATACGCCACCAGAAAGCCCGGCCGCAGGGATCGATGACCGATGTAGGGATTGTGCATTCGCAGTTGCAGCAGAGGAAGATCGAGACCTTCAGCCACCGTCCACCAATCGTCGCCCTCTTGCACGCGGTACAGGAGCAGGCTGCCCGCATGCTCGCGCATATCGTCCTCGTGCATCTTCAAGAGCATTCGATAATGCCCGACTCCCAGTACGTACTGCAGCGATTCCAATCGCATCGGGCGATTACGGCCAACCGCGGTGGGCCCTCCGTTGTAGGCCGCCAGCGCGTAGTCCTCACGCTCGAAGCGCGCCACCATCTGCGAGATGTACTTGATGCCGGCCTCGATGTTGCTGTCGACGCGTAAAAGCCGCCGCGTCGCGGGCATCACCTGGAAGTATCCTTCGGCACCGGCCCATGAGGTGAGGTTGGCGTTGCCACCCGATTCGTACATGCAGACCGCTCGGGCCAGATCGACATCGACTCCGTAGCGTTCGGAATACCGAATGATCTGCTCCTCGATCTCCATCACCTTGCGATAGATACCGAGCACGCCAGGACCGAAGTCATCGATGCCTACCGTGGCGGCGGCACCCGTCGACTGCGCCATTGCGGGCGCCACGGCGCTCAGCGCCATCAGCATTGCCGTAGCCAAAATCCACCCTCTGAAGGTCCTCTTCCTCATTTGTCCGTCCCTCTAAGTGCAACTAGGTACAGTGCTTATAGCAATTCATCGGGGCGTTGCGCAAGTTTGCTCGCAGCCACGCCCCTCCCCCCTACCCCGTCCCGCAATGGCGCTCTGTCTTGATCGCCGCCGCAGAATCCCTATACTTCCCTGAACTAGCTGGACCCCCTGGTAACTTCCCCATCGCCCCACGACTGCGAGGCCCCCTTCGGCATGCGCCTGAAGCTGGTGGTTCCCACCGAGAGTAGCAACTCTAAAGGCATTGCCTGGGCAGGAGCGGCGGTGGCTCTGTCGCTGATCCTCCTCGTAGCGGGCTTCCTCGTCTCCACTGATCGTCCATCGGTGACCCTGCCTGCCCCAATTGTCGTGAGCGCGAGCTACACGGTCCCCGATCTTCCGGCCCCTTGGCCGCTCTCGCTCGCCGTCGAGGCGGCGCGCACGGTCGAAGGAAGCTTCCGCTACGGTAGCAACCTGGCCGCGGTACTGCGAGACGCAGGGCTCAGCGCGACCGTGATCGACGAGATCATTCGTGCTGCCGAGCCCGTTTTCAACCTGCACCGTATTCGCGCCGGTAGGCCCTACAAAATCTACTTCGGCGAAGACGACGAGATGATCTTGCTGCGTTACCAGCCGGACTCGCAGACAGCCATGTTGGTGGCACGCAGCGACCTCGGCTGGCAGGCCTCACAGATCATCATTCCCTTCGACGTGCGACCGCGCTACATATACACCCAGATCCACGGTAGCCTCGAGGGCTCTCTCGGGCGCACCCGCCTAGGCCGCAAGGGCGCGATCAACGTGTCGCAAAAGATCGCCGATATCTTCGCCTGGGATGTCGATTTCTCTGCCGATATCCGTGCCGGAGACCGCGTCGACGTGCTTGTGGAAGAGCGCTTCCTCGAGGACGAGTTCGTCGGCTACGGCGATATTCTGGTGGCCGAGCTGGAGATCAAAGGGCAAATCCTGGGGGCCGTCCGGTACGAAGACGCGAACGATCTGATTGCCTACTACACACCGGAAGGAAACTCGATCCGACGCACCTTTCTGCGCTCGCCGGTGCGCTACCAGCGTATCTCTTCGAGATTCACGAGCCGGCGCTATCATCCGATCTTGAAGGTCAATCGGCCCCACTACGGGATCGATTACGTGGCCCCTCCCGGAACTCCTGTGCAGGCCACCGCCGATGGCGCAGTGACCTTCGTGGGCTCGAACTCACAAGCCGGCTTGTACGTGAAGATCCGGCATGGCGGCTCCTATACTTCCTGGTACCTGCACTTGTCACGTTTTCCGGACGGGCTGCATGTCGGCCAGCAGGTCGTACAGGGCGAAACCATCGGCTTCGTCGGCAAGACGGGACTGACCAGTGGCTATCACCTCGACTACCGCCTCGACCGCAACGGCCAATTCGTCGATCCCCTCAAGCTGCAATTCCCTTCTGCGAATCCCGTTCCGCCGCAGGACTTCGAGAGCTTCGCGGTGCAGCGGGACCGATGGGTGGGGCTTCTGCGCGACGGCCAGACCCGCTCCGCTCTGCTCCTCGCCGGTGGTGGCAGCGGTGGCTCCTAGCTGGTTCGGGCACCGCTTTCCGAAATGGTCTCAGCTGAAGTGCGGCACCGTTTTCCTGGAAGCCGGGCGCCGCTCTGGGTAGACTGCTCTGATGCGAGCTTTCGCTTTAACCTGTGAGGCCCTCGCCAGCCTCGACCGTATTCAGGCAAAGGTGCAGTGCGCCGCCGCCTACTTGAGCTCCCGCCCCGACACGGAGATCACCACGGCAGCACGCTTCTTGGCCGGCTCTCCCCTACCCCCCGGCACGACGGCGCCGCGCATCGGGCGGGCGACCATCATCAATCTCGTCGCGGGTCGTGCCGAGATAAAGCCTGAGACCTTGCGTCGCAGCGCGATACGCAAGGGAGATCTCGGAGAGGCCGTGGAGGGGGCGCTCAAGAAGCTCGACCCGGAGGCCATGCAGGAGCGACCCCTGAGCGTGAGCGAGGTGGCCGATACTCTCTCGAAAATGGGCGATGCAGGGCCATCCCAGCGCAGTCACCGAATCGACAGCCTCTTCGAGCGCGCCGACTCGTTGGAGGCCAAGTACCTGACTAAGCTATTGCTCGGCTCGCTGCGCACGGGCATGCAATCCGGGAGAGTCGAGGAAACCATAGCCCTGGCGTACAGGTGCCCGCCGGAGGTCGTGAGGCGAGCCCACATGATGCTGGGAGACATCGGCCTCGTGGCATACCGTGCTGCCCTGGGCCGCCTCGGCGACGTCGAGTTACGCTCATTCCGCCCTGTGCGCTCCATGCTTCCCTACAAGGTCGACAGTGTCGACGCCGTCGTCGATAGGATGACTCCCCCCTTCCAGGGGGAGCATGTCTACGATGGTGTTCGTGCTCAGCTACATATCTCCGATGACCGCTGGCGTCTCTACACGCGCGGCTTGGAGGAATGCACGCACCTGTTCCCTGAGATTGCCGACGTCACCAAGTATCTCTCAGGCGACTGGATTTTCGATGGGGGAGTCGTAGCCTACTCAGACAGGGTCCTGCCGTTTTCGGGCCTTCAGCAGCGCCTGGGGCGCTTGCAGGTGCCTCTCACGCTCCTCTTGGACGTTCCGGTTGTCTATTTCGCCTTCGATGTGCTGCGCGCCGAGGGGCAGGATCTGGTCGATGTGCCGTTGCGCGATCGACACGGCTACCTCGAGGGCCTGCCCGCAGCAGCGCCCATGCGCGCCATGCCTTCCACCATCGTTACCAGCCGGGCAGACATCGAAGCAATTTATGATCAATCCATGCAGGCCGGGGGTATCGGCGCCATCTTCAAAGACCTCGATAGTCCCTATCGCCCTGGGAGCCGGGGGCGTGGATGGCTGCAGCTCAAGGTCCCCATGGCATCGCTCCAGGTCGTCGTTACTTCTGCGCGCTACGGTGGCGGCAAGCGCGCGGGGCTGCTCTCGGACCTCACCCTCGCCGTGCGCGGACCCGACGGCTTCGTCAACGTCGGGAAGGCCTACAGCGGCCTGACCGATGCAGAGATTCGCCAGCTCACGGAGCAATTGAAGGCCTCGACGGTCAGCAGGCTCGAGGCGACGCACACGGTTGAGCCGAAGATCGTTCTGGAAGTCGCGTTCGGTGGCGTGCAAGTAAGCCAGCGCCACAGCAGTGGCTTCGCGTTGCGTTATCCCCGCATCGTGCGGCTGTGCCCGGAAATAGAGGCTGACGACGTGGATTCCATCGATCGAGTAGCCGAGCTTCTCGAGTCGCAGCCCGCACACACACCCGGATCGTGAATCGCTCACAGCTCTCGTTTGCGTTGCTGGCACTGTCGCTGCCCACTTTCACCTCAGCGTCGCCCGGCTGGCAGGCGGACCGATACCGATGAGCGAGCAGATCAAGGTTGTCGCGGTAATCGGGAGCGGTGAACCCGATGCCCTCCTCGACACGTTGGCGGAGCAGGTTGGCCGGGCTGTCGCGTCGGCCGGATACGGGCTCGTCTGCGGCGGACTGGGAGGAGTCATGGAGGCCGCCTGCCGTGGCGCTCGCGCGGTACACGGGCCCGGCAGCGGTCGCATCATCGGGATTCTACCGGGCACACAGAAGGATGCCGCCAACGACTACGTCGACGTGGCCATAGCTACGGGCATCGGCTACGCGCGCAACGTTCTCGTCGTGCTGAGCGCTGATGCCGTAGTGGCTGTGGGCGGCGCCACCGGTACCCTGAGTGAGATCGCCTACGCTTGGCAGCACGGCAAGCCGATCTGTGCTCTCGTGCCGGGCGGAGGGTGGGGCGCACGCCTCGCCGGCGAGACCCTCGACAGCAAGCGCAGCGACCGTGTGCACGCGGTGGAAACTGCCGAGGAGTTGGCAGCCTGGCTCGAGGCCACCCTCGGGTAGCCCGGATTTCTCAACGGGTCGTGAAGCGAGCGGGCGCAAGGGCCGCGAGGACAAGGCGCGCGCAGCCACGATCCGTTGAGAAATCCGGGCTAGTCTCCTATCCGCGCATCTCCCGGATCTGTTCTATGAGCCGCGGCAGAATTTCCTTGAGGTCCGCCACTATTCCGTAATCCGCGTACTCGAAGATGGGCGCCCTGGCGTCCTTGTTGACGGCAACGATCACGTCGCTTTCGCGCATGCCGACAACGTGCTGGATCGCTCCGGAAACTCCCATACCGATATACAGCCGCGGCCGAACCGTCTTGCCCGAGGACCCAACCTGGAGCCCCCGGTCGGCCCACCCTTGGTCGACCACCGGTCGCGTGGAGGCCAGAGCCCCACCGAGCACCTTCGTCAGCTCACGCATGGACTCGAAGGTCTCCTGGTCACCCACGCCGCGACCACCGACTACTATGATCTCGGCCTCGGTGATGTCCTCGTCGCCAACCTCGGCCTCTTCGAAGCCAAGGACCTTCCACCCAAGAGAATCCGCATCGATGGCAACCTCGAGGCTCTCAATCTCTCCGCCCGCGCCATTCGGCTCGACGGGCATGAAGGCGCCTCGCTGGCAGGTCGCTACGTGCGGCGTCGCACCCAGGACCTTCTGCTTGGCGACCAGCTTGCGCCGGTATACAAAGCGCCAACCGACCAGACCCTCATCCCAGGCCAACTCGGTGCAGTCACTCATGAGGCCGACTTCGAGCCTGTTGGCGACAACCGGACCGAGATCGCGGCCCAGGAAGTGGGAGTGCAGCATCAGGATGGCACCCGGCCGCCGCTCACGCGCCAGCGGCACGATGGCCTGCGCGTAGCCCCCTGGAGTGAAGTCCGCGAGCGCCTCGTGTTGAAGGGCGATGACCTTGTCGGCCCCGGCGGAAAGCTGCTCGGCCAAAGGCGCGGGGTCGGCCGCGCAAACCACGGCCACAGCCGTTCCCCCGAGCTTCTTCGCCGCACCCAAGAGCTGCCAGATGTCGGCATCGAGCACGCCGCCACGATTTTCTGCGATGCACCAGATCTCGACACTCACAATACCTTCTCCTCTTCACGAAGGAGCCGCAGCAGTTCGGCTACCATCTCGTCGGGACCACCCTCCAGCATCTTGGCCAACTCTCGCGGCGGAGGATACGACAGCTCGGTCGTCTCGACGCAGGCGGCCGGCAGTTGCTCGAAGCCGAGCTCAGCGGGGGTAATCTCCGTCATCTCCTTGCGCTTGGATGCCATGATGCCTTTGAGCGTGGGATAGCGAGGCTCGTTGATGCCCGTCTGGATCGTCAACACGGCGGGCAATGCCACCTCGATGTTGAGGTAGTTACCCCCCTCCAGCTCGCGCTTCACCTTGACCTTTTTCGCATCCGGGCCGGAGATCTCAACACCAATCGCCATTGTGGCGCAGTTGTATCCCAATCTCTCAGCCAGCAATACGCCCACCTGCGACCCACCGAGGTCATCCGATTCGACCCCCGCGAATACCAGGTCCGGTTGCCTCGCCCTCAGGGCTTCCGCCAGGACTGCGGCGCTGGCAGCCGGATCGGCCAGGTAGTGATCTGATTTGATGTGGACAGCGTTGGTAGCGCCCATCGCCAGGCCCTTGCGCAGGCTCTGCACAACCTCTTCCGTGCCCAGGCTCACGACGGTAACTTCCGCATCGTGTGCCTCGTTCGCCCGAATGGCCTCTTCGACAGCGTACAGATCGTATTCGTTGAGCTCGTAGCGCAGGCCTGATCTCTGCAACGCCCCTGCCGAGTCCAACTCGATGCGCGCTTCCGGCTCGACCACCGCCTTCATACAGACGGCTATGCGCACCCGTACCTCCTTGTGCCAAATTGTGAACCCCCGCCGGATCCCAATTCTCCTTGAGTCTACTTACCCCGTCGAGCCGCGACAAACCGTTAGCCCGGACTTCTCAACGGGTGGCGTTGAGAGGTCCGGGTTACAGGCTCTCTCTACTCCTCGGGCCGCTCGCGGTGCTTCAGGCGCCGCTCCCGACGTTTGCGCGCCCGCTCGATAATTGCCTCATCCTCTTCGGTCTCGGCGATCAACGGCGGCACCTCGATGGGCTGCCCTTCGTCGTCGATGGCCACGAAGACGACGTGCGCAGTCGTCGTGTGGAACCGTTCTCCTGTCTGTGGGTCTTCTCCCCTGACCATGACCTTGACCTCGACCGAGGTGCGGCCGGCGAAGGTAACCATGGCAGTCAGCTCGACAACGTATCCTAAGGGAATGGGTGCGTGAAACGAGACGTTGTCGACCGCCGCCGTAACTACCTTGCTGCAGCAGTGCCGAATCGCTGATATTCCCGCAGCGATGTCGATGAAGTGCATCAGGCGACCACCGCTCAGCGTCCCATGTGGGTTCGTGTCGTTGGGCATGACGATCTCGGCCATGTTCGCGACACTCTGCCGCATCGTTTTAGGCACGAGCTCTCTGCTACTGGACACTTGTCGTTTTCCTCTCCCTTCACGATCCGTTGAGAAGTCCGGGTTGACTGCCATTGCCCTCAAACGCTCAGCTCCATCAGGTCCTCTGCGATTAGTGACTGGGGAAACACCGCGGTTGCCTCGCCCACGAGCTGACGCGGATCATGGTAGCGAGCAGAAATGTGAATGAGTAGAAGTCGCCGTGCCCCAGCCCTCACCGCCATGTCGGCGGCTTGCGACGCAGTGCTGTGCCCGCGTCGTCCTGCCTCCGTCGTCAAATCATCGCCGAATGTCGAATCGCAGAGAAACAGGTCGGCCCCTGTGGCCAGCCGCACCGCGGCCTCGGTGGGTCGCGTGTCGACACAGTAGGCAACTCGCTTGCCGGGCCGCGGCGGCCCCAGAACCTCCCCCGGTTCCACCACCCGACCGTCCTCGAGGGTCACAGTCTCACCGCGCTGCAAAACTCCGAACAGCGGCCCCGCCGGAACTCCGAGACCCTCTGCCGCTTGGGTGTCGAAACGGCCGGCACGGGCATCTTCCTCGAGTGAAAAACCCAGGGTGGCCACCCCATGATCGAGCGTGGCGCATGCGATTCGGTAGTCGCTGCCCTCGTAGATCACCCCTTCGGAGTGCTCCTCCACATTCAACGTGTAGGTGAGGCGCAGGCCCAGGTGCTGCCGAGCCGCACGAATGTAGTCGCGCACGCCGGGCGGGCCGAGAAGTCCGAGCGGGGCAGTTCGATCAGACAACGAAAGCGTTTGCAGAAAGCCGACCAGACCATTGATGTGGTCTCCGTGCAAATGCGAGATCAGCACGGCCCTGAGCTTGCTGAATCGCAGCCCGGCTCTGCGCCACTGCAGTTGCGTGCCCTCACCGCAATCGATGAGAAACACGTCGCCGTCGCGCTGTAGCGCCACGGAGGTGTTGTGCCGCTGCAAGGTCGGGAGCGAGGCGCCGCTTCCGAGAACCACGAGGCGTATCATTGAATTGACTATCCATCCCCCGCTGAAATGCCAATATGTGCCAATTGCAGGCGATGGTAGCCTAACGGAACCATGCTCGTCAGCATCATCGTTCCCATCTACAACGAAGCAGCGACGCTGCCCGGGTTCCTCGAGCACCTGAAGGCCCTACGGGCAGCCGACCCCGATAGCATCGAACTGGTCCTGGTTGACGGTGGAAGCTCGGATGAGAGCCTTCAGAAAATCGAGGATGCCGGCCTCGCGTATCGACATGCGGACAGGGGCCGTGCTGTGCAGATGAATGCCGGCGCACAGGCGGCCAGAGGCGATATGCTGCTCTTCTTGCACGCGGACACGAGGATCAGCAGCGCAGCGATCGCCCAAGCTCGGCAGGCGATCGCCGACGGAGTAGTCGGCGGCTTCTTCGAGGTGTGTCTGAGCTCCTCCCGCCCTTTGCTGCGTCTCGTCGGCAGGATGATCAGCTGGCGTAGCAGGCTTTCCGGTGTCGCATCGGGCGATCAGGCGATCTTCGTTACCCGCGCGGCATTCAACGAGGTCGGCGGGTACGCCCCCCTGCCCCTTTTCGAGGATGTCGATTTGTCACGCCGTCTCAACCGCCTGGGGAATTTCTCAGCCGTCGACGCAGCGGTGATCACATCAGCCCGGCGCTGGGAGAATGGCGGCGCGATACGAACGATTCTGCGCATGTGGACGCTGCGCGTGCTCTACTATTGTGGTGTCAGCCCCGCGCGGCTGACACGGTATTACGGGGTGGCGCGGTGAGTCGAATTCGATCCGATCGTGCTTCCCGGACTGTGCGCGGACCCGTTCCATCACGCCCCCTTGTGCAACGGCTTGAACACCGATGAAGACGCTGTATCGATACGTCCTCCGTGAGCTCCTGACACCCACACTCATGGGTCTCGCGTTATTCACGTTCCTGCTGCTGATGAACTATCTGCTGCAGCTGGCGGACATGATTATCGACAAAGGGGTCAGCGTCGCCGATGTGGGTCGTCTTTTCATGTACAGCGTTCCACACACCATCGTTCTCACCGTCCCGATGGCGGTCTTGCTGGGCGGCCTGATCGCCTTCGGTCGCATGTCGGCTGATAGCGAAGTCGTGGCCATCCGCACCGGTGGAATCAGCCTCTATCACCTTGCCGTACCCGCTCTGATACTCGCGGGTGGAGCTTGGATGCTGAGCTCCTACCTCATGTTGGTGGTGCTGCCTTGGGGCAACAACCAACTTCGCCAGCTGCAGTGGCAGCTCATAACCAGCCGCACCATCTCCAGTGAGATCAAGCCGCGCATCATCTACGACGACTTCCCGAACTTCATTCTCTACATCGAAGACGTCACGGAGGGCGGGCAGACGTGGAATGACGTTTTCCTCGCCAAGACCGATGAAAACCCTCCCATGGTCGTCTTGGCAGAGCGCGGGATGCCGATCTTCGACGAGGAGAATCGGATCTTCTGGCTTCGCCTCGAGAACGGCATTCAGTACAGCGGCGGAACGACTGCCCAGGAGGTGGCGGTAACCAGCTTCAGTCGTCTCGACCAGGTGTTGCTCGACGAGAGCGACATCGGCGACGTCGGTCCAGTGCACAAGGACGACCGCTCCATGAACCTAGGCGAGTTGTTCGAGCAAATCAGCCTGCGCGAGTCCGCCGGCGAGCCGGCGGAAAGCTATTGGGTAGAGGTGCACAAGAGATTCGCCTTCCCCCTCGCCTGCATGGTGCTCGGTCTGCTAGCCCTACCCTTGGGGATCAGCACGACGCGCCACACGAAAACCACCGGTTTCGTACTCGCCATCCTGGTGATCGCCGTTTACTACCAGTTCGTCGAGAACGGCGAGAAATTCGCCGAAGAGGGTGCCATCCCCGCCTGGCTCGGCATGTGGTCGGCAAACCTCGTGATGGCGCCGGTCGCTATCTTCTTGCTGTGGTCCAAGACGCGCGAGATCGATTGGGGAATCGCCGACACCATCGGCCGAATTGTCGACTGGGCACGCCACTACCTCCGGAGAATCGGAGGCCTGGTGATCGCGCCCTTGGAGAACGACGGATCGGGACCTGTGAAACGTCGAGTGGGAGGTTTTCCGCGCCTGATGGATCGATACATCGTCGGCCAGTTCTGGCGCCACTTCGCTCTCACCTTGGCCGCGTTTGTGACCATGTGGCTGCTGGCCGAGTACTCGGAGATCTCCGACGACGTCTTCGCCGCGGATGCGGGATTCGGCTCTGCGTTGCAGTACCTGAAGTTCCAGATCCCCTTCATTCTGTCCATGTGCCTGCCGATCGCGACACTCATGGCGATCCTCACGACCTACAGCTTGATGAGCAAGAACAGTGAGGTGATTGCTGCTTTGTCCGGCGGGATCAGCCTGTACAGGCTCGCCCTCCCCATCCTCGTTCCGGCAATCCTCCTCACCGGAGTCAACTACGCCTTGCAGGACTACATCCTGCCTTCGACGAACCGGCGGGCAGCCGAGATCAGGGATGGCTGGCGCGGTGACAATCGTGCTCAAAGCTACAGACCCGCGGGAGGCACGTGGGTCTTCGGTCAGCAATCGAGGGTGTTCAACTACGCCGACTACAACCCCGAAACGGGCACTTTTCAGGGCCTCTATGTTTTCTACCTGGCCGAGGAGGATGCACGGCTCACGCGCATCGAGTACGCCGAGCGCGCGACCAGAGAAGACGAGCAGTGGATGGCGCACAATGGCTGGAGACGCCATTACAGGGCCGGCAGCGCGGACACCATTCCAACGCAGGCGTTGGAGGAATTCGTGCTCCTACCGCTGCCCTTCCCCGAGGGTCCGGACTACTTCTCTACCGAGCGCCGTGGCCCGGAGCAGATGCCGGTAATGGAGCTGAGCGGTTACATCGCGGAAATGGAGATCCAGGGGTTCGACGCTCATCGATACCGAGTGGACTTCCACCAGAAGTTGGCATTCCCTTCCGTCGTTCTGGTGTTGGCCCTCGTCGGCATCCCGTTCGGATTCCGCATGGGCCGACAAGGAACTCTGTCGGGAATCGGCATCGCCCTCGCCCTGGCGATGGTCTTCTGGACGCTGTTCGTGCTCTTCCGCGCCCTCGGCTACGCCGACGCCCTACCGCCCGTCCTGGCCGCCTGGACTCCCCACGTGTTGTTCCTGGCCCTGGCTGGATACCTCACCCTCGGCCTGCGGAGCTGACTGAGCTACCCGTTGAGAAGTCCGGGCTAGGCTCCCAGCTTGGCACGCACGCTCGCGGGCATGTCGCTCTCGGAAAGTCCGAGCTCCTGGCGCAGCTTGTGGGCCGACGTCAGCTCCTCCCAGGTAAACCCTTCCTCTTCGCGCCCGAAGTGGCCATAGGCCGCGGTCCGCTTGTAGATGGGCCGACGCAGATCGAGGAACTCGATCATGGCGGCGGGCCTCAGATCGAAGGTGTCGCGAACGATCTCCACGATCTTCTCGTCTTCGACAGCTCCGATTCCGCGTGTGTCCACCATGACCGAGACGGGGTCTGCTACGCCGATAGCGTAGGCCAGCTGAATCTCAAGACGACTGGCGACTCCCGCAGCGACGAGGTTCTTCGCGATGTAACGAGCCATGTACGAGGCCGTGCGATCGACCTTCGTGCAATCCTTGCCGGAGAATGCCCCACCGCCGTGACTGCCAACTCCACCGTAGGTGTCGACGATAATCTTGCGACCCGTCAGGCCGGTGTCACCCTGCGGTCCACCGGTAACGAAACGGCCGGTCGGGTTGATGTGGTAGGCGGTCCGATCGTCACGCCACTCGGGTGGGATGACCTCGTAGATGACCTTCTTGAGAATGCCCTCGTGGAGGGCTTCATTCTTCACCAGCGGGCTGTGCTGGCTTGAAACCACGACCGCACTCACGCGCTGGGGCGTACCGTTCTCGTATTCCACGGTCACCTGAGATTTGCCGTCGGGTCGCAGGAAGTCGAGAATCCCCTCCTTGCGCACCTCGGCGAGACGGCGCACCAGCCCGTGGGCGAGCTGGATCGGCATCGGCATCAGCTCGGGGGTCTCGACGCTCGCGTAGCCGTACATGAGGCCCTGATCGCCGGCTCCACCGGGGTCCACGCCAATGGCGATGTCGGCAGACTGCTCATCGATGGTCGTGATGACAGCGCAGGTCTCGTAGTCGAAGCCGTACTTGGCACGCGTGTAGCCAACGTCGCGGATGGTCTCGCGGACGATGTTGGGGATATCGACGTACTTCGACGTGGTAATCTCGCCCGCCACAATAGCCAAACCGGTCGTCACCAGAGTCTCGCAGGCAACGCGACCCATCTCGTCAACGTCCATGATGGCATCGAGCACGGCGTCGGAGATCTGATCGGCGATCTTGTCGGGATGTCCCTCGGTTACGGATTCCGAGGTGAGTAGATGTATGCCTCGCTTGGCCATGAAGTAAACCCCTTCGGTCGTGTAGTCAGGCCCTGAGATGCAGCAGGAATGAATTTCTATTTGGCCTGAGTCGGCCGAGCAAAAGAGTCAAACGGAAAGAAGATTCACCTTTTGACAGGATCGGAAAAAGTCACAACAAACTATAGAGCGGATTTCGAACGTACCATGCCCCCGGAGGACCCGTCAATTAGGAGCCTGTAACCTCAGGACGTGCCGTGACCCTGACCCGCCAGCCACTCGAGGACCCACTCCCGCTCGCCTTCGTCATCGACGACCGAGCCCTCGACCCGCGCCTGCCGCAGAAGCTCCATGGCATGACCCACTGAAGGCCCCTGTGGGACCCCCATCGCGATCAGGTCGCCTCCCCGCAGACTCGGCGTAACCCACCGCGTCCGACCCAGGAAGTCGCGCAATGCGGCCTGCAGTTCCTCGTCATCGCTCGATTCCGGGCTCGACAATTGCACCAGGAGGGTGCCCACGGACAAGCGTGACAAGATCGCGTCGACCACCACGGCATTTCGTCGGCCTTCGCCTGCTCGCTCTGTCCACTCCCGCTGGGCCCGTTCCCAGGCCGTCCCACTTTCGATGAGAGGCTCACGCTCTGCGCGACTCAAGCCCAGATGCCCCGCCAACCCCCAACGCTCTTGCCCTGCCAGACCCACCGCACAGGACGTCAACACCAGCGTCCATCCGGGATCGACAACCGCGTGGTTGTCTGCGCGTCGTCTCCCCTCCCCTTCTTCCTCCGCGGCTACACCTTGCTGCGCAACGACCTCCCCATACCAGGCGCGGTTTCGCGTGAGCTCCTGGAGGAAGGGGCGATTTGCGGCCAGCCCCTCGTGAATGGCATGCAAAACACCGAGCTCCCGCAGTATCAGGGGGCCTTCGATCGGGGATTCCGAGAACATGTAGCTGAGCTCGCGCCGCACCCTGGCGCCCGAGACATGTTCGAGATACCCGCCCGCTACCGCGTCAGACAGCTGCTGCCCGGTCTGCTCCTCCAGAGCGTAGCCAAAACGATCGACGAAGCGCAGCGCCCTGAAGATGCGCGTCGGGTCGTCGGCAAACGAGCGGCTGTGCAGTACCCGGATCATCCCCGCCTGCAAGTCTTCAACACCACCCTCGGGGTCGATGAGCTCGCCGTGGCAGGCCGGATCGAGGGCGATCGCCATCGTGTTGATGGTGAAGTCGCGCCTTTGCAGGTCTTCCTGCAGGCTGCCCGCGACCACGCGCGGCAGCTGCCCCGGCCGCGGATAGTCCTCGCTGCGTGCGGTGGCGACATCGATCCGCATCCCGTCCCTGGTGTCCACCCGGGCAGTCTGGAACACATGATGGCGAGTCAGGGTACCGCCGGTGGTCCGCGCCAGGGCCTGCGCGACTGCCATGCCGTCACCCTCCACGACGACGTCCAAATCGGTCTCGCCGCGGCCGAGGATCAGGTCACGAACCGATCCCCCCACCAGATAGGCATTTTCCCCGCGCTCTTCGGCGATCCGCCCACACAAGTCGAGCAGCTCTACAGCCCTGCCCGAAAGGCGCGCAAGGAGCTCTTGTCCGTCCACAGTCAGGCCCTCGGATGGTAGCGGTCGTAGACCTTTCGCAGGCGACTACGATCGACGTGAGTGTAGATTTCCGTGGTGGCAATTCGAACATGGCCCAACATCGCCTGCACGGCTCTGAGATCAGCATCGCCCTCGAGCAGATGCGTGGCAAATGAGTGGCGCAACACGTGTGGGCTGATGCGTTCCCCGGGGATGCCGGCGGCGAGTCCATATCGCTTTAGTGACTTGCCGAACCACTGTCGCGTCATGGCACCACCCCGGCGGCTCAGGAACAGGTGTGGCTCCCCAGGCCTCTTGCAGAAATGAGCGCGCGGCCCTGCCAGGTATTTCTCCACCCAACCCTGCGATTCCTGCCCCAGGGGCACCAATCTCTCCTTCCCGCCTTTGCCGCGACAGCGCACGAAGCCCTCCGTAAGCTCGAGGTCATTGCAGTGTAGGCCGACCAACTCCGACACACGCAACCCGCTGCCGTAGGCAACCTCCAACATCGCTCGATCACGAACTCCTGCCGCTGTGCTGACATCCGGCTGTTCCAGCAAGCGAACGATTTCCGCCTGCGTCAACCCGCGCGGCAGCGGGCGCGGAATCTCCTTTGCCCGCACCAACTCCGTCGGGTCGTTACCCAGCCTTCCGGCGGCCACGCAGTGGCGAAAGAAGCCCCGTAGGGCCGAGAGGCTGCGCGCCACCGACCGCTCTCCCAGGCCGGCGGAACGACGGTCCTGCAGATATCGGCGGATCATGTCGGCGCTCGCGTCCAGGGCCGACAATCCGTTATCCGTACACCATTCCTCGAACTGCAGGAGGTCACCACGATACGAGGCAACGGTACTGTCCGCCAATCCACGCTCGGCACGCAGATACTCGAGGTAGTCGATGAGCCATCCCCCCAAGCCGCGGGGCGACTCGCTCTGTTCAGGGTGCGGTCTCATTGCGTCCACCTCGACGTGTTTGCCGTGAGTTCACAAGTAGGGTGACGGGGCCATCATTCACCAGATCGACTTCCATCATCGCCGCAAAAACGCCGGTCTCGACTGTCTCGAGACTCTCGCGCACACGTCGTACCAGATGGTCGAACAGCTCCTCGGCGTGCTGTGGAGCCGCGACGTGCGAAAACGACGGGCGGCGTCCCCGCCGAGTATCCCCACCCACGGTGAAGTTCGGCACCAGCAGAATGCCGCCGTGGACAGCGCTGACCGGCAAGTTCATCCGCCCCGCGTCGTCAGGAAAGATCCTCAGGTGCAGCAAGCGATCCGCCATATATTCCACATCGGCCGATTCGTCACCCTCCATCACCGCCACCAGAACTGCGAGCCCAGCCCCGATGCGCCCCACACATTCACCATCAACACGAACTTCGGCACGGCTGACTCGCTGCACTACGCTGATCATTCCTCGTCCACCTCTTCATCAGAGGAAGGCACCGAGTGGTCTACGCCAGCACCAGCTAACGCCGCAGACCTGTGTGTGACCATCGTGCGCATCTCGGAAAGCTCGGGAGCACGCAGCGCAGCCGCGGCAGCGACGTAGGTCAACAGGCCGACCAAAATGAGCCCCGCCAGCACCATGGCGTGCCACAAGAATGAAGCATCTCCGGCCGGCCACCAGCGCTCGGCGAGGCCGTAGATCACCCATCCCATGATCGCTGCGGCCAGGGAGAGGCGCGCCACGCTCGACAGCAGCCGGCGGCCGCCCAGCGGCCCCACCCTGCGACGCAGGAGCCACAGCAGGAGAGCCAGGTTGACGTAGGCAGCGAGCGAGTTCGCCAGGGCGATGCCAGCGTGCCCCAGGTATTGCATCAGCACGAGGCAGCCGACGATATTGACCACCAGGGCAACCGCGCCCGCGATAACCGGCGTACGCGTGTCTCTGAGCGTGAAGAAGCCCGGTGCCACGATGCGTACCGCTGCGTAGCCAACGAGCCCGATGCTGTAGCCCCACAGGGCAGCCGCCGTCATTTCTGTCGACTCGGCATCGAACATGCCCCTTTCGAACAGGACCTGCACCATCGGCGTGCGCAGGATGATGAGGCCGACCGCGGCAGGCAGGGTGATGAAGGTGACTTGCCTCAGCGCAAAGTTCATCGTATCCAGCATTTGCTGGGGCCGCCCCGCGGCTGCCTGCCTGGACATGAGCGGCAGAACCACGGTGGCCACCGAGATGGCAAACACCCCCAGGGTGAGCTCGTTCAGGCGGCCCGCCAAGTAAAGGCTGGCGATGCTGCCCTGCGCCAAACCACTCGCCAGGTATTGGCCCACGAGGATGTTGATATGGGTGATGCCGACCCCGAAGACACCCGGCACCATGAGCGCGCCGATCTTGCGAAGCGCCGGATCGCCGAGGTTGAGTCGCCAGCGGAACCGCATCCCCAGGCGCCAGGCGAAGGGCACCTGGAAGGCCCACTGCAACAGGCCACCAACGACCGCCGCCATCGCCCAGGCATGCACCGGGTGAGCCGAGTTCCTGAAGGCAAGCCCTACCGTGATCAACGTGAGGTTGAACAGCACGGGTGTGAACGCCGGTGCGGCGAAGCGATCGTTGGCATTGAGGACCGCCATGAGAACGGCGGCGGCCGCGATAAAGATCAAATAAGGGAAGGTGATCCGAGCCAGGTCGGTGGTCAGATCCCAGGCACCGGGCCGGTCGGCGAAGCCGGGAACGAGGAGATTGCGGACAATCCAGGGAGCCGCGGCGATGCCCAGAATCATGAGGCCCGTGGCGAAGATGACGACGTGAGTATGAAAGCTATCCGCCAGCTTCCACAGGTCCGTCTTGTCGCGCGCACGTGCCTCGTGCTCGAACACTGGAATGAAGGCTGCCGAAACATTGCCCTCGCCAACCAGTCGCCGGAGCATATTCGGCAGCCTGAAGGCCGCCACGAACGCATCGGCGGCCAGCCCGGTCCCGAGCAGGTACGCGAAAACCATGTCACGGGCATAGCCCGAGACTCGCGACACCAGGGTAATCGCGCCAACGGTGCCGGCTGAACGCAAAACCCTGCCCTGCTCGGCAGCGCCGAGCGTGGATTGACCTGGCGGTGTCACCGTCCTATTCTTTGGTCTCTTCAATGGAGCTTTCGAGAATGCCTAATATCACTTCAGCCAAGAAGCGCATGCGACAGAACGTCTTGCTCCGGTCCAGAAACCGGGCGCGTCGCTCGACCATGCGCTCCGCCATCAAGTCGTTTCTCCAGGCTGTCGACTCGGGAGACGCCCAAGCCGCCAACTCGCAGTGGCCCAATACACAGGCCATTATCGATCGTACGGCTCGTCTCGGCGTCATTCACCCGAATACCGCTGCCCGGACCAAGTCGCGACTGTCGCGCCGCCTGCAGCAACTGTCCTCCTGAGGACGAATCGCTGCAACGATTCTCCACCGTACCCGAGATGAGGCCCACTCACTAGGGCTTTTCCGTGGGTCACGGCCGCGGATGCGTGTTCAGCGATGAGTGTCGAGGTCTGTCCGGCGACTCGCCATGGCCTGGTAGCCCTGGCCGCTGGCTTCACGACCTGTTGAGAAATCCAGGCTAGGCAGCACAGATGCGTCGGCAGAGCACCTCGAGTGTTCCTCTCTCAGCGTCACCCCGACGCACCTTGGACGGAATATCGGCTTCAGCGCAGGCGACCAGGAGACCCTGAAGGTGGGCGACGGAGCTGCGCCGTGCCCGCGCCAAAACCGCCTTGCGCGAGTCCCATCGCCCCCTGAGCTGCTTCAGCAATTCCCTTTCCGGCAGCCCCTGCTGTGCCAGGTCGCCGGCGATCACCATCTGGCGCGTGATCCAGGCGATCATGGGCAGAATCTCAAACGCGGAAGCACCATCGTCATACAGGAAGTTGAGCACCTCAACGGCCCTCTGCGAGTCGCACGACACGAGCGCATCGGTGAGCTCGAATACCGAATGCTCGCGGCTCCTTTCCAGGAGAGCCTCCAAGTCCTTTGCGCCCACTCGTTTCTGATCGCCGACATACAGCGCCAACTTCTGTAGCTCTTGTTCGAGCTGCTGCAGGTTGTTCCCCGCCATCTCGATCAAATACGCGACAGCATCCGGTGCCATGGCGAAGCCCATGGCGTCGGACTTGCCCTCGATCCAACGTCCGATGTCTCTCGACTCCGTTGGCGCGGTGCAGTCGACTTGCACCGCATGCTGAAGGAGCAGCTTGCTGGCGTTGAGACGCCCGTCGAGGCTCAGGACCTCAAAAACCAGGCAGGTTTCCGGGACCGGATTTTCGAGGTACTCGCGCAGAAGCTCGACCTCCTCGAACTTCTTCGTGTCGAATCCCGACACCCGAATCAGGCGTACCGGATGGTCGCTAGCCGGCAGAAATAACGACAGCGACCGGGCGGCATCAATGATCTCCGCGAAGACGGTTTCCTCAGCGTCGATGCGCTCGTACGCCAATCCGGGTTCATCAGCCGCATCGCCCGCGATGGCCGCGGTCAGTGCCTCGAGCGCCCTACGCCGCAGGAAGGCATCCTCGCCGAGCAGAAGGTAGACACAACCGATCTCCCCTGCCCTCAGACGCTCCTGCAGGCGGCCCAGGGAGAGTCCCTTGTTGGCAGGGCGGCGACGACTCCCGGCCAAATCAGAATCCCTCGAGGATGCTCGCCACCACGGAGCGGGCAAACTCCTCGGCAATCAGGTCGATGGCAATGTTGCTGACGTCGAAAAATTGCCCGGGGTTTTCCTGGAGAGCGAAGTTCCCGCGAAACAGGAAAGAGTTGTTCGTGAAGAGCACCTTGTTTTGCACCAGGTCGGTAAACGTTACGGCGGCCATAATCGTGATCTGGTACAGACGTGCCTGGTCCTGCACGTCGAGCTGCACGGGGCGCGAGAGGAAGCCGGTGATTTCCCCGCGCAACACGGCATCGGCATTTTCTGCCTCACCGATGACCCTGAAGTTGCCGCGCGAGATGAACTCCGTGGCCACTGCGTCCGTGAGGCGGATCTCCACCTCAAAAGTCGACGTGCGATTGACGAAGGTCGGGATGGCGACCGTCTGAATGTACTCCGGCAAGAAGGCACCGCGACCGACCAGGGTGTAGCCACATGAGGGTACGGTCGACAGGAGCATGAGGAGAAGCGCGAGGCGCGCAGCGACTGAGAGTTGCCGTGGAGTTTTCTTCATTGCTTGACCACGAGGTTGACGATTCGTCCGGGGACGACGACCGTGCGCAGCAACGTGACCCCCTGTAAATGCTGCGCGACATTAGGCTCGCTGCGCGCAGCGTCCAGGATAGCAGCTTCATCGGCAAGGTCTGCCGGGACCTCGATACGACCACGCAGCTTTCCGTTGACCTGCACCGCCAGGCTCACCATTTCCGTCTGCAGCGCTTCCGGATCATAGCTCGGCCACGAAGCATCGAGAATGTACCCCTGCTGCCCCAACATTTCCCAGAGCTCCTGGGCGCTGTGAGGCGCGAACGGGGCTAGCATCCGGGCGAAGCGCTCCAGGGTGTCACGGTAGACCCAGGCATGCTCGCCCGCCTTCTCGACCGGCAGCGCGGAAGTGGCCGCATAGCATTCGTTGATGAGCTCCATCAGAGCCGCGATAGCGGTATTGAAGTGCAGCCGCCTGTGCAGCTCTTCGGTCACGCGACGGGTTGTGTCATGGGCCTTGCGCCGCAGACGCACGAGCTCCTCGGGCAGTCCGTCCGTGCCCTGATCCTCTCCGCTGCCGACACCTTCAGGGGCCAGGGCCTCCTGGGCCTGCGACACCAACGTCCAGGCCCGGCTCAGGAATCGTGCGCACCCTTCGATACCTCCTTCGTCCCACTCGAAATCTCGTTCCGGCGGAGCCGCGAACAGGACGAAGATCCGCGTCGCGTCGGCGCCGTACCGCCCCACCATCTCGTCGGGATCCACGACGTTGCCCCTCGACTTCGACATCGCCGTGCCGCCCTTCAAGACCATGCCTTGGGTCAATAGCTTCAGGGTCGGCTCGTCGACCGAGAGCATGCCGAAGTTACGCAGCACCTTGCAGTAGAAGCGGAAGTACAACAGGTGCAGAACCGCGTGGGTAATGCCGCCGATGTAGATGTCGACCGGCATCCAGTAGCGTGCCGCTTCGATATCGAAGGCGGCGTCGCTGTCGTGTGGCGACAAGTACCGCAGGTAGTACCAGGATGAATCCACGAAGGTATCCATCGTGTCGGTCTCGCGACGCGCCGGTCTGCTGCATCGCGGGCACTTGACGTCGACAAACGACTTGACGCGGCCAAGAGGTGAGCCGTGCTTTCCCGTGAACTCCACATCCTCGGGCAGAGTAACCGGCAGGTCGCTCTCCGGAACCGGAACCACCCCGCACTCATCGCAGTAGATGATCGGAATCGGGGTACCCCAATAGCGTTGCCGTGAGATGAGCCAATCCTTGAGCTTGTAGTCGACTGCCGCGTTCCCGAAGCTCCCCTCCTCTGCATCCCCGTTCATGCGACGGCGGCCCTTCGCGCTCGCCATGCCGGCGTAGGGGCCGCAGTTGTCCATCATGATGCCGTCAGGGGTGAAGGCCTCGTCCAGCGCGCCTGAATCCTCGAGCCACTCCGGATCGTCGTCAACCGGCCTGATCACGGGGCGAATCTCGAGCCCGTAGGTGCGGGCGAACTCATGGTCACGCTCGTCGTGGGCCGGCACTGCCATGATCGCCCCGGTGCCGTAATCCATCAGCACGAAGTTGGCGATCCAGATCGGCACTCGCTCACCGCTGAACGGATTGAGGGCGTAATGTCCGCTGAACACGCCCGCCTTCTCGATCTCCTCACCGTGCCGCTGGCGACGGTCCATGTGCGTGAGGCGCTCGACCTCGGCACTGAACTGCTCGGTGCCGAGATCGGAGGCCGGCCCAGGGCCTTCGTGGGCCCATCTAGTTGCCAGGGGGTACTCCGGCGCCAGGACCAGAAACGTGGCCCCGTAGATCGTGTCGATTCGAGTCGTGAAGACCTCGATTTCCCCCTCGCCGTCCTCGAGCTTGAACGCTACGCGAGACCCCTCGCTGCGGCCGATCCAATTCTCCTGCATGATGCGGACGCGCTCGGGCCAGTCCGTCAGCTCCGGCAGGCCCTGCAACAACTCTTCGGCGAAATCCGTGATGCGGAAAAACCACTGCGACAGGCTCCTTTCCTCCACCACGCTGCCACAGCGCCAGCAACCGCCGTCCGCAACCTGCTCGTTGGCAAGAACTGTCTCGCAGGAGGGGCACCAGTTGAGGGCGGCCTCCTTGCGGTAGGCGAGGTCCGCCTCCAGCATGCGCAGAAAGAAACCCTGATTCCAGCGGTAATATTCCGGAGTATGGCTGGCGATCTCGCCCGACCAGTCGTAGGCGAAACCGAGCCGCTGGAGCTGTTGCCGCATGGTGACGATGTTGTCGCGCGTCCACACCGCAGGATGGATGCCATGATCCAACGCGGCGTTCTCTGCCGGCATGCCGAACGAGTCCCAACCCATGGGGTGCATGACCCGGTACCCGCACATGCGCCGATACCGCGCCACAGCGTCACCAATGGAGTAGTTGCGCACGTGACCCATGTGCAGACGCCCCGAGGGATACGGCAACATCTCCAGGCAGTAGTATTTGCGGCCCTCGAGCACCCCGTCGACGCGATACACGTCGTCGCTGGCCCAGCGTTCCTGCCACTTCGCTTCGATCACAGAGGGGTTGTAGCTCATCAGTTCCTCGAACTCATGCGGGCTCTGTAGGCGCCGCGTCGCTCTCGCTCGAGACCAGCTTTTCGCGGATACCGTCCAGGACTCCGTTGACGAAATGTGCGGCATCGGACCCGCAAAAACGTTTCGATATCTCGATCGCCTCGTCGATGACTACCGCGTTCGGTGTATTGGGTTCGTACATCAACTCATAGGCCCCGAGCCGCAGGATACTCCGCTCCACCTTGCCGATGCGCTCGACGCGCCAGTGTTCGGCCTGGGCGCTGATCAACGGGTCGATCTCGTCGACGTGTGCGCGAGTACCGCGGACCAGGTGCTCGGTGAATTCTGCCACTTCCGGCGACGAGGGGTGCGCCTCCCAATAGCCCGCCAGGATGGTCTCCATGTCGGAGCCCGTCATGTCCCATTGATAGAGACACTGAATTGCACACTCCCGCGCTTTCCTCCGCTTGCCCATCCTCCACCCTATTCCCGCACCAGGTCGGAATACACGTGAGCCAACTCGATGGCCGCCAGCGCCGCCTCCGACCCCTTGTTGCCTTTCGCCCCACCGCTCCGAGCGCGTGCTTGCTCGAGTGTGTCGCACGTCAGAACGCCGAAAGTAACCGGCACACCGGAATCGATGGCCACCGACTGGATACCATCGGCCACGGCCATGGCAAGGTACTCGAAATGCGGCGTTTCCCCCCGCACGATCGCGCCGATGCAGACTACAGCGTTCACAATGTTGTGTCGGATCAACTTCGCCGCGGTCATCGGAAGCTCGAAGGCACCGGCCACCCTCACGATGCGCACGGCATCGAGGGCGATTCCCTGTTGTTCGAAGGTCGCCAGCGCACCGGCAACGAGTGCATCAGTGACCTCTGCATTCGTCTCGCTGGCGACGATCGCGAAGTGGACGTCCTGCGGCAGGTCCCCAACCATGCCCATGGCGCTGACCTCCCTCAACCTACTCATTGACCGCGTCTCCTTCCGCCACGCTGGTACCTGTTGACCATCGCGTTGTGCTCCCTAAGCGTGAGTGAAAAAGCGTGTGAACCATCGTTGCGGGCAACGAAGTACAGGTACTCCACGGCAGCCGGCCGCAAGGCCGCCTCGAGGCTCGCTTCTCCAGGGTTCGCAATCGGACCGGGCGGCAGACCGCGGAAGCGATATGTATTGTACGGAGAGTCGTGCTCGAAATCTGCCCGCTTGATGTTGCGATCCGTGCGCCCGTCCTGAACCAGGGCATACAAAAGCGTCGGGTCACACTGTAGCAACATGCCTCGCTCCAGGCGATTCCGATAGACGGCAGCGACCAGGGGCCTCTCGTGCGCTACCGCCGCTTCGGTTTCTACCAGTGACGCCAAGGTCACCACCTCACGCACAGACATGCCACGGCCCTCCGCCAGAGCCTGTCGGCTGGCCGTCCAGATTCGGCGGAAGCGCTCCACCATCATCTCGACGACCTCGGCCGCCTCAGCACTCTCGAGCGCCATGTAGGTGTCCGGGAACAAGTATCCCTCCAGGTCTACGGCCTCGGGATCGAGCTCCGCGATCAACTCGGCGCGGCCTGTGGCCTCCAACGCCTCCTCATACGTGCCGAATCCCGCCTCCGCCACTGCCTCGGCCGCCTGCCAGCGCGTGGAGCCCTCCGGAATGGTCACAGCCCGCAAGAGCACCCTGCCACGCAGGAGAATCTCCGCCACCTCGCGAATCGAGTGAGCGCCGCTGAACTCGTAGTTTCCGGCATGGATTTGCCCGGCGCGACCCGTAGCCCGCAACCACCACTGCAACACGCGTGGATCCCGGATGACTCCCTCGGCAGCCAAACTACTGGCCACCTCGCCGGCCGTGGCTCCGCGCGGAACCTCGATCATCACCGTCCTGCCGGCGGTCCCCTCGAACGGCTCCTCGAGCCACGCCTCCACGGCGCCGCTCGTCAGGCGCGCGGCGACGTACAGAAGTACGAGGAACGCTGTCAGGATAATGAGGGTTCTTCTCATTTGAGAGCCGCGTCTTCCATCGTATCGGCAGCACTGTCGAGGAAGCTCTGCAAAACGACTGCGGCCGCAACCCGGTCGGTTATCCCCCTCCTGCGCTTGCTGCGCACGCCGGCTTCCTCCAACAGGCGCTCGGCCTCGACGCTGCTGAGGCGCTCGTCCCACATGACGACCTGCATCGAGACCTTCGTGCGCAAATCCGCGGCGAACTGCTCGGCGGCTTCCGCCTCCGGACCCAAGGTGCCGTCCAAACGCATCGGCAGGCCGACGACGATACCCTCCGCCTCGCTGTTCTCGATCAGCTCGAGTAGGGCGCGCATGGGGAAATCCCCGCCACGAGGGATCTCCAATGTGGCGTGTGGCATGGCGAAAGAACCGAGCGGATCAGAGATCGCGACACCGACTCTACGCTGCCCCAAATCAAGCCCCATCCAGGTCATGCGTGGACGGTACCATGCCCATTCACACATCTAGCACGGCTGTTCTTGACATTCGCGTAATTTTCGTTCAACATTCTTTCGTATTCGCTTTCTCCTGGTGGGCGGCTCATCTCGGTGCCGGGTGTGGCCTGTGCCGTCCGACCCACCGTGGTGGCATCGGCGTAGAGAAAAGGGGCGCGGTCATGTATTTGACCAAGAGGCAGAAGGAAATTCTTGACTACGTGCGTGGCTATCTCGACGAACAAGGCTATGCGCCGACCCTGCAGGAAATCGGCGTGCAGTTTGGGCTCTCGTCACCGGCCACGGTTTACAAGCACGTAGAGCAACTCGTCCAGAAGGGATATCTGCGCAAAGCGGCCCATCAGGGACGCGGGCTGCAGCTCGTCGACCCCGAGCCGATCCGCACGGTCGAGGTACCCCTGCTCGGGCAAGTCGCCGCGGGCCGGCCGATCGAAGCTATCGCCGAGCCCGAGATGATCAACCTGCCGCCCGACTTCGTCGGCCGCAAGCCCACCTATGTCTTACGCGTGCGTGGAAACTCCATGATCGACGAGCAAATTCGCGACGGCGATTACGTCATCGTCGAGGATCGCACGACGGCCGACAACGGTGAAACGGTGATCGCGCTGCTGGGCAACGAGGAGGTCACCCTCAAGAAATACTATCGAGAGGGTCCGAACATCAGGCTGCAGCCCGCCAACCCGGCCATGGAGCCCGTTGTCATCGACGAGAGTCAGGTGCGCGTGCAAGGAGTTGTGATCGGAGTGATGCGCCGCTACCGAGACAGGTAGGCGGCGGCAGCCAGGTATCCGGCCTCCTGCCCGACATCGAAGTGCCGTCCCTCGATCCTGTGCCCTGCCAACCCTACGGTTTCGATGAGATGCTGGAAGGCAGGCACGTCATCCCACTCCCCTTCCGGCGGCGGCCCTGTGGCCTCCAGCGCATCGTAGAAGCGCGCATCGAGCACGTAGCGGGCACAACCCCTCAGCACGTGGGTACCGCTCCCCATGCTGAATTTCCCGGGCTGTTTGTCCTGTAGCGCCAGAATCCGGAATGCCGGACCTGAGATCGGATCCAGCTCAACACCTCCGACGTTGCCGTAGAGCCCGGCGTCTGCCGACTGAACTTCGGTCAGGCCGATCGCGTTCATTCCCGTCGCTTCGAAGGTCGATGCCACCTGGGCGACCGCCGGCGAGGCGCTGTCGAACCAGTTGTCGGGTAGGACCACAGCGAATGGATCGGTCCCGGTGAAGGCCTTGCAGCGAATGAGTGCGTCACCGACGCCGCGCGGTTCCGCCTGCTCGAGAAAATGCACCTCGACTCCCGCGAGCAAATCGCGGAGCTCCGCCAGGCGCGGTTCTACCTGTTCGGGGCGGCGCGCCTGCTCCAGGTAGCTCCGGACCAATGTCTGCTGTGGCGAGACGATCACCAGCAGGGCACGGGCCCCTGCCAGAGCCGACTCCCGCACGGCCCAGTGCACCATCGGGCACAGCCCTACCGGCAGCATGACCTTCGGAAGCACAGCGGTAGCGGGCAGCAGGCGGCTGCCGGAGCCCGCGGTGGGAACCACTGCCCAAGGCACCATCTCCGCCTACTCCCTTAGCCTGGATTTTTCAACGGGCTGCCGCGCCGCAGCGAAGTCGTAGCTCACGTCACCACGCGCCCACAGGTACATCGCGTACATCTCCAGCGCGAACGGTCCGAAGCCGAGGAAGCCGACGACGGGCATCTCGAAGATACGCCACTCGGGAAAGAAGGGCACCGTGTAGATCCACTTGGCGCCGGCCCAGTAGTTCCAAAATTCCCACAATAGCCCACAGACGTAGCCCCCGAGGAACAAGGGCAGAGCCCGTCCTAGAGAACCTCGCTCCCAATCCGCGAGAAACGAGGGAAGACCACGGCGAGCATTGAATGGATCACACAGCAGGATGAAGCCGATCCAGACCGGAGCAAAAACATAGCGAGAGGGAAACAGCAGCGGTCCCACCAGCATGGCCACGCCGATCAAAACGATCACCCTGGCGCGACGATCCAGCGGCCGGCGGCACGGCGGGAGTACCGCAGCTTTCCTCGACAAGCCGCCGATCAGATCTGCTGTCTCGATGAGCGCCGGCAGAATGCTGGCGAATGCCACCGCGTACCCCAGAAACCTGACCCTTGGATTGGCCGGCAATGCGACGTAGTGCCAGTTGTCCAGAAAGAAGTTGTAATACTCGAACACTAACCAGAGCGGAATCGATAGCAGTGCGATGTTGCGAAACTCGGGGAATGCGTCGACCAGCAGGGATCGGCCCCGCAAGCGGCGTACCAGGCCGTCGACGAAAACGATATATCCCCACCAGACCAGGGCGGTGAAGAAGACCTCGACAAACGGCGTTCCCGCCAGCAGCAATGCCTGGCAACCGAGGATCCAGGCCAACCCCAGCCAGGCGTGATGCCCGCGGGCGAAAAAGCGAGGCGGTGTGCTCACGGCGAGTCGGAACGACGGCCGGCCGTGCAGCAGACAATCTGCCACATGCGCAACGGTGGAGCCTTCTCACAATGCTCCACCACCAGGCCCGCGCTCTCGAAGAGGGGCTCGAGCGGGAATTCCGCGTGAAAACCCAAGAGGCGTGAGGTAAGACGGGTCAAGGCACGGCTGAAGCCGGCAGCGCCCGGCCGTGCCCTGCTGAAGTGGTTCAGGATGACGAGTCGCCCCCCAGGGCGGCAAACCCGTTCCATCTCCTGCAATATGGCAATGGGATCAGGCGCAGCAGAAACCACATAGGGCGCCAGCGCCGCGTCGAAGGTGTCATCGGCGAACGGCAGGTGCCCACCGTCACCTTCGATCAGCATCGAGGAGCTCCTCGAACCATTGCCCGGTTTCGTGGCGGCGCGCTCGAGCATGGCGCGGGAGAAATCAGCCCCGACGACGCTGCAGTCGCGCGGGAATAGCGGCAAGGACAACCCCGTCCCCACCCCGACTTCGATCACCCTGTCGCCAGGCGCGAGCTGCAGGCGCTCGATGGCCCGCCGGCGCGCCCTGCTGAACATCGGCCCGAATATCCAGTCGTACACGCGGGCCCAACGTGAGTAGGCCTCCTGCACGGTGCTGGCATCCATTTCGTGCGACATCAGGTACGCCCTCGATTCGTGAGCCCCTCAGTGGACGTGCTCACCTCATAAACGTCTTGATCGCAAGCCAATACGATCTCGCCCTCGAATGCACCCGCCGCCTCCGCGATGAGCTGCTCAGCCTGCTGATCGACGTCGGCATTCAGGTGAATCAGGACGAGCTTGGCGACACCCGCTGCGCAAGCAATCTGTCCTGCCTCGAGCGCGCTCGAGTGGCTGTGATCGAATTCGGACCGATGCCGGTGCAACCCGCCACAATCATGCAACAAAAGACGCGCCTCGTGTGCCAGTGTCCCCACCGCCACGCTGGGCCGAGTATCCGATGAATGGCACACGGCCACATCTCCGGCCTGAAAGCGCAGCGCCACGGTGTCGCGCCGGTGGGCCGCGGGGCTGGCAACGATTCGCACCCCATCGTTTTCCACCACTGGCGTTTCCCCGACCATCTCGATCGGACGGAGGTCGAGATCAGCATAGCGTGGTCCCCAGAGATCGTGCGCCGTGACCACGGCGCGAACGGTCTCGAGCGTCTGCTCTGGAGCGTGGATCGTGAGGCTATCCAGTTCCGCGCCGATCGCCAGGGCGTGCAACAAGTGTGGCACGCCATATACGTGGTCGACATGGTTGTGAGTGAGCACGACGCGACGGAGGGCATCCGCCCGCAGCCCCTGCCGGGCAAGCTTGTGGACAACGCCGCCGGGGCAATCCACAAGCGTCGTGCCCTCGCCTGTCTCGACAACCAAACCCGACGTGTCGCGAGTAGCACTCGTCATGCCGCTCGAGGACCCCAACACGTAGACGCGCACGTACGATTCCATTCTCATACCAGCCTGGTTCACCGATCGTGCACCATGGGAACAAAACGCACGGGCAGAATGCGCCGCACACGAACCTCGCCATCCTCTTCCTTCACCAGCAGCATGAGCACCTGGCTTCCGTACCGTGGCCCAACGGGAATGACCATGCGGCCACCGATCTCGAGCTGCTCGACCAGTCTTTCCGGAATCGACTCCGGTGCGGCCGTCACGATAACCCGAGCGAACGGCGCTTCCTCCGGCCAGCCGAGGTAGCCATCACCGACCCGTGTGTGGACATTATCCTGCTGGATCCTCTCGAGGTTGCGAACAGCCAGCGCCGCCAGAGGCTCGAGAATCTCGATGCTGTACACATCGCAGCCGAGCTCAGCCAGAACGGCCGCCTGGTAGCCTGATCCCGTGCCGATTTCCAGCACCTTCTCGCCCTCCCCTACCTGCAACAGCTCGCTCATTAGAGCAACGATGTATGGCTGCGAGATCGTCTGCCCATGGCCTATCCGGAGAGGCTGGTTGGAGTAGGCATAGTCGAGGGCTTCCTCAGGCACAAACAGATGTCGCGGCACACGCGCCAGGGCCTCGAGCACGCTCTCGTCCCGGATGCCCTGCCGCCGCAGCTCCCTGAGCAGAGCTGCCCGGGCCTCGGCGAAGCGATCCTCCTGCAGCTCGAGCACAGCCGGCGGCTTGTTACCGGAGGGTATGGCCCAGGCACCGCCGGTCCCCGCCACCAACAGGGCAAGCCCCAGCAGGCAAACAAGGCCGGCATGATGTGTCGATTCCCGTCGCGTGGCCGGACCCGAGGTCGCGGCGGCCAACACCATCTCCTGCAATCGCGCCAGCATGCCCCTCACATGGGTGCCACGCCAGTAGATTTGCCGGCATTCCGCGCAGCGCGCGAAGCGCTCGTGATGGGCGTGCACGTAGGGAGGCACCTCGCCACGCACCTCCGCGCGATCCACTTCCTCGAGCAGCCCGTTGCACTCGAGGCACCGGCTCATCCAGCGATCCTCGTCCAGAGGCAGGTCAACAGCCCGAATCAGTTCCATTAGCTGCTCCTCAGGGTCATCGCTCTGCAAGAGAACGTAGCGGCGGCAGGCTCGGCGCTCGACGAGTCTGCGGTCGCGCGTGAGTACGACGCGACCCTCCTGTGCCGCGGCCGCCACGAGCAGGCCATCCTCCAGGCGGCGCTCATAGCGCACATCGTGACCCAGAAGACGCAACCAGCGGGCGAGCTTGCCTACCATGCTGTCAGCCAGAAATCGAATGGTCGCTGTCGGCGATGCAGCCATCGCCTCTCCCCGTTACCCGAGCGGCATCTCGGGGTTCTCGATGCCGATATCTCTTGCTTCGCGCAGTAGCTCGTGTTGCAGGACCATCAGGTCCCCGCCGTGCTCCACCAACATGGCCCGCTGCCGTGTCGCACCGTTGCCCACCGCCAGAATCTCGTCCACGGCGTCGAGGTAGTGCTCGGTACCCAGACCTTGCGCGGCCGGCCGCGCTACCTCCAACAGCCGCCCGATGAACTCCCTCATCGTACAAACCTCGCAGACCTCCGGGTCGATCACCTTGGCCTCGAGGCCGAATCGCATGCCCTTCCAGCGCAGATCCTCGAGGTATTCCTCACAGAGCTCTGGCTCGGGCACGCCGCTGCGATGCTCATCTGCATACGCCACGACGAGAGCCTGCGTCAGGGCGATCATCGCAGCCGTGCGAGGCAGGGAGGCCATGACGTCGTAGACCCGCATCTCAACCGTTCCGTATTGCGGATGCACCCGCACATTCCACCAAATCTGCCGCGCCTTGGTGATACTGCCCACAGCGATCAGGCCGTCGATATGCTTCGCGAACTCCTCGAAGGTGCGCAGGCGCGGCGGTATGCCGGCTCGTGGGAACGCCCCAAAAGCGTAGAGTCGCGATGAATCCCACCCCGTATCGACGTTGTCGAGGAAGGGCGAGTTCGCGGCGATGGCGATGAGAGCACCGAGCCACTTGCGCAGTCGATTCGCGACATAGACAGCGCGGTCGCCATCGTCGACACCAACGTGCACATGCAGTCCGAAGGTGAGATTGCGCTGTGCCACGTAGCCGAGCTGCTCGGCCACCCAGCGATAGTCGGGAGTAGAAACGAAGCGCTGCTCCTTCGGATCGGCGTACGGATGGGTCCCGGTGAGACCGAGCGTGCAACCTACTGACTTCGCCGTGGCGAGCACCTGGCGGCGACGGTGCAGCAGATCCGTCACTGCCTCATCTACCGACGCGCAAACGACCGTGTTGGCCTCGACCAGAGTGCGGAGCAGGTCATAGGAAAGGCGCCCGCTCAGGTCGTCTGAGGCGGCCTCCATGATGCGATCAGCCACCGGGATCAAATCGCCGGTGTACGGATCGCAGAGCTGATACTCCTCTTCAACTCCGAGAGTCGGCTCGGGACTGTTGTTGAATTCTACGGTCAAGGCAACAAGCTCGCGATCGTTGATGCCCAGCGGCCACGAGACACTCGCAGAGAGCACGCGTGCCACTCAGAGACGCCAGCCATGGTCACAGGAAGGGGTCGTCCACGCCGTGCACGTCAGGCGAGAACGATCCAGAAAGGAGAGTTTATCAACCTGCCGCAGTGCTGTCATCGCGGGAAGGTCGGGAGAGGGTAATCACCTAAGCGGACAGTTCACTCGCGGTAGGAGTACTTACCCGTCGGGTTTCCGTAGCGCCGCTCGCTCAAGCGTCCGCTACGGCGATCACCCCGCGCCTCCCAGGACTCCGCGCTCAAGCCTCCGCCTTGAGGATCACCGCACATCTCCCCCCGCCGCAATGCCCTCCTGCCCGGGGGCCAGCGAATGATGATTGTGTGACCCGCAGGACCGGCGTGACCGGCGCACCCAGGTTACTGCCCCTCGAGAGCTCGCCTGAGCGCTAGCAGGAATTCGTGCTCCCGGGTCGTCTTGCTCGGCGTCCGGCGCCAGTCGTCACGGTAGTAGCCGTGCCCCGTCTCGTTATCGACCCCGGTGAGAATCAGGAAGTTGGTCTGTTCGTCCGCTACCACTGAGACCAACAAGCCCGAGTTGGTCTCGGTCATCGTCAGGTCGAGACGGTAGCGAACCGGCAGAGGTACGCCGCCGCCTTCCGACCGGTCGCCCAGGCGACGGCGCCGCCAGATCAACGAATAGCCCTCCGCCCACCCGGTCGCCACGGTACCCCTGCCCTCATTGGCCAGCTCTATGGGCACACGCTCCCAACCCAACACCTGCAGAAGGGTGTTCCAGACCTCCTCGCGAGCACCTTCAAAGGTCTCTTCCGTCGGATGCTCGACCGCCGGAGCTTCCTGATACGACTCGAGCGGCAGCACCGCTCCGCAGGAGACGGTGACCCAGCCGGCGAGCACGACCAACGCAAGGCGGCAGCGGACCAACGACCTGATGGGCCGAGGTGCAGCGGCCGGGGCAGTGGACGCAACCATCGCCCTAGCAGGCCGTGGTGGAGGTGTGATGGGTCTGGCTACGCCGCCAAGGGTGCAGATGCCAGGCGTCGCAACGTAGGCGATGCCAGTGCGCATCGTCGAGGAGCGGCAACACCGCAGATGCGCCCTTGGCGGCGTAACCCTCCGGGGAGGTAGGACTTGCGGGCGAATGGCTTCGTCGGAACTCCTCCGCGATCGCATCAGCATCTCGTCGTCGTCCCTCCTTGCCCTCACCCGCAAGTCCTACCTCCCAGACCCACCACACCTCCACCACGGCCTGCTATGACTCGATTGCCGCGAGAATATCCAGGGCCGTCGCCAGCGCGCGGCGCCCCGCCGACCCATCCACGAGAGGCGCCCGGCCGTTGGCCACGGCACCAATGAAATCCTCGACCTCTCCCATGAGAGGCTCGCCGGACTTCACGTCTACGTGCCGTGCGGCGATACCCTCTGGCCTGCCGTCCTCCCGGACCAGTTCGAAATGATCGACACGCTGCTCGGTATAGTCGACCGAGAGATAGGCCTCGGGCTGGAAGATTCGTACTTTCCTGATCCGATTGGCGCTTACCCTGCTGGCCGTCAGATTGACGATACAGCCGTTATCAAAGGCCAGCCTGGCGTTGGCAATGTCCAGAGCATCGGAAAGGATCGGCACCCCGACAGCGCGAACTTCCGCCACCTTGGAATCAACCAGGGAGTGCACAATATCGATGTCGTGAATCATCAGGTCAAGGATGACATCGGTCTCGAGACTCCTTGGCACGAAGGAGCCCAGGCGGTCCACCTCGATGAACCTGGGGCTCCGGACCAGCCCGCTCAGGGCCTCGACCGCGGGGTTGTAGCGCTCGATGTGGCCCACCTGAAGAACCAAGCCCTTCGCGTTCGCCGCCTCGATGAGCGCATCGGCCTCCGCCAGGGTCGGCGTGAGTGGTTTTTCGACCAGGATGTGGCAGCCGGCCTGCAGGCAACGCATCGCAACCGCATGATGATCGGGAGTCGGTACCGCAACCACCACTCCGTCAGCGTCTTCCAGAAGAGCATCCAGAGAGCTGTAGCCACGCGTGCCGTGAGCCTGGCTCACCTCCACGACGCGAGCCTCGTCGATGTCGTAGAGACCGACAAGCTCGCAACCAGGAGCTTGATTCAGCACGCGGGCGTGATGATTGCCCATTGCCCCGACTCCAACTACTCCAACGCGAACCACGACGTGCCCCCCTCTCAGCGTGCAACGATGGCGATCTGGGCGGCATCGGCATCGGCACGAATCCGCTCGCCGTCAAAAACTACCGTGCTGCCCGATTGAATGGCCAGGGCGCTGGCACCAGCGGCGATCATCGAACAAACAGTGCCGTGGCCGATAACCGGAAGATCGAAGCGCAGGTCCTGCTTGGGCTTCGCCACCTTCACGACGACCGTGCCGCGGCCAGCCAGCTCGCCGGCACGGCGGATGCAATCGTCAGTCCCCTCCATCGCCTCCAGCGCAACCACGGCCCGTTCTTTCACCACCACGGTTTGCCCGATATCGAGGCGACCCAGTGCTTTGGCGATCTCCCAACCATGCTTGATATCGGCCTCCTCGCGCTCATCCGGCGCCCGCTCAGACAGCAGCCCCGCGGGGGCCAGGTAGTCGGAGAGGAAATCGCTGCAGTTGAGCAACTTGATTCCAGAGCCCGCCAGCACGTTCGCGGCCGTCTTGATCAGCGCGTCGGTGTGGCGGATAGGAAGAGCGGCGAGCAGCGCTCGCAAGCCCTTGCCCCCTCCGGAGTCGTAAATGCGCCGCTGTTCCACCTTGCCCGCCATCACAGCCTGGGTGATCCCGGCCGAGCTCAGATCACCGACGACCTTCAGGAAGGCACTGACGTCACCCCATTCCAGCCAAACGACCTCGTCGGCTACCTCGGCCACTTCCTCCTCGGTGATGCCACGAATCGCCAGCGCGGTCACCCTGTGACCTCGAGCCTGGGCCTCTCGAGCGACGATGCTGGGCATCTGCGAGCTGCCGGCAATCAGCGCCAGTGGCTCACTTGACGATTCCATGCTCGCTGCTCCTGACGAATTCGACGAGGGTGGCGATTTCCGTCGATCCGAAGTTCTCGTTGGCAATCGCATTGAGGGCCTGAGAGGTGTTGAGGTTGCTGCGGAAGAGCAAGCGAAACGCTCGCTTCAGCTCGCCCAGAACTTCATTCGAGAAGCCCCGGCGCCGCAACCCGACCGTGTTCAGGCCGTAGGTTCGGGCGTGCATGCCCTGCACGGTGGCATAGGGTACGGCGTCTTTTGTGACTCCCGAATAGGCCGCAACGAAGGCGTGCCGCCCAACCCGGCAAAACTGCTGTACGCCCGAGAAGGCACTGACGATGGCCCAGTCTTCGATCGTCACGTGCCCTGCGAGGGTCGCCGCATTGCCGAAGATCACATGGTCGTTGATGAGGCAGTCGTGGGCCACGTGGCTATAGGCCATGAAGAGGTTGTCGCTGCCGATTCGGGTGATTCCGCCACCTCCTTCGGTACCGCGATTGACGGTGACGAACTCGCGAAAAACGTTGCGGTCCCCGATTTCCAGATACGAAACCTCGCCCCGGAACTTCAGATCCTGCGGGATGGTGCCGATGCACGCATGCGGAAAGATTCGGCACTCGGCGCCCACCGTGGTGTGCTCCTCGATGACGGCGTGCGCCTCCACATGGGTACCTGCGCCGATCCGCACATTCTCGCGGATGATCGCGTACGGCCCGAGGATGACGCCTTCGCCGAGCTCAGCGCCTTCCCCGATCACGGCGGTCGGATGACATTCAGCGGCCGCGCCCATCAGGACCCCACCTCCGGCACGTCAACCAACATCGACATCAGCGTGGCCTCCGCCACCAGCTTGCCGTCCACCATCGCTTTGCCCTGCATCTTGCAGCTCCGCGACCTCACCTTCAACATCTCGAGCTCGAAGCGAATCTGATCTCCAGGAACCACGGGCCGGCGGAAACGCACCCTGTCGATACCCGCGAAGTACATGAGCTTGTTGCTCATGTCACCGATCTCCTGCTGAACCAGGAATGCGCCCACCTGGGCCATGGCTTCGAGGATCAGCACGCCGGGCATCACCGGGTTGCCGGGAAAGTGTCCCTGGAAGAACTCCTCGTTGTACGTGACGTTCTTGATGCCAACGACACGCTTGCCCGGCTCCATCTCGAGAATTCGATCGACAAGCAGAAACGGGTAGCGGTGCGCCAGAACATCCATGATCTGACGAATCTCCAGACTCACTCGTCCTCCTCCCTCCCTATGCCCGCAGCCGATTCCAATCGGCTTACCCGGCGCATCAGGTCAGGTAGTTTGCGCAGCGCAGCGGTAACGCGCCGCCAACTCGAGATCTCTTGATGTGGATAGCCGGCCACCGTAGCGCCAGGGGCGATCGTGTTGATGACCCCGGTGCCACCGGCCACCATGGCGCCATCACCGATCGTCAAATGACCTGCGGCGCCTGATTGCCCTCCCAGCATGACGCCGGCGCCGACCTTGGTCGTACCACTCAATCCGACCTGTCCACAAATAATCGTATGGGCACCGATCTGGCAATTGTGGCCGATCTGCACCATGTTGTCGATCTTGGTGCCCTGGGCAATCCGTGTGACACCCAGGGTGGCCCTATCGACACAGGAGTTGGCTCCGATCTCGACATCGTCCTCGATGATCACACCGCCCCTCTGCGGAATCTTCACGTGCCGGCCACCATCCTGGGCGTAGCCAAACCCATCAGAGCCGAGGACGGTGCCCGAGTGAACGATCACTCGATCGCCCAATACAACACCCTCGTAGAACGTGACGTTCGGATACAGGAAACAATCGCTGCCCATCTGCACGCCCGGCGCCAGCACACAACCCGCGCTGACGATCGATAGGGAGCCCACAGACGCGCCCTCTCCAATTACCGCCCGGGGCCCCACATGAACCTCGTCACCGAGCTTCACCCCCTCTGCCAGCACGGCAGTCGGATGAACACCCGGTTCGGGCCGGGGCCTCGGCTCGAGGATCTCGAGCGTCGCCCCCATCGCGAGATAGGGATTATCGACTCGCAGGAAGGATAGGCCGGCACGAAAGTCATCGGGCAGCTCGACATCGCGACCGACGATCACGGCGCTGGCGGCCGTGCTGGCGAGGTACTGGCGGTAGCGGCCGTCGGTCAGGAAGCTGATGTCACCGGCTGCCGCATCCTCGAGCCCGGCGACGCCGGTGATCAGCGCGTCCTCATCCCCTTCCGCTTCCAATGAGCCCTGCAGCCGCGCTGTCAGATCTGACAGGCGGATGGTTGTGTCTGCAGGGGCATCAGAATGTGGACCCAATCGCAAACTCGAAGGTTGATTTTTCCTCGCCAAATTCCGGTCTCGGGTCGAAATTGTAGGCCCAAAAGAAGCGGAATGGAACGTTGAACATTGGCATGAAGACGCGGAACTCCACACCTGCGGTTTTGCGCAGATCCGTGAGCTTCAAACCAGCATCCGGCGCCCATGCCTGTCCCGCGTCATGGAAGATGGCCAGGCGCAGCGGCGCGGCGATCTGGAAGATGTACTCGAGGTTGTACTGCAGGGCGCGATCACCGCCGAGAATGTTGCCGAACTGGTCGACCGGACCGACGGAGCGCAGCCGCGTGCCACGGATCGAGTTGCTCCCGCCGAGGAAGAAGCGCTCGAAGATCGGCAAGGTCTCGAGGCCGCCATACACGCCGGCGTAGCGCATCTCGACGTTGATGGCAAGAATCTGGCTGATGGCCGCCCCGACGCCCCTGCCAGTGATGACGGTCGGGATGTACCAGGTGACCGTCCCGGTGGCCTTCCAGTAATCGAGCGTTCCACCGAGAGGCCCGCCGGCGAGCTCGAACGAACCCAGCAGCCTCCGCCCACGGCTGGCATTGAACGGATTGTTGACCGTGTTGCTGACGATGAAGGGGCGAATGCTGCTGGTCTTGAACGTACCTTGCCCGAAAAAGAACGGGTTGAACGACGAGACCGGCCGGCTGAAGCCCAGCGAGGGGGATACATCTCCGACGCTGATGAACTCGTAGTTGTACTCGAAGTACACCGTCGTCATCTCGGCTCTGCCAAGCGCCTTGCCTATGCGAGTCGAGATGCCGGTTCCTTTCCTCTGGAAGTCGAAGTAATCGAGATCGTCCTTGAAGAGGTCGAAGCCGAAACGCAACGGCCGGTTGAACAGGAACGGCTGCATGAACGAGATGCGAGCGTTCGTGCGGCGCCCACCGAACTGGCCGGAAAGCGACACCGTCTGACCGCGGCCGAAGAGGTTCCGCGTGGTGTAGCCGAGGTTGATGAAAGCCCCGTCGAGGGCCGACACACCACCACCGAAGCTGATCTGGTTGCGGCCGACCTCGCTCAGCTTGAGCTTCACATCGACCTC
>SDBT01001893.1_pt1 | contig 37563 bp, 31 predicted proteins | sample 2277101 | NCBI WGS metagenome assembly SDBT01 (sample SAMN10404973, study PRJNA504765) | marine sediment metagenome | isolation source: marine sediment core GS10_PC15, 103 cmbsf | place: Arctic Ocean: Southern Knipovich Ridge | collected 2010 | reverse complement strand
GCCCAAGGCTGCAATTAAAAAAAGATTATTAAAATTATTTCTCTGCGCCGCGTCCGCCGCCTGGAGGGCCTCTGCGAGAAAAATCTTTGCGATCTTTGCGTTAAATGAGTATATCCATTTTGTAAAACTTAGCTAAAAAAAAAGGCAAGATGTCACACAAATGTCATCCTGCCTTAAAACGGTTAGGTCATATCCTCTCAACGGAGTTTGAAATCAAAGGGGATATTCATCTTAACCTTAACAAATTTATCTCTCTGTTTTGCCGGTTTGAATTTACATTGCAGCGCCGCTGAGACGGCTGCTTCATCCAGCATAGGTACAGATTTAAAGACCACTGCATTCTCTACATTGCCCTTTTTGTCAATGGTTACCGTAACAACAACTTTACCTTCAATTTGTGCCTTTCGGGCAAGATCGGGATAATTCGGCACTGCTTTCTTGCGGAGAACAGGCTTTTCCGACACGGCAAAGAACTCATACACCTCATCATCTTCGGGAGGAGGAGGGGGTGTATCATCTCTTGCTTCAAACACAATCTCTGTTTCCGCAATTGTCACATCATCGAGCAACTCATCGTCTTCCGCTTCAACCGGAATTGAAGGCCTTGCCGGGGGCGGTGGACGTTGAATTTGCTCTGTGGGTGGAATATCGATAACTTCAATCTTAATATCCACACTTTCAGGCAATCTCGCACCAACTTCAAATTTTTTGAATGCGTAGAAAGTTCCGATCACCACAATCAAGGCGATGATCGTACTTGCCTCCAACGTTTTACGATACTTTAGCAAGAGATCTGCTTTAGGATCTTTTTTAAATAATTGTGCCATGTTAAAATACTCCTGGAATAGCAGAATAATTAAGTCTTAGGGCATCTGCTTTACGCATTTCCTGCTGCACATCATTCACCATCGCCATCGTGGATTCTTTATCAATTTTCATTGCAACAATCATTTGCGGATCTGCGATCCGTTTTTCATAGAGTATATTTCTTAAATTAGAGATTTTGGAAATTTTATAGTCATCGCAGACAACCTGATTAGTCTGGTCAATCCAGATTGTTACGATATGACGTTTCGATCCAGGAATCTTTCTTACCATTTCCGCATCCGGAAGACTCACTTTTAAACCTGAAAATTGCTTAAAGACTGTTGCCACCATAAAGAAAATCAGCAACATGAAAATAATATCAGGAAGGGAAGCGGTCGGAATACCTATCGAAATTTTATGTTTACGTTCAACTTTCATTTCTTATGAGCCTTATACTTTAATTTTCCTCAGGTTCTGCCAACGAGATTCGTGTTGCCTCTGCTTTTTTGAGCTTATCAATGACATCCATATAGACATCATACCGCGTTAGTTTATCTGTTTTCACAGAAACAACAAGCAGGGGATTACGTTGAAGCCTGTCTTTGATAATTCTTGTTATATCACGGATTTCAACAATCTCACCATCGATTGCTACATTTCCGGCTGCATTGATAAGAAGATTTGCAATATTTTCCTTTGCCATTTGTAATTCTTCAACCTGTGCAGGTGGCAAAACAATGCTCAGACCCTTTTCTGCATCGATCGTCGTTGTAACGAGAAAGAAAATCAGCAGTAAAAAAACAATGTCCGGCAAGGCAGATGTTGGTATTTCCGTTTCTGTCTTTTTTCTTTTACCCAATAACATAACTTCACCTTGATAAATTATTGATTAAACTGTTTATTTATTTTCTTCCAGATCAGCTAAGGCTTCAATCAATTCAACCGAACTTTGTTCCATATCAATGACCAATTTATCAATTCTGGATGAAAAATAATTATTAAAAACCTGAATAATCATAGCAACGATAAGACCAAAAAGTGTTGTAATGAGTGCCTGAGAGATACCACCGGCAACAATAGCAGGAGAAATATCATTTGCTTTTTTAATTGAATCAAAAGCACCAACCATACCCCAAACCGTCCCGGTAAATCCAAGCATCGGAGCTAAAACGATGACTGTACCCAGCACGACCATTCCTCTTTCCAGGAATGCCATTTCCAGAGAACCGGCTGTACTAATTGCTTTTTCAACATAAGCTACACCCTTGTTGGCACGGCTTAGTCCGGCATGAAATATAGAGGCAACCGGGCCGGGTGTTTTTTCACATTCTTCCGTAGCGGCTTTAACTCCACCTTCTTCCAGGGCTACACGAATTCTGCTGAGAAATTTTCTGGTATTAACAGATGCACGCGTTAAGGTCCAGAAACGTTCGACAACAAATGCAAGACCGATTATTAAGAGGACCAGGATTGGCCACATAAATTCTCCACCTTCTAGAAACAATCTTACCATGAGTCTTCATCCTCCAAAAAGTATATTATTAAAATGCAATTAAGTTGTTTTCAAACTCGGGGAATGTAATTTAAATACAGTAGTTATAATAAGATTTTTACCTAAAAAAGTCAATTCATTTTTTTTACTTATACCCTTTGTCTTAAATTTGTTTGCCCCAGGCCTCGGGGCGTTACGCTATTGCTGCTGAAAACTTTGTGTCTTTGTGTCTTAGTGGTTGTGAATAGTTCAGTTTAATTTATATTCCGTGTTAATCCGTGGTTAATAAAAGTTTGTTTGCAGCCAAGGGCTGCGATATGAATAATTCAGATTAGACAACCTAAGTGAGGACTAATCAGTTAGTTACGAATTCTTTTTCCTGAACCGGAATTAACAATTTTTCAATTTCATAGAATAGCTTCAATGCCTCTAAATACTGGTTGTCATATATTAATAACACCTGGTAGTATCTTTCGGTTCCCCAAAGACTGCGGGCAATTTCGGCTTTTAATCTTGCACGGTAATAGTCATGGTTTTGCCTGAACTGTAAATTACTGAAATCAACCTCTTTTTTTGCCGCATGCGCCTTAAATTCATTCAATAACTCAGTGCTGACCTGGAATGATTCAAGATAGGATTGGAATGAATTCTTTAAATAACCGTGATTATTTGCATATTTTGATGCTATTTCAAAGAATAATCTCTTTTGAAAAAACTTTTGAGTCAGAGAGGGTGTTTTATCTTTCGAAATGGACTTGACGCGGACATCCGGGCTTATCCCACCACCGCCATAAACTTTTCTACCCGATGTTGTAAAATACTCGGGACGTTGATCAGAACTATCCGGTTCCTCTACGCTAATAGCAGAATCATACATGGTTGAATAATATTGATCAATTTCTTTTCCCTCGTAAGGACGTTGAATAAGACGGCCACTGGGCGTATAATACTTTGAGATAGTTAATCGCAGTCTCGAGTTATCATTTAAGACATACTCCCGCTGTACGAGTCCTTTTCCAAAACTAGTTGTTCCCACGATTAAGCCGCGGTCATAATCCTGGATCGCCCCTGCAACGATTTCGGATGCAGATGCAGAGGCATGATTAATTAAAATAATCATAGGTATATTATATACTTTTTCCTTATCAAAAGAATCCGTAAAAAATTGTTCGTCAAAATCTGATAGCCGTCCTTCTGTATAGACAATTTTTTTGTGACCCCCAATAAATTCCGAGGCCAGTTTTACCGCCTGATCAAGAAGTCCCCCGGCATTCCATCTTAGATCCAGAATTAATCTTTTCATACCCCTGGCCGACAATTCTTCCAGGGCTTTATCCATTTCGTCAGCCGTAATTTTGGCGAAACGTCCCAATGAAATGTAAGCAGTGCTATCCGGATTGAGAAACGAAGTATTAATTGTAAAAATAGGAATTTCATCCCGAACGATTGTGAATTCCAAGGGTTCTTTTACACCTGTTCTGGTGATTGTCACATCAACGGATGATCCTTTTGGCCCCTTCAATTTTTTATGTACATCATTACCGGAAATATTAATCGCTGACTCGCCATTTATCGAGACAATTTTATCCCCGGGTAATAATCCAATCTTATCGGAAGGGGAACCCGGGATGGGAGAAATTACCGTCAAATAACCATCAATGATGTCAAAATGAATACCAATGCCCTGATATTTTCCCTGGAAATTTTCCTCGTTTAACATTGCATCCTCTTTAGAGATGTATACTGAATGAGGATCCAGTTCTGAGAGCAGTCCCTCAATCGCTCCCATCATAGCTTCATCCCAGTTCACATCATCAACATAAAAGGTGGAGACGTAGCGTATAATTTCATTAAATTTCTCAACATTCTCCGCTTCCTTACTATCTCTGAATACATTCTTAAAACTGCTGGTAAAACGTGATCCGAAGAGAAACAGAATCAGGATGATACTGATTATCAACAATATAGTGTTTGTTTTTCGCATAAATATTTACCTGTAACAATTAGTAATAACCGGAATTTATCAATACTGCAACACCCTCCCAAGCGGGACACCAAAACACAAAGTCATAATAAGTAATGGCTTAAAATGAGTATCTGTTTTTGATACAAATCAATTTACATCTTTTAATTAAAACTCCTAATTTCTTTGTTTCTTAGACTAATACCTTATACCTTTTTACTTTTCTTCTGGCTATATGGACTACGCTAAGAATCAATCATTGAAATCTGTTGTGTAATTTTAACCTGCCATTTATCGTCAAGATTTATTTTCCAGTTAGGAAAAACCACTGAACTTTGATATACTTTTTCGAATCCTCCCTCGGATAAAGATATCGTTTCTATTGGAAATCTCCATATGGTGCCTATCCTGTCCATTTTTAGCCGCAGGTCCAGTTGACGCCAGAGATCTTTCAATCCTATAAAATTTTCGTTTTCAATACTTCCGGTAGTATCCAAATATTTATCCTTTAAAGGACCATTACTGTTATAATAAAACCGGTCTTCCGCATGACCGGCCTGGAGTCCAAAATTAAACTCAACACCAAACCACAGTTCCAGCGGTTTTTCGGCGTTATTAACGATGGTATACTCTGATATTATTTTTGATTCCTCATTCTTAAAAGTGATTTTTTTATTTACCGAAACCGACTCCTCTTTTCCCTGATACCGGACTTTTCCATCACGTTGCAGTATTAACCGGATCGACTTTTTACCCGATTTCTTTTTGATTAATTCATAAGGACAATCAAGAAAATCGCCATCCTCGGTATATTGTACAGATGCAAACGAGTCTAATGTGGTCGTTTTATTTAAAAAATGGTCCAGATAGGACTTTCTTTCATAAAAATCGTAATGCAAATGAGATAAGAGATCCGGCTCTTTCGCAAGTATAAGATCATGAATACTCGCGGTATTATTTCCGTTCGATTCTTCCCCAATAACGGTAGCGTCCTTTAATTTATCATGATACCCTTCTTCCCGACGTGTAACCGTATCCAGAATATTTTTAGCGGCGGGTTTATAGTCCAGTTCATACATCATCCCCCCACTTCTGAGATTAAGGTAGGCATTATAATATTTTGTCTCGATAATAGCTTCAGGATTACCGTCTAAATCTAAATCCTTCATATCAACCAGGGGAAATGGCCGGTGCAGCTCCTCATCTATCATTGATTCTGCCTGGATCAGGTTCTGATAGATTGCATCTCGGAGGTGACTCAGATATAATCCCCCAAATACACCATGCCAGTAAGAACAATTACACTGAGCAGCCCAAAGATGATTAAAAGCCTTAATTAATTTTCTCTGTCTGGATACAGGTAGTTTCCAAAGCCTGTCACTAATGCCGAGCATTTTCTTATGCATGTTATCAACCTCAGAATATTTGGCCATAAAATTTCGCCAAAATCCCCCCTTCACAAAAACATGTACTTCCTCATAAAGGCCATTTGATGTCAAATAATGCTCAAAATCAACATACGCTCTAAAGGCTTCAGGGGACAAAGACCACTGCATCATCTCAGAATACGAGGCGGTGGGTAAATATATTCTACCCAGCGGTTCAGAAGTCGTCCGGGCTTGTTTAAAATGCATCATATTAATCCAGGATTTATTTTCATCTATTGTCCGAAAAAAATTTTCTAACCACCCGGCCTTGTAAACATGATCATAAGTATTGGGCCAGGCACCAAATTTTTCACCATCATCTGCAAAAATAACCAGATTTTTTCCATCCTCAGTTGCCATTGAGCGAAGATATTCAATTGTTACCTCCGGCTCTTCGAAAGGAATGGTATAACGGAGTCTTTTACTAATGGGGAACAGATCTGTTGAATTACCTAAATCCTCAGTTCTGTAATAACCATTTAGCTGATCGTCTCTCAATCCGGCATATTTAAAGTGGGTATCATCTATAATCGTAAATTTTACCCCGGCGTTACTGAGCGATGTTGGCAGTGATGGTTCCCATATTCTCTCGGCCAACCACAAACCCTCAGAATTATATCCAAATATCTCTTTAATTTTACTTGTTAACTTCCGTATTTGCCCAATCCGGTCTTTTTCAGGGATAACACTCAGGATTGGTTCATAGTAGCCGCCTGTCAGGATTTCCAACTGTCCCCGGTCAACCATAGTCTTTATTTTTCTGATTAACTCAGGTCTGTTCTCTATCACCCAATCAAGCAGAATTCCACTAAAATGTATGGCCATCTTAATTGAAGGAAATTTTTCCAGAACTTCTAAAAATGGCAGATAAGATTTGTTATAGGTTTCTTCATATACGAAATCGAAATTGCCTATCGGCTGATGGTTATGTATACCAAAAATAAAATTAATTCGCTTCATAATTTAAAATCTTCTTCTTCCCACCTTTTATATATTTTCCTGTTGCGAAATTTTCTTGCTACGAATGCAAGCATGATAATCACAACAAGTGCCAGAAAGAATAAATTCTCGAATTGCAGGAAGGCGATCCACCGAAATTGATTTTTAAAACTCTCAAACCACATTATTTCAAAATCAAAAAAATCATAGCCCAGATTTTCGATAAAAGCCTGATCCAGAGACTTATCTTTTGAAATACTATATAAAATTTCAGCAAGTTCTTTCTCACCATGTCGTTCCACCAAAAACCGGACAGCCAGATATGATTCCAGATAAGCCAAAGTTGCCTTCGCGCTTACAAATGAGAGTAAACTATCAACAGCTGCCAGATCAAGTAGTTTATTTGCCGCCATGGCATTGCCGAGAACGATATTTTCCTGCCAGGACAGTGACTTGCCACTCAGGTACATGGCCGTCCCTTCATTAAGCCAAACAGGGAGTACAGCCTGATTTAATACTTCTCCTATATAAATATGGGTTATTTCATGAATTAACGTCTGCCGGTATTGCACAGGATCATAAAAAAGTCCCGGTTTTAATACGATAATATGCTGGTTTATAAATGCAATACCGCTACTCCACTCGGGGATTTGGGTATTACCAAATTTTAGAAATTCCTCTTCTGAAGCTGTTAGATAAACATTTATTGTTTTTTCCAGGTGATGAGAAAAAAACTTTTCATTTATATTTTGCGCCTCATTTGCAAATCCGGCCAGTTCCCGGACGATCAAGCTATCCCTGAATTGGGCTACAATAACCACGTCACCCGCCTGTTGTCTATAAGAAGCCTGGGCGAGCATAAATCCACTAATAAAAAAAACTAAAGCTTTTAGTTTACCTATTTTAATACAAGGTAACAAATTATTTTCTCACACATTTATAACCTGGCGCAGCGATGCTGCAAACAAATCACATTATTTACTTTGTCATCCTATAAGGATCTTCCCTCGTGTGGATGCAATTTCAGCACATAGGAAGATTCTTAGGGAATGACAGTAAAATTTTGCTATAAAAATAAAGTTTTTGACGTTTAATTTTCTCTTAGATCGGCTGATCTCGCCGCTTCGATACCTTCGTCTAATCTTATTTTTTCAAGCATGTACATCCCGCCAATAAAAAATACGATCAGGGCAATAATACTTAACCGGCTCGACCCAGTTACCTGACCAATAATCCCGAATAAAGCTGGTCCAAGTATGCCTGAAAACTTTTGAGAAACATCAAAAAAACCAAAAAATTCCGACGACTTCTTCTTTGGTGTCATCAATCCGAAAAGAGAGCGGCTTAATGCCTGTGTACCACCCTGGACCATACCGACAGCGATGGCTAATATCCAAAAATGAAGAGCTGATTGCATGAAGTATCCGCCGATTGATATTAAGGTATATACAATCAATCCCAAATAAATCGCACGTTTGACGGTTATTTTAGCAGCAAGTTTTCCAAACAGGATTGTAAAGGGAACTCCGATTAATTGTACAGCCAGGATGGCACCAATGAGATGTTCCTGCCCAATTCCGATTTCATTACCAAACATCACAGCCATTACGATAATTGTCCCGATACCGTCATTGTAAAACCAGAAGGCCACCAGGAACATAAATGCCTGCCTGAATTGGCGAATTTCTTTAAAGGTTCGGATCAAACGTCTGGATGTGATTAGGAAGGTATTGCTCTTTTCTTTCAGGATGGGTTGCCCCATGGGCTCCGGAACATTTTTAAGCAACGGTATTGAAAAGATTGCCCACCAACAGGCTACGGTAACAAAAGAAAGGCGCGTACCCATTTGTGCGTCCGGAATACCAAAGGTCTGGGGCGACATGATCATCAGTAGATTCAGGGCTAACAACAAACCGCCACCCAGATATCCTACCGCATAGCCCAGGGTTGACACCTGATCTATTTCATCATCGGCGGCAATATGTGGTAGAAGAGAGTCATAAAAAACATTTGCACCTGACCAACCGATTCTTCCAAGTATATAAAAGATCGATGCCATTAGCCAGTCACCTTCTGTTATGAAAAAAAACATCGCAGTAAAACTGACTCCAAGAATAGCAAAACCTGCCAAAAATTTTAATTTTGCGCGTTTATAATCGGCTAATGCGCCCAGGAAGGGTGAAATGAAGACAAGAAGTAGCATAGCGATTGTCGTCGAGTATGCCCAGTAACTGGTAGCGATATTTGCAGGAAGGTCGGCGGCAACAACCTTTCCGTAATAGGCTGGTAATACGGCAGCAATCACAGTTGTGGCAAAAGCCGAGTTAGCCCAATCATATAAGGCCCAGCTATAGACCCACCTTTTATGGGTAAAATTAAATAATTTTTTCATGATACTTTTCAGACATAAAAAAACCTCCATACTATAGCATGGAGGTTCCTGAAGTTCGTACAAATTTACAATTGGTTTTGAACATGTTGAACCACATTATTAATAATAGCCTTGAGAGTGTTAAACACGCCGTCACCTTTAACGGCAACAGCTTCAAAATATGGTATGTCGAAAAAATTTAATCTTTTCTGTAATCTCTCGACAGATTCCACACCCGGCAGATCACGCTTATTATATTGAATAATCCATGGAAAATCTTCTAATGTATGTCCATCCTGTTTCAGGTTATTTTCAAGGTCTAAAAGTGTTTCAATATTTGCTTCCATGCGGTGTGGCTGAGAATCGGCAACAAATACAAGACCGTCCACACCATTTAAGATAACTTTTCTGCTGGAGGCATAATAGACCTGGCCGGGGACAGTATACAGATTAAACTTAGGTTTTTTACCTTTTATTCTACCAACCTCAATTTGCATAAAGTCAAAAAAAATGGTTCGGTCTTCTTTTGTTTTTAGTGAGACCAGTTCGCCGGCAAGCGAAGGATCTAGTTTTGAGTGAATAAACTCTAGATTGGTTGTTTTACCGCTCATTCCTGGTCCATAGAACACGATTTTCAAATTGATTTCTTGTAACGCCCAATTAATAAACATCAGATCCCCTTAACAAATTCACTTCGATTTTTTAATTTTAATTATTTAAATGATTCATCCAGAGCGTCACCCAAAAGTGAGCTAAAGTCAGAATCAATCATATCCTTCGCAGATATTGTTTCGTCAGACTCCTCTTCCAGAATATCCTGAAGACTTTGAATCGCCTTTTTGGTATATATACGAATCAGGCCCAGGGTTACATTTACATCGAATACAACAACGAGGAAAAAATAATCTCCCACATTTGAAAGATAAACATTTCGTTGCTCTCCTTCATGGAAGAGCAGCTTAAATTTAGCTTCCTCGCCTACCAGCTTTGCCATTTCGGCTGTGGCAGCAAAATCACTGGCAGCAAGAGCAGAAAGTACTGTTGTATTCATATTTTCTGTATTTCCTCGCTGGCTGATCAGCTGGCCACTCATATCAGCAAATAAGATAGCAGAGGCTTTTGTTTTGGTTGCCAGCTCAGCTAAAACCTTCGTGATACCCTCATACTGATTTCCATTCAGGATAATTTGCCGGCTGCCATCCTTCAGTTTTTTAGTTTGTACCATAATACTGTATCCCCATATTATTTATATTCGTCTTGTTTTATTCTTGTTCAATCTCGCCAGAGCAATATTTAAACTCTCTCTTAGTCTTTCAACCGCTTCTGCCATATAGTTTATTTCATCATTTGTTTTTACGGCAACTTTTTCATCCAGTTTACCGGTGCTTATTTCATTTGCTGTATGGGCAAGATTCAATATCGGATTAATTATTTTATTAGCCAAAAAATAAACAATAATAATCCCTATTATAGTTACGACGAGTACACTGAGAAAAATGTAATTATTTGTATGCTGAACCTTTTCTATAATATAACTACGTTTCATCCCGATTCGGATAAATCCCAGACTACCCTCCGCCACCGGAACGATGATATCATAGCAGACTTCTTCTATATCTTTAATCGTTATTAACTCCGGGGCATACTCATTTATTTCTATACTTACCGATCTCATGCTCAATTCCTGCGGGATATCACCGTTAAATGTATCTGCAATGACATTACCTTCGTCGTCAAGGATTAGAATATACTGGGCCGTTTCAAAGGAAAGCAGCCGGGTAATAATCCCCGTTAAACCTACAACATCCTCCTCCAAAATTAATTCACCAATATACTGTGAGAGATCAAGTCCAAGCGACTTGCCGCGCTCGATCAATTCACTTTCCAGCGATTCCATCACGGTTCTGTGAACGATGAATACGATAACCGCGCCCAGGAATATATTACTCAGAATAAGGATACCGCTTATTTTCCACCGAAGACTAAAAAATTTCATAACTTTTTATCAGAGATAGCATCTCCTCTTGAAACTGGACTCTCTTTTTATCGTCAAGAATCTCACGACTGATAGATTCAGTCAGGGACGGAATTTTTTCTATGATGAAATTTTCCTGCGTTTCGTTTAAGTCCCACAAAACATCATCAATCACATACATGGAAACCGGTCCGATTATCCGGACCAGAATACTCTCCAGATTATTAAAAAACTCTTCCCCTGCAATTCTACTTTGAATATTCTCTTCGACAACAATCTCGATCAAGTTTTTCTGGTAGAGCTCATGAAAAATAGCCAGGCTCTCATCTTCTCCAAGTGCGAGTTCATTTATTATATCCTGCAGGTTTTTCTGTCCATCAACCTGCATGATAACTTTCCATTCGGCCAGGGATAAATTTGATGCTGTCGGTGGATTTTTCGGGTTAATTTTAATAATAACTTTATTATTTGGAAACACCCGCCGAATGTTCTCCTTTTCAATGCTTGTCATGCACTCAGAACTTTTTAAAATTCAGGGAAAGATTTAAAAATATAAATGTTTATCCTCTTTATTGCAATTTAGAAATTAAATTAATTTCTGAATCATCAAGATCATTCTCATCGAGGACAATTTCGCTACCTGCTGCAATTTTGTTAATTTTTTTCATCGTTTTTCTATCTTCCATAATATGAGCCGAGACCACGTTTAGTGTGATCCGCAAGAGAGACAAGGACCTGGTTGAACTACAAAAAACAACAATAATAAATGTACCTGTGTTCATTGCCAGGATACTGTAATCGTACCAGGCCAGTTCGATTTCCCTTATCTCTTTCCGAGCCAGATCATGCGATGCAATTATGCGCAATACATGACGTGATATTCGCTCAAGAGAAGAACGGTCAAATTGTGTCCCGATTTTTTCAATAATTTGCCCCCCCGGTGATACTAGCAGGACACCCTCAACACCATTAATGTCTGTTATCTCTCTTAACCAGCGCTCACTCATATATGGTGATACTCACTTTTCAATAATACTATTATGATACTACCTGCTCAATAAATGGAAGTATCATTTCAAGTTGGTATTTGGGCTCAATATCAATAAATATTATATTCTTTTCATATTCTCTCAAGATTGTCCGGTTTGTTTTAGAAATAAAACTTATATATTGGGTTCTTTCCCGCTTTAATAAAACGCTTATTTTCTCTACCTGAAGATATGAAAGTGCCTGTACGAGAGAATCTTTCTCTGTTTGCGTATCACCTTTGAGAATATTTCCCTTTTTATCAATAATTGCAGCTTTTTTAACACCTTTCACATTCATCAGCATATTAAGCAGACGAATTGTCTTACCATCATCAGAAATCTGTTGTGTGTCGAGTTGGTGTAGTCCTTCTAGCAGGAGGTTATTCCAGTGCCTGTTGATAGATACAAGCGGTGGTCGTACACCATTTTCGACTTTAAACTTCCCTTCCTGAAGTTCAAGAAGCCTAAACAAAGCTGTATCACCAATATCCGGCTCATATTCTGCATGCACAATTTGCCCCTCCTGAAAATAGATAATCCCGAATTTACCGGCATGCTCAATTGTTAGTTTTGCCGTATTCCGTTCCAGACAGTTAAGCTGAACCAGATTTGGCAATTTTAAATCACGAAGATTACCGACTAAAGCCATGATTAATACAGAAACTCCATTACTGCCTTCCTAATATCGCTGAGATCCGTACCCTTCTCAATATAATAATCCGCTCCTTTTTGCATGGACTCCTCCTTTTTTTCCAGAGAACCGAAGGCTGTCATAATAATAACTTTGATTTTCGGATTAATCGCCTTTATCTTTATCAACAGCTCTAATCCATCCATACCGGGCATTCTTATATCAGTCAGCACAAGATCAAACTTTGTCTGTTCAATTTTATCCGCCGCCTCTTCACCAGATGCCGCTGTTATAACTTCAATGTTTTCCGGGCATTTAATAAATGCCTGATAAAGACTAAATGTCAGGGTTTCTTCATCATCTACAATTAATATTCTTTTTTCTGCCTCCATTTATTCTGTTCCCGTTGCCCTTTTTGATAAAACAAATGTAAATCGCTTGTTATTTATCATTTATCGACTGATTTTCGCTGAAATTAACCTGAAATTTAAATTATCTTGATTAATAATGAATTCTACCACATACCTTTATACCCTACACCTTATGCCTTTTGTCTTTTCTTTGATTGCAGCCTCAGTCCCGCAGGTCAGCCGGTTGGTAAATGAATGGTAAATCTGGTGTTCTGGCCAGGTTCACTGCTAACGGTGAGCTGTCCCCCATTTTCTTCAATCAGGCGGGATGATACAGAAAGACCCAATCCAACTCCATCGCTCTTTGTCGTAAAAAAAGGATTGAATATTTTTTCAAGGTTCTCGGCATCGATACCATGACCTGTATCTTCAAGTTCCAAAGCAACAATTTTTCGTGAGTCTACTGAGGTATCTCCTTCAGAAGGTTCGATTGTTTTCAGATTAATCGTTATTGATCCTCCCTTATCCATCGCATCCAAGGCATTTAGGAACAAATTGATCAGGATCTGCTCCATCTGACTCTCATCGACATATACATCTGGTATATTTGATTCATAGTTTTTATTTACTGAAATATTTTTTTTACGCATTTTTGGAGCAAGAAGAAAATATACCCCTTCAACCAGGGCATCAAGGGAGATAAATTCTTGTTTGGGTTTTCCTGGTTGTGCAAAATTGAAAAATTTTTTTAACAAATCATTTGAACGGTCAATTTCTTTCACAATCCGTCTGATCAATTGCGATCTCTGATCGCCGGGGCTAAAGCTCTCTTCTAAAACCTGCGCTGAGGTTTTGATACCGGCAAGGGGATTCCGTATTTCATGGGCAATCCCGGCCGAAACTTCGCCCAGGGTCGCAAGACGGTCCATTCTTTCCATCTGTATACGAAAATGATGGAGATTGGTAAGATCTCTGAAGCTGAAAATAACACCGATATGTGAGATATCACTGGCGGTCAGAAGCGTTGTTGTAAATCCGATTGGTAATATTTTAAGATGTCGGCTGATAAGGTTGGTTTCCCGGCTCTCAAACATCCGCTTCTTTTTTAGTAATTCATTTAGAATACTATCGGCCTCTCTTTCGTCAGCAAAGATGCTCTTTATTGACACCCCGACCAATTCCTGATATTCATACTCCAGAAGCTTCAAGGCTGCATTATTGATAAAGGTAATATTACCGTCAAAATCAATTGTAATTAAGCCGTTTGATATGCTCTGAATAATACCCTTATGAAATTGATAGACTTTCTCTAATGCCTTTGTTCGTTTCGACAGGGTTTCAAATTTTTCCTGCAATAATTTTAGTTTACCGGTGCTGGACGGCTGGTTTGTATTTTTACCGTAAACTTTATTGATGAATGAGAGTGTTTCTTTTTTGGAATCGAACTGTTTGCTCATAGGTATCAAAGATTTTTGATTATAATTGTAGCGACGCGATTAGTCGCGTCGTTACAATTATGTGACATATAAGAATAAAAGTGCTTTAATTTAGGAAAACACAAGATGTTAATCCAAATCTTTCTCTACATCATATCTACGGGATCAACATCGATATATACCTGTTCACCCGTACCGGAACTATTGAGAAAGGGCCACAGCATTTTACGTAATTCATGGCGGGTAAATTTACCTGTAGGGTCCTGATCCAGATTGATTTTAACAATAATGTGCCAGCGATATTTATTGTTTAGTCTGATGAGAGGAGAGGGAGCCGGACCAATAATATTGAAAAACTCTTTATTTCTTTTTTTTAGAAGTGTAATAATTTGAGCAGATTTTTGAATAGCCTGTTGTTTTTCTGTTGTATTAATACCAATCTTGATCAGACGTGTAAAGGGAGGATATCCTATCTCGTCACGGTATATTGATTCCTGTTGATAAAATCCTTTATAGTCATGTGAACGGGCGTGTTTTATAGCATAGTGGTTTTCCAGCCTGGTTTGTATCACAACCCGGCCCTGACTTCTGGTCCTTCCCGGTCTGCCGGCCACCTGAGTCATTAATTGAAAAATACGTTCCGCAGATCTAAAATCGGGTAATGTTAGTCCTATATCGGCATTGATCACACCAACTAACGAGACATTATCAAAATCCAATCCCTTCGCAATCATTTGCGTGCCAAGTAATACATCTGCCCCGCCTCTTTTAAACTGATTCAGAATTCTTTCGTGGGCACCTTTTCCTGAGGTCGTATCAATATCCATTCGCAATATACGAATATCCGGAAAATATCTGCAAAGTGATGCTTCAATCTGTTGTGTACCGGCTCCGCCATATTTAATCTGCGTCCCGGAACATTTAGGGCAGTCTGGTGTGGCAGACTGGGTAAATCCACAATAATGACATTGTACACTTTTAGTATGAGCATGATAGGTTAAAAAAATATCACAATTCGGACATTTATTGGAAAATCCGCAAAGTTTGCATTGCAGGAATGTCGAAAAACCTCTTCGATTCTGAAGCAGAATAATTTGCTCTCCCTTCTCCAGACAGTTATTTATTTCATCTTTAAGCCGGGGAGAAAGTATCTTTGCTTCCGCAGAAGAGGAGCCAACTTTCTTCATATTGACAATTTCAACCGCAGGTAGAGCCAGATTTTTTATGCGTTTCTTTAGTTCAAGGAGGTGGTATTTTCCCGATTTAGCATTGTTATATGATTCCATACCCGGTGTCGCTGATCCGAGAACAACCACCGCTTTATTCATCCGGGCCCTGTAAACAGCCATATCCCTGGCATGGTAACGTGGTGCAGGGTCTACCTGTTTATAGGAGCTATCATGTTCTTCATCAATAATAATGACCCCTAAATTTTTTACAGGCAGGAAAAGAGCAGAACGTGGACCAATAACAATACTCACATTTTCCTGAAAAACTTTACGCCATGTATCATACCGTTCCCCAAGACTCATTCTGCTATGAAAAACACTGATCTTTCCAGGAAAGAATGATTCAAACCGACTTACCGTTTGCGGTGTAAGGCTTATCTCCGGGACTAATACAATAGCGGACTTATTCAGGTTTAAGGCATGGGCTATGGTCTCCAGGTATACCTGTGTCTTGCCACTGCCGGTAACCCCGTGGAGGAGAAACACCTTAAAATCATTGGTATTCATTTGCTCACGTATTTCATCCAAAGCCTTTTGTTGTTCCTCATTCGGGATGATGTCTTTCTTTTCCTCCTGATATTCAGAAACGAAAGTCCTTAATCCCTCCTTTTCTGATACAATGATAACATTTCTTGATTGCAGTGTTTTGATACGAGAAAGAGAGAGGCCGGTTGAGGATCTGAAGTCATCCAGAGAAACCGTTTTTCCTGAGAACGGTATCAGTATCTTTAAAAGGTCCTCCCTGTTTGGAAGTCCTGACAACTCATCAGTAAACTGATCCGCAATGGTGGCGAATTTGATCATTTTTTTTCTGACCCGTGCCTGTGCCATTTCCTTCCGAAGCCTGATAAGCTGTTTTGATTGAAGTAGACGAAGATTGTATGAAAAAGAGCCGGAACCCGCCTTTCTGCTATAATATGTTGTTGGCCTGCCAGGTTCTCTCATGATAATATCAAAGAGATGTCGCTGGTTATCTGACAGGTCAATTTTATTGATTGTTTCAATAAACGATGGTTCGACCAGAAAATTTGATTTTTTTTCTATTCCTTTTGGCAGGACCAGTTGTATAACCTGCCCCCAACCGGTCATGTAGTAGTCGGCCATCCACTTTGTTAGACGTAGTAATTCACCGGTAACAAGCGGTTTTTCGTCGAGAACATCTATAATATCTTTACACTTGTAAGAAGGGGCTTGTTCGCTTAACGCGACGATAACGCCGGTAAGTTCGCGGTTTCCAAAAGGGGCTAGTACCCGTTGTCCGGCAACCAAATTTGAGGATAATTCCGGGGGAATCGTATAGGTGAAATATTTTTCAATCTTTAAATTGAAAACCACATCCGCGTAGAGCATATGTTGGTTTAATTCTCCGATAGATAATACCAAACAGGTTTGCGTGAAATAAAAAAGGCGGTATTTAAACCGCCTTCAGGTGAAATTCGTTTATTCCTTAACGACCCAGACTTTTACTTTCGCCTCAACATCCGTATGAAGTTTTATAGGAACCGAATAAATTCCCAATGATTTAATCGGTTCTTCCAGGATGATCTTTCTTTTGTCGATCGTATATCCCTGTGATTCCAGAGCCTCCGCTATATTTTGCGAAGTGACAGATCCAAACATTTTATCTTCTTCACCGACCTGGACCGTTATTGTACAGGAAACATTCTCCAGCGTTTTTGCCAGTTCTTCAGACTGCCTTTTTTCTTTTTCCTGACGCCAGTACGTCTGCTTTTTTTCATTTTCATATCTTTTAAGATTTTTTTCCGTTGCAGGCATTGCCAACCCTTTGGGAATCAGAAAATTCCGTGCAAATCCGGGTTTGACATTAACGACAGTACCTGATTCACCCAACGGTTCATAATCTTGACGCAATACTAATTTCATAACGTTTACCCTTTCTTTTCTTCTCTACCGTGGGATATCGGCAACATATGACAATAAGGCCAGATGCCGTGCTCTTTTTATGGCCGTTGCCAATTGTCTTTGGCTTCTGGCGCAGTTACCGGAGGTTCTTTTTGGTATCATTTTACCCTGTTCGGTAAGAAAGCGGCTTAACATTTTTGTATCTTTAAAATCAATATACAAATCCCGGCAGGATTGTTTATCGGTACAATGACGACAAACACGTTTTTTTCGAGGTTTAAAATTATTTACCTCTCTTCGTGGTTTTTTCTGAAATCTAGGCATTTTCCACCTCCTCCTTTACCGGTTTCTCATCCGCGTTTTTGACTGTCTCAATGTTCTCGGTCTTGGGAGTAGATTCAGCTTCCTGTATTTCCAGATTCTGCGGTTCAGATTTTCTCTTCTCAATCTGTTTTTCCCGAGATTTCAGTTTATTTTTGGTATATCGGTAAGTGAGATATCTGAGAATTTTGTCATTAAAATTATACTCATGTTCCAGAGCATTCGGAATGGGTCCTTCTCCTTCAAACTCAATTGCCACATAAAAACCATATTGTTTTTTCTGAATTTCGTAAGCCAACCTTCGCTTACCCCACTTGTCGATAGTTACCACTTTGCCACCATTGGACTCAATCATCTCTTTTACGCGGTCGACGATTTTATCGATTTCCTCTGGTGCCAATAAACTATCGAGAATAAAAATTGTTTCGTACATTGGCATAAAAATATCCTCCTTCGGTCTTATGCTCCCGCATTCTCGTTAGATATGCTACGGGAGAGGATTGTTGTTGTTTATTTTACTTTTTACTTTTACTGGATACTGGATACTTGGATACTTGGATACTTGGATACTTGGATACTTGGATACTTGGATACTTGGATACTGGATAAAGTTGTTCCGCTATGGCTAGTTTGTCAAGTACCGCTATTAATAATTCCCAATGACCAAATCCAAATTCCAAATTCCAGATTCCGAACATACACTCCGATTCTCAAATTGCATCTCCCATATCAAGTATCGAGCATCCAGCATCTATTAATTAAATCAATGGTGCAATGACAAGTGCCACCACTGACATTAATTTTATCAAAATATTCAATGACGGACCGGCTGTATCTTTAAAAGGATCGCCGACTGTATCACCGACGACGGCTGCTTTATGAGCATCTGATCCTTTACCACCATGAGCGCCACTCTCAATATATTTTTTGGCATTGTCCCAGGAACCGCCTGCATTAGCCATGAATATTGCCAGCAAGACGCCTGATAACAAAACACCGGTCAGAACGCCGCCCAGAATTTCTGCAGCCACTATCCGCTCGAATCCAAATAGTTGCAGGCCCAAACCAAAAAATACAGGAGTGAGCACTGCAAGTAACCCGGGGGTAATCATCTTTTTTAGTGCTGCAGAAGTAGCAATATCAACACAACGGGCGTGATCTGCTTTAGCGGTTCCTTCGAGCAGGCCTTTTATTTCTCTGAATTGTCTGCGAACTTCTTCGATCATTTCGAAAGCCGCCTCCCCTACTGCTCTCATAGCAAATGAAGAGAATACAAATGGAAGAGAACTACCAATTAATAAACCGGCCATGACCCAGGGATTGTTTATATCCAGGCTGAGTTGTTCAATTCCGAGTGAAGTGGCGACAGTCTCACGAAAGGCTGAAAATAATGCTAACGCTGTCAGAGCAGCAGAACCGATGGCAAAACCCTTTCCAATAGCCGCAGTCGTGTTACCTACAGCGTCAAGTTTATCTGTACGGGCACGGACTTCTGAAGGCAATTCTGCCATCTCTGCGCATCCTCCGGCATTGTCAGCAATGGGTCCATAAGCATCGACGGCTAATTGAATACCCGTAGTGGATAACATACCGAGCGCTGCAATAGCAATGCCATAGAGTCCTGAGAATGAGTATGCAGCAATAATGGCCAGAGCAATAGTCAATACCGGTAATCCTGTGGAGAACATTCCGTTAGCAAGTCCGGTAATAATATTGGTTGCGGCACCGGTCTCACTGGCTTTTGCTATTTCCCTGGATGGCTTGCGTGCTTCCGATGTATAGTATTCAGTCAATAGCCCGATGATAACTCCGGCCAGAAGGCCCGCTATTGTCGAATAAAAAATATCCAAAGCCCCCACTGCTTTACCTGACAACATCACATCAGAAGGAACTATATAACCAATAACAAAAAAACTGACGACAAGCATTATTCCCCCGGCACCCAAGACACCAATATTTAATGCTGTCTGTGGATTGCCCCCTTCTTTGGTGCGGACGAAAAATGTACCGATGATTGAAACAAGGATACCGGTACCGGCCAGTATCAGGGGCAGCATCACCAGGTTACCTGCACCCGCTGCTGCTGCCAGAACCATCGCACCGATCATTGAGCCTACATATGATTCGAACAGATCGGCTCCCATACCAGCCACATCACCAACATTATCACCAACATTATCAGCAATCGTGGCCGGATTTCTTGGATCATCTTCAGGAATTCCTGCTTCTACTTTACCTACCAGATCGGCCCCCACATCAGCAGCTTTGGTAAAAATACCACCGCCAACTCTTGCAAAAAGGGCAATCGATGAAGCGCCCATTGCAAAACCGGAGAGCAATTGCATTACCATTACCAGATCGGTACCTTCTGTCGTTCCGCCATATGCCCAGAACAAGATTGACAATCCCAGAACACCGAGACCGACAACACTCATGCCCATCACTGAGCCCCCGTTAAAAGCTACATGCAGGGCTGCATTCAAACTAGTACGAGCGGCCTGGGTGGTCCTGTTATTTGCCAGTGTAGCTACACGCATACCAAATAATCCTGCGAGTGCGCTGCAGAAAGCGCCGACGATAAATGATACGGCAACAAGACCTGTTCCCTGCGAATAATTGCCAAGAAACAATAATATTGCTACAGCAGCAACAAATATGGCCAAGATTTTGTATTCTCTTGACAGAAAAGCCATGGCACCTTCTCGCACAGCCTCCCCGATTTCTATCATTTTTTCGTTACCCGGATCCTGTTTAGCGACCCAGGATGATTTCCAGAACGCATATAATAAGGCCAACACGCCTGAACCAATAACAATGATTAAATTTGCATCCATATCAATCTCCATTATCCATTTTCAGTTATAAAATTCCGATTATAATTATTCATTGTATTTTCAACACCTGTTCGTACCCAAGTTTCAATCGACTGCGAACAAACAGGTAGCAAATCATCCAAATATTGAATTTCCCTTTTACTAAAGTCATTAAGCACAAAGGATTCTGCATTCGAAAAAATGTCCCCTATCCCAAAGCGCAATCGGCAAAAATCTTCTGTTTGCAATTGATAAATGATCGATTTTAAGCCTTTATGGCCACCGTCGCTGCCTTTCATCCGATAGCGCAGTGTTCCAAATGGTAAGTTAAAATCATCACAGACAATGAGCATATCTGCCGCATCAAGCGAGAAATAGTCCATCATCTGCCGGACAGCTATTCCGCTCCGGTTCATGAAGGTTGTTGGTTTGGAAATTATAACGGTCTCGTTACTTACCCGGACTTTCTTATAATAATAATCCCCTTTACCAGCTTTAAAGGGGATTCTGTCAAAATCTGAAAAATGATCGACGATCAAATACCCGATATTATGACGGGTATTTTCGTAACGCTTGCCCGGATTACCTAAACCGATAAGCGCATGCACTGAAATTTCTCATCCTTCTGTTTCAGTAGATTCCTCGTCCTTTGATTTGGCTGAAATAACTTCAGGCTCTGCCTCCTCATCCTCAATCTCTTCGCCTTCTTCAGGTTCTTCTACCACTTCCTCAATCTTTTTAGGCATAACAATAGAGCAGATAGTCATCTCAGGTTCATGGTTAATGGTGATATTTTCCAGGTTCAAATCACTGACATGAAGTGTATCACCAATTTCCATGGAGGAAATATCAACCTCAATTTCGCCAGGCAGATATTTCGGTAGAGTTGAAATATCCAAATCTGCCTTAATCATCTGAAATACACCACCCATCTTTATACCAGGTGCATCACCAGCAAATTTAAGAGGTATGGTCAAATGAATCTCCTGACCTGTCTTAATTCGCATAAAATCCACATGGATTATATCACCTTTTAACGGGTGGTACTGGATTTCTTTAATAACAGATCTCTGATCATTACCATCAACTTTAACATTTATAACGGACTGGGCGATAGATAGCAGTTTTTCCAGTTCTTTTTTATTTATGGCCAGAGAGGAACTTTCTTGCTCAATTCCATATATCGTACAGGGAACATAACCTGATCTGCGGATCCTGCCCGCATGTGCTTTTCCTGCTTCTTCCCTGATAATTGCATTAATTTCCGGCTCAGACATTTTTTACTCCTATTCCAACTACAAATATCAATATTTCAAAAATTATGCTGGGGCGGGGGGATTCGAACCTCCGCATGCCGGGACCAAAACCCGGTGCCTTACCACTTGGCTACGCCCCAAATTTTTTCGTTTTGCTTATAAAACGATATTAGCAAATCGGTTCCACCTTCACACAATGATAATTCTTATTCATCGATTCGAAGGCATGAGCACGGGTCTCTTCTCTGTCGAACAATCCAAAGATGACTGCACCACTGCCACTCATGGCAGCAAATGAAGCCCCTTCGTTATACAATCTGGATTTTAATTCCCCCAGCAACGGATGGGCTTTAAAAACCGAATTTTCAAAATCATTATAAAATTCAGTCCGGAATTCAGATAAATCCATATTTTGAAACCTAAAGCCTCTAAATTTATAATCAGCATATTTGCTTGTCAAGGCTAAATTCAAGTTTTTATAGGCCCGGATGGTTGATATTCTGATTTCCGGTAGCACCAGAAGGATATAATAATCATTATAAATGTTGATTGGTGTGAGTATTTCTCCTTTGCCCTTTCCATAGGCAGCTTTTCCCAATAAAAAAAAAGGAACATCGGCACCAAGTTCTGAAGCCAGGGAGAGAAGATGTTCATCACTGATCGTTAAATCATAGAGACACTTGCCTCCTTTTAAAACCGCGGCAGCATCGCTGCTCCCACCACCGAGACCTCCGCCAACCGGTATCTTCTTCTCCAGATGAATATTTATACCCGGAATGTCAAAATCACGTTGTAATAATCTGGCCGCCTTAATACAAATATTATCAGATTCATTAATCAATTCCTGAGAATCTGATGAAAAGAGCATACGATGATCTTTTGAGAGGAGCAGGTGATCAGAAAAATTAATTTCCTGAAATATTAAATCCAACTCATGATAGCTGTCGTCTCGTTTATATTTTACAGCCAGGGCAAGATTGATCTTGGCATTTGCATTAATTTCTAAGGAATTCATCTTACTAAATTATTCTAACTTGATTAATTTATAGCCTCAAAGGCGCTACGATCCTGGTAGTGGCCGTTCGCGAACGGCCACTACTATAATCATTTTAATTTCCTGCAATTCTAAAAGTCAACAATTAACGAAAATAAGTGCGAGTTACCCAGATCATAATTAAAAGGAACAAAGGCATAGGCGAAGTTAAAAACACCGAATATCAGGCCAAATCCGCCGCTAAAACTTTGACTTTCTGACCCAATTATATAACCCAGTCGCAAATCGATATGTCCGGCCACGCGCGTCTCAAATCCAAGATTAAAATTTGTGGCATCATTAGCCACAGAGACAATATCGGCTGCCAAACGAGGGCGGTAATCCAGCAGATTAAAGGGCAAAGTGTAGTTTACACCTGTTCTAAACAATATAGGTAATGCCGTTGCATCATTTTTTAACACCGACATTTTACCCAGATTCTGTATGGCAGCGCCCCAGGTCAGGTCGGGCAAAATGTTTTGCTTCTTGATACCCAGATCCAATGCCATACCATCAGCCGAGTAAAAATAGTATTTCTCATAAAGATATTTTAATTGAACACCTATCTGCCAATCCGAAAATAATGTTGTGGCATAAGCCAGACCGACATAAGTATTTAATGCTTCGGTCTCCCCATCCGGCACCTCGGTCGCTGTTTCACCCCTTAATTCTATTCCTGTAACACTGAGCATGTTGAGAGAAACTGCCAGATTATGTTTTCCATTTAGAAACTGTATTGAGGCAAATTCCTGATTAATACCCTGAAACCAGGAATTATGCATAAACAGGACTGAATTTGAGCGGGCTGTTGCCAGACCGGCAGGATTCCAGTAAGCGGCAGAAGCATCTGATGCAATCGATGAATAGGCGTCCCCCATTGCCACTGCCCTGGCATCAACACCTATTTTCAAGAAACTCAATCCAACCTTCCCCCCCGTTTCAGCAGACATGGCTGATACACAAAGGGCTAATATTAATGTTAGTATTCGATTCATGATGTATCTTCTTTCTTAAATTGAATTTTACTGTTCCTTCATACAACATCGCAATGATTTTTTTCTATTAAAACATAATCTGCCATGAAAAAATATGACTGACGCCTTCATCAACCACTGATGGTACAAATGCATAATCCAGATAGGAGACTGTCGTTAATATCTTAAAATCCAAACCAGCGCCGAAAACGGGATCGCTGCCATTCAGCCCTAAACGCAAAGCAAGATTTTTACCATGAATGGCCTCCACACCAATATGATTTTTTTTAAGTCCCTTGTTACTCCATTCAAAATCATAGGCTGCCTTCAACCATTTGAGTGGTGTCACGTAATAGGCGCCAATTTTATAGGTGACCGGAAATTCGTCAAGTGTCGTACCGCCACGTTCGAAAATATCTTCCGTATTGGCCTCCAGTTTTGATTTAATATCTTTTATTTGTCCACCAATCCAAAGATCGTCCATCACAAGATAAAGGACACCTAAATCGAATCCGACGCCATTCGAGCTATAATCGAATTCATCGGTTCCATCATTGATCGACTCAAACAAAATTTTGACCGATAAACCAATCGACAAACGCTTCCCGAACATTCTGCCAAAGGAGAAATAAACAGCGTTTGAGGCGTGGTTAATCTCTCCCGTTTCCTCACCAATTGAATTATAGGAATTGAGGTCTCCCACACCGCTTTCCACCCAGCTGATTGAAAAGCCTGCCCCCGGGGGTACCTTCATTGAAAAACTGATATACCCCGTATGGCGGTCCAGTGACAGGAAACTGTAGGATAAACCAACCAGGCGATCCTCAATTGATCCATAAGCAGCAGGATTATAAAAAGTTGAATAAGCCGTGGCCGGAAATGCCACACCTGTATTTCCCATGGATATCGACCGGGCTCCTAAACCCATACGCAAAAATGATCCGGCATATCCTCCATTTTCGCCTGCAAAAGAAATGACCGGTATTAACAGAACCAGTAATATTTTTAAATTGATTTTCAAGATGGACCTCAATTAATAACGATGAGCTTACCCCAGGTGATTTCACCTTCGACATTAATTCTGAAAAAATAGATCCCGCTGGCCACGATCCTTCCAGCAAAACTTTTGCCATCCCACTTTGCATTTCTATCAAAAGTATCATCCACGGGATAGGATTCAAACTCACGGATTGAGGCCACCTGATCCATGGCAAAATCATAAATATCGATCACCACCTCACCTTCTCGGGTAATATCATACTGAAATCGGATATAATCGTGACGGGAAGGCGAGAACGGGCTCGGGTAAGCATAGGCCGACGGTGTATCATTTCCCCGGGTCGACCTGAAAGAGCGATGTATTTTCCAGTTATTACCCTGATCAATGGTTGAAGCGAGTCCATCTGTATTACCTACCCAGAGACGGGTCGTACTTCCTTCAAGGGTATTTGCTGCCGAAAAATATTCATCACTTATAAGATCTTCCCCGGTCTGGAAATCATAGATACGGGGCAGGATATACCAATTTTCACCACCATCATTTGAAACGTACATACCGGAATCCGTAGCAACATAAACAAAGGGGCCATCAAAGGCGAAATTATGAGCAAATCGCCCCTCCAGCATAACCTCCCAGGATTCACCCCCATTTACGGTTTTACTGACCCCGCGACGATCAGACGTGTCAGTCTCGATGGTCGCCGCCCAAATCGTATTTGAATACGGCTGACAGGCAAGAGCGACGACAAAATTACCGGAAATTGGTAATTCCTGATTATCATGCTTAAACCGTCTCCAGGTTTTTCCGTTATCTGTACTCTTACTTATGCCTTCGGCAGATCCGACCCACAAATTTCCATTTTCGGACATCACCGAAAAAGCACGGTGATTTAAATTTTTCAGTGATGAAAATGGCAGGCCATCGGTCGTCACAACCTGCCAGCTTTTTCCCATATCAATGGACTTTCTCAATCCGCCGCCCCAACTGGTAATCCAGATGGTTGAGTCCAGAAAGGCAATATCAAAAGTAAGGTTTTGAATGATTGTAGTTGTGGGACTATATTCAGTTTCATCCCTGGCGTCGATGGGCTGTCTGACGTGGGTCCAGGTTTTACCCCTATCGCGGGTATAACTCAATCCGCCGCCTGCATCCAGGTTACTGCCATCAGCGACAGTCGTATCAAATGCTGTGGCGATCCAGAGGGTGGAATCATCCATAAATGCCAGGGCTGCTATCCCTCCCTTTCCCAAATAATCGCGGGAAGTAAAGGCCGTCCATGATCGTCCCGCATCTGTCGTCCGGTTGAGTCCGTAGCCTGATCCTGCCCAGAGCAGAGAATCTTTTGTCACCATATCCACCATGGCATTACCCAACTGGTGGTTCACTGTTCCCTCGCTCTCAGAATTTAACCGATATCCATTTGGTTTATAGATCTGGGCAGTGGCGGCGGCAAATATAACTATTAATAAAATAATAATTTTCACAATAAATTGTTTCCCATCTATTCATTTTGCTGTGTTTCACCAATTAATTTAATTTCTCTGTTAATTGGCCCTGTTAAATTTCCTGCCTTATCACGAACATAAAACATGAAAGTATATTCGCCGGGTTGAAAATCATTTCTGACTATCAGAGCATAGGCATATTTACCATCGTTTTTTTTCTGATCGCCGGCCTCGATCCACCAAGTGTTAATGTTGAAGGGCATTCCATTATCAACCATTATTAATGGTTGACCCTCATTCGCGAATGTTAAATCAGGTTTTTGAGAGATAAAATATACCGAATCAATGCTACTCAATCCTTCAGGATCAGAAACCTGAACCGAAATCATTTTATAATTATAGTCAGATCCTGTAGGTATATGGATGGTATCCGGCATAATTATCTCTTCGATTACAGGCGAAAGGTTGCCGATATAAATTCTATGACTGACAATCTCTTTGTTTTCTTCGTCATAACTATCGCGAACATAAAAATTGAGATCATAATTACCTAATTTGCCTCCGGTAAAATCTGCAGAAATCTTTGTCGTAAATATTGAGTCCCCCGGGATTTCATCGCCATGATTTTCAAGATCACCATCATTATATAAGTTTTGTTCAAATTTAGTATAGCCTTCATTTAGATTGTCACTTTCAAAATAGGCATGGACGACATCGCTTACACCGTCACTATCCGAAACTGTTATCGAAAATGTCAAACCCGGTTTTTCTGACGAAAGAGAGTCCGGCGCCTCAATACGCCGGATGCCGGGGCGGTGGTTCGCCCCGATAATCAGGGGATACGAAAACAACTGGCTTTGATGATTCTGCTCATCAGTTGCTGTGATATTCAGAGTATAGGAGACTTCTTCCGTTACCATGCTGATGTTTCCGGCACGAAAACGATTACTAAATACGCCATCGCCAGCCAGGACATCCCCATCGTCCGGGTTTGTATAAGCGCCGTCATCAAGCAGTGAATCCTCAATAACAATTTCATGATTCTGATCCTGCACGATTGTTATCCGGACCGTCTTAATATTTCTGATACCCTGAGGATCTGCAACCGAGACTTCAATTTTATACGGTTCAGTATTAAGGTTATTCCATTTCTGGTGCGTTTCAATCCTGGAAACAAGTGGTTCAACACCCGTATTAACAGGATTGCTTTCTTCCGGACTACAGCAGATGCCTGTGAGTACCATTATCAGAAGAATTAAAATCAGATTTAAATTATATTTCACGCTCTATCCTTAATAATTATATTGTTTGATTCAGATGCCCCGTCATTCTTGATTCTTAATTCAAATACCAGTGAAAGCCAATTTTTCTTAGACTTTTTTTCCAGCAAATGAAAGCCCCTTTTTTCAAATGCCTTCAACATTATCTTCTCATCACTGCGCAGAATCCCGGAGAGTATGAGTTTCCCTCCTTCATTTAGAAAATCAGGGAAAAGCTCTGCATATCGCAGCAGCACATTAAGATTAATATTGGCCAAAACAATGTCATATTCTGATGGATGTAAATTTTCAGGTTGTGCCACAAAAAACTTTACATTATCGGAAACATTGTTCAATCTGGCATTTTCAAAGGCATTTTTTAAAGCGACAGGGTCGTTGTCTATGGCGAGAACAGACTCCGCAGCTAATTTTTCTGCAAAAATGGCCAGAATTCCACTGCCGGTACCGATATCAAGAATACGCATTCCCGGTTTAATATACTTTTCCAGAGACTGTGCGATCAGTTGGGTACTTTCATGATGACCCGTTCCAAAAGCCATTTGGGGGTTTATAGTTACAATTATATCACCGGGACGGACATGATAATCTTCCCAGGGCGGCTTAACGACAAAATTTCTCGTAATACGGATAGGTTTAAAAAAATCTTTCCAGTTTTTATTCCAATCTCTGTCAGAGACAGAAACCTGTCTGATATTTCGGGATCCAAAGCCTGGCACAAGTTCCTGGATATAATCAAGTATGGCCAATTTAATCTCTTCCGACCAGCGAAACTGACTAAAGTATATCAGGATTTCATCGTCAGTCATATTAATACCCTCACATCCCTGCGCAAACAGATATCCTGAGATCAGTTCCAACTTCTGATACGGAAGATCCAGCTTTAATTCAATCCAGCTCATAATAACACCCCATCTTTATATTTTAGGTATACATAGCTTGGATTATTTAACCTGAATAATTTACCACAGAGAGCACTGAGTCTTTATAATTATAATAAAAACAAATATATACAATGAAATATCAATTAATTATATTAAATGAACAAATATTCAGATAACTTAAATAATAATAAATAGTTATCTCTGCGTCCTCTGTGGTTTATGAATAGATCAGGTTAATAAATCTAAAATTTATAAATTAACCAGAACAGATAATTAAAATCGCTAAAAAAGATAAGTCAATCACAATATTTCTTCAATTTCCAACCCAGATTCCCAATTCCAAATTCCCAATTCCAAATTCCTAATTCCTAATTCCCAATTTACAAAATTAATCCCTGATGGCAATATTAACGGTCACACCAAATTCATTCCAGTTAAATTTCCCACTAATCTTATTTTCAGTCACACCGGTTTCATAATAAAGACTTCCGGATACCCTTTTATTAAACCGGTAAGAAGCAGCGGGCCTGAGTTTCCAGGAGGTATTATTCTGATTTTCCTGGAATTCACTCTGATTCAACTGTTTCTGATAAGTTTTGTTTACGGAGCGGTCAAACGACAGGGAAAAATTTATCTCGTTTTTAAAAGTCGACCCTTTGAATGGCCAAATAGGTATAGGAATTTGAAATCCTCCGCTGGTAGCATAGGAAGCAGTGATAGAAAACGTACTACTTTCTGAACGGGTTGCCCCGCCTGCTGATTTTGCATGAAACGTTGCCCCCTGACTGAGGCGGATGGAAGATCGTACATCGCCGAACCAGGTAATGTTTATACCAATCAGAGGCTGGAAATTATGTGCAAATGTTTCTGCCGACGGCACCAGTTCATTGTTTGCCAGTTTTTTTGACGTCGTATATTTCCCTGACCTGGCGTGTTCAAACGTGACTGTTTTTGCCAAACCCTTAAAAAACAGGAACTCTTCCAACCCGCCAATCTTTAAGGTCCAATCCGGAATAAACCGGCGAATATCTCCCTCAAGTCCGGAAAATTCTTCAGCGGGATTCTCACCCCAGGCAAGGAAGGTACTGGATTCATTTCCGGACCTGGTTTTATCATTGTAGGTTTCTGAAATAGAATATTCGTGACTAAAACTTGCTTTAATAGTGTTGGATATATCAAAATTCACTGAAGTTCTTAGTGATCGTGAATCTGTTACGGACGGCCCGACTAAAATAGTACCAAAACTTGTGTCCTGTGGAACCCCCGGATCCATCGTTAAACCAAACTGATATTTTATACTGGGTATTTCAGATATGAATGAATTCGCCACGTTTTGATTCCATGTATAGGAAGTCTGGATTTTTTTCCAGGAATTAAAGAATCCCCATACAAGCATTAATGGGTTTGGAACTTTAAATTTCTTTTTTGTTGTATCTTGCGACGCTTTCTGCTCTACCACCTTTACAGTATCAGTTTTTACAGTTTTTTTAGGTCGCCGGCCACGACTCTTGTTATTTTTAGCGGATGGCACTTTATCCGGTGTATAGATCATATTTGCCAGTTTACTGGGGCTAAAGGAAGCTGAGGCTCGTTTTCCGATTCTGTTGGAACTTTGTTTCTGGCCTTTAGACAAATTCACAAAATAATATCTGAAATTGGCAGAATAGGAAAAATCTGTGGTGAGCCAATCTATTAATTTGGGTTTATAATCAAACTTAAAACTCTGACTGATATCTGTATCCAGACCAAAGTTCAGTTCTTTGAATATAGATTTCCATAAATCTTTGCCACTCATACCGATAAAGTCAGCATCTGCCTTATGTGTCCTGCTCCAGGTCATGTTTACGCTGGGTAAAAGACGATAACCAACGTTGGCTTTCCGGGTCGACATGGTATTCACCGTACTGGTAATTTTATCTTCTGCTCTCAGACGGCTTGCCTGTTTCTGATCAGAGATATTCAGGCTAAAAGACGTGGAACTGGGTGTAAAGTAAATTTTTTGAGTCGCTAATTCCTCCAAAACCGGAAATCCATCAAAAATTTCAAAGGGAGATATGTAATTTTCCTTTCCAAACGGAATGCTGTATGAAAAAGAAAATCGCCATTGTTCAGATCGTCTAAATGCTGTCCGGTAATCACGACTGTTTTTATGTGAAAAATCAAAATCAAAGGTTATCTGGTCAATGGTATAATACAAGAGCCAGAATTCTGATTTGATCCGCTTTTTGATAGTCGTTCCAATCCCGAAGATCTCGGAATATGAAACCTGTTTTTCAATATCCGGATGCAGGAATTTCATGCCAAATAAAGATTTGATCTTTTCGACGATCGTCTCATTTCGATAGTTTGTCAATATATCCGTTTTTGGGAAATACTTTGGAATATTTTTACTAAACGATGCCCGGGCGTCAATCGGAAAAGATATATTAAGCGAGGACGGAAACATCTTGTCGACATGGAATACACCGGAATAATTTTGTGATTCTATTGAATTACCAGAACCAAACTGTGTTTTAATATCATGAAAGTCAGCATCCTTACTCTCCCAGTGACCGCTGAATGTCAGAACATCGGCTACGGCAACACTCGTACTTAACCGCAGAGCAGACCCCGCATCCTGCCTTACCCCCGACACACGCATTTCATCGAGCCAGATTTCACCCGACCAGGAAAACACATCATTATTTTTAACACCAACACGGAAAAAACGTATTGTATTTAAACTCGGATTACCTTCAATTTTATAGTATCCTCCCGGCCGGCTTGGTACATTGACACGCTGATCGTGAGTAAATTTTGTCCGCGTTAACTCCGTCAGATCAATATCGATTTCATTTACACCAGTCCATCCGGCATAAACCTCCTGACCGTATTCATAGTAATTATTATTATCCGCACCAAATCTTAAATATATATTTACAGGGCTCTTCTTATCAAGAGGTGATGCCGGAAGAGATCTTGGGTCTCCATGCACAAACATGCGTAAAAATTTATAATTCACTAACCGCATGATATTGCCATAAAGCGTTTTGCGGGCCTGAGCAGCTGACCCCGGCGCCAAATCCTTAATACGCAGGACTAAAGACTGCTCTTTGGATCGTGCCTTAGTAATCCGGTCAACAACTCCACTTACCCCTGGAGGAGAAGTATAGGGTGGAGGTCCGCCCGGAATTGCAACAGCATTTTCCTCGGTATTATAGACCGTAAGCGAAAAAAGAGAGTCGTTTGGCACAAACCTACTTGAATCATCCTGAGAAATGCCCTCTTCTTCCCATTCATTGCCCACAAAATCAAATGTGGCAATCCGTATATTATCTTTTTCTTCAGTCAGATTACTGAACCATAAACGTACATAATAAATCGATTGAAATGTCGTATCCGGATTACCGACGCTGTTTTCACGGTCGAATTCCTGCAGTGGAATTCTAAACTGTCGCCAGCCACTTGCGGTCGAGCCACTCAGCCACTCTTTTGATTTTTCATCATTAGGATCCAGAGTAAAACTATAATGAAAATATTCATTGAGCTGATTAACCTGTCCATTACCATCAAGATCTTCAGAATCAGGATAATTAGCTGCCCGGGCCCGTGAGTTACCCTCCGTACCATTGATACCATCATAACTTAAATTGGCTCTGTCCGGCTCTTTCCATAAATCATTGGGATCATGACCTGGCCGACCATGGGGGATTCCATCGATACCCGTATCTTCGTCTGCATCCAGGATACCATTTCTGTTTTTATCCTCAGTATTTAATCCTAGCCAGTCCGGCGCTCCGTAAACCCGCTTACCATCCTTCTCGGTAAACATGTACCAGTCTTCTGAGATCTGGCCGATATCAATATTAAAGGTCACATAATTTGGATTAAAAACTGAGTCCTCTTTTACCCACATTTCGATAAACTTTGTTTTCTGCTGATTTGGGAAACTGGCTGTTGAACGCATGATCCCCGCCCAGGTCTTATCTTGATCCTGACCGGCCTCGCGCCATACCTCCAGACCCAACACATCGGTCGTCTGTCCTGTCTCAGCGTTCACATCCCTGTTTGGCCAGATATTTTTTATCAGTTCCTGCTGATAGGGATTAAACCAAACGATTTTACCTCTGTTTTTATCCGCAAGCGTATCAGCTATTTCAAATCCGTTAGATACCATTGGAAATATTTCAGGAGGACTTGCATTTGTCCAGGTGTTATACCTGATACCCAGCGTTGTTGCTCTTTTGGTCCCCTCAAAATCATCAATATAAGCAACACCCTCATTGTCACCGGTACCTTCGTTATTCAGGGTATTTGGATTTGGCATCACCTGGGCGTATTCAGCCTCAATTTTGATCCGCGAAGCTGCATTGGTTTTCCCAAAAGTGAAGATATTGACAAAATCGGTAAGGAATCTTGGACTGAAATTCAGAGCCATGTTGACATCCCATACAAAGTTACTGAAGGGTTCCTGACCGACGCGGACGCGCTGTTCCAATGTAGATTTATTCATATATAGGGCCGTAAAACCAATAAAGGAGTCATCCCAGAAGCGGTATTCAGCCCGTCCCCCTAATATGGATTTCTTATCCAACTGAAAAATGGATGCTTTTTCGTATTTTATTTCAATATTTGAACTGGATCTTTTAGCTTTATTAGAGATCAGGGTAAGCTGGCCTGTAAAATAGTCGATGAGATAATCGACATTTCGCGTCAATGGTGAACCATTTAAGAGAATCTCTTCACTTCCTTCCAGTACATTAAATCCAAGGGAAAAGGTGGAACGTGTGCTTTTTGATGTAACAATTAACTCAAACTTGGTCCGATCGATCTGTGTTTGACGATCGGTCATCTCGTAAATTCTTACCCGGTTCGTATCTGCCAGTTGGAAACGACTCTCTGTAAGCGGATCAAAGGGCCTCAGACTGGGAAAAAGCAGGATTCCATTAGCCCGGTTAATCAGATAATAATTGTTATCCACCTTTTTATCGCCATCCGGTACGATAGCGCCGTTCTCATCAACCAGGTCAAGTCCCATTAGATTGAGAAAGGGCTTACGGGGATCAACCTGCTGGGTCTGCTCATGGCCACCGTCTTTATTAAATTCTATTTGTATATTAAAACCTTCCTGTTCAATATCAGAACCACCAAGATAATAGACATTACGCATTACCAGGGGCCAAACTTTAGTATGATCCGGCCGTAAGGATTGTGGCTTGATCAGTCTTAATACATAGTGTTTAGATGAATCAGAACCAACGACTTCGGAAAAGAGCGTTCCAACTTTCTTCAGATCGGTTTTATAGGCAATGGCAAGTACCTCAGTACTCTTTACCGGTGTTTTCAGCCAGAAAAATCCCCTGGCATAATCATATTCATAATCCCGGCCCTCTTCAAGAGGAATAAATTCGGCAACTTCTACCTCCCCGGATTCCGCTTTGATTCCATCCAGATTGGGGAGGTTCTCAAAATCCTTAATTCTTTCTTCGATAACAGCAACGCCTTTTCTGGCCTCATTATCAGAATAAGCACCGGAACGGTAAACATTAAATTCACGAATCAGCGTCCCATCCTCATAATGCCACTCAGAAAGGTCATCCGTGAATCCTTCTTCATAGCGCTCACGGTAGTACTGATCCATAAAGAAGTACCGGTCTTTTAAAAAGTCATAATCGTGAATGATGGATCTACTTTCTTTCGAGCCGCCTGAAATTGACAGTTTTTTTTGTTCACCCTTCTCAATCGAAGCTAAACCTGTAAAATAAAAATTCCCGACTTTCATCTTGGTTTTAATACCAAAAAGCCCCTTGTTTGAACCACCAAAAATCACGTATTTGGTGGAAGGTAGAGACAGCCCTATGTTTCCGGCCTCTATACTTTGGACAATTTCATCTTCATCTCCATCATATCGTAATCGCAGGGTATTCTCAAAATCGAATGTTGCTTCACTGTTCTGTTCCACCGAAACGGTGACTTTTTCACCTATTTTGCCCTCAATGGTAAATTGTTGGGTTTGGCTGAACCGAGGACTAAAGCTAGCGCGATCCTGAACAGCGCTGACCGATGCGCCTTCCCGTTCTTCCGATCTCCCGGAAAGATCAAAGGATATATTCCCGGTAACTCTTAGGCGAACCCTGTCAGATCCAAATATCCGCGTAAAGGTTTCATTTTTAATTCTGACCGGAATTTCCAGTTCCAGGGCCCCCGTTTCTTTGCTCTCATCTTCCCCAAGAGTCTTGGCAATCTCTTTTTTCCACATTTCCCAGCGATCAAAGACCATACGCAGACGAATATAGGTATCAAGATCGACAACGGCGGGAAAATCAAACTCTGTCTGAGCGACAATTTCTTCAACGGTGATAAACTTGCCGGTAGAATCAAGAGTGGCATTGCGGGTATATAAGGGGGGTTTGAATTTGAAGAGGGTTGAATCGATAAACAGGCTACCCATGCTCTGAGATTCAGGCTCAAATAATTGCACTGATCTTGGCATAGCCGGAACTTGCATTCCAATCCGGGCAGAAAGATCCCCTGCAAAGGCGGGAAAAAGAGTAATGACCAGCAGAAAGGCCTGGAGGAGCCTTTTTTTTCCAATCAAGAGTTGCTTCACCTGTTGTCGCTTTAATTTACTCGTCGTTAGTTAATTCTGTAGCAACTTTTCTTCGGACATCCTCCAGAGATAATTAAACTATTAGAACCGGTTAATTTATAAATAGACTTGAATATATTCAAGGTCAATCTCATTATTTAAAGATGATATCGACCTCAATCGCATTCAATTCAAAGGTAATTTGATAAAATATCATTTGTTTCTATCTTTAAACAATATAATCATGATTTGGTTCAGTTTTTTAATACATAAAACATAATTGTAACGACGCGATTAATCGCGTCGCTACCAGAGCAAACATGATTAAAAACTCACCCCTCTCCTGCGCAGATCGTGAACAGTCAGCTGGCAATTACCATCCCCACTTTCCCCCTCCTTTCCTTCGACTCCGCTCAGGATGACAAGGGGGGTGAAGGGGGAGGTGATTGGACCATACCATCCGCTACTGGCTTCGGGTTAAGGGGATGAGTTCTTTTCAAAAGTTGAATCAAATTATTTTAAACCGGACACTCCATACTTTTGATAATGCTTAAATTTACCCACCGGTTAGAACTTCTGATCATATTTACGTATATTTAATAGATCGGTTCTGTGAGAAAAGCGTATGAAGATTCTGCCAAAATATATTATTCGTGAACATATTCCCCCTTTCTTCTTTGCACTCGGTGTTTTGATGTTCATATTTCTGATGCAATTTTTACTAAAATATATAACTAAGATATTCGGCAAGGGTTTGCCATTCTTTACCATTATTGAGCTTGTCTTTTATAATCTTGCCTGGATGTTTGCATTAGCAGTACCTATGTCGGTTCTCGTCGCAACTTTAATGTCATTTGGACGGCTTTCCGGTGATAATGAGATTACAATACTAAAATCCAGTGGTATCAGCATCTATAAAATCATTCAACCGGCTCTCATATTCGGTGGCTCAATTACATTAATGATGATTCTTTTTAACGATCAGGTCTTACCGGATTTTAACCACCGCGCCAGAGTGATGTTTCAAAACATCGGACAGAAAAAAGCTACTCTTAAACTCGAGCCAAATATTTTTTTCGATCTTGGCAAATACTCTTTTCATGTTGAGAAAATTGAAAAGACCTTGGGAGAAGAACTTACCGACCGTATGAATATGCTTGGACCGGATCTCGATTTAGAGACAAGGCCTGACAGGCTAAGAAATGTGACCATTTTCAACCGTAATAATCCCAATAAGACCATCACCGTAACCGCAGATGAAGGCTATATGATTTATTCAAAGGTTTCCAAAAGTCTTGTATTTACACTGTTTGACGGTGAATATCATGAGCTTGACAACCGGAACATCGAAGATTACCGATTTTCACATTTTGCCAGAAACCGGGTCAATATTCCCGCCCCACAATTCGAGCTGGAGAATAAGGAAGATAATTATCGTGGAGACCGGGAGATGAATGTGGCCATGATGATGAAGAAAGTGCGATCCAGTGACACATCACTGGTTAAGGAGAAACAAAAGATAATTGATAAAATTAAAAGATCCTGGTTGCCGATTATGGACAGAATTAAGAAGGCAGAGATCAGCGACAATTCAGAATTTGAGGAAGATGAAACAGACCTGTTTCGCCATGTTAATCGTGACATAGCAAAAAAAGCCTGCGATCGTGCCTATAGAAAAGCCAGTCGATTGTACCAGCTGGTCCGCACCTCAGGCAGCAGAATGACAAGTTTTGATGTAAGTATAAACCGCTATCTGGTAGAAGTCCATAAAAAATTCTCCATACCATTTGCCAGCATTGTGTTTATTCTGATCGGTGCTCCCCTGGGAATTGCCTCAAGAAAAGGAAGTATGGGAATTGGCATCACTTTGAGTATTTTCTTTTTCTTAATCTACTGGATTTGTTTAATCCTTGGTGAGGATCTGGCAGACAGAAGGTTTTTACCTCCGGTACTGGCTATGTGGTTCCCTAACATCCTGATCGGCCTGGCCGGCACCTACCTTACCTGGCGTACCGTTAAAGAAACGACTGTTATAAAGTGGGATAAGATCGGTAAATTCTTTACCAGATTTAAAAAATCAAATTCAAATGAGGGTGTATCCTTATCGCCTTAATTATGCTATTATTGCCAAAAACTTTGTTATTTTCGCCTCGGGAGATTAGCAAAATTTTTATAAACCTAGTTAATTATTTTTACCGCTAAGACGCTAAGAAGGCGCCACTCCAGGCGGGCAGGCAAGGTTCGCAAAGATTAAATAAAATCTTTTAAAATATAAAAAAAACCTTGCGTGCTTTGCGGATCCTTTGCGTCGTTGCGGTAAAGTAGTCTGTGGTTAATGAAAGTTTGATTGCAGCCGAGGGCTGCGGTATGCTATTGTAGCCGAAAACTTTGTTTTTTTAGCAAAACTTTTAGTGTCATTCAGTAGGAATCTTCCATCTTGATGGTTAAATCCGACACGGTGGAAGATCCTTTCAGGTTGAC
>SDBT01001892.1_pt1 | contig 37566 bp, 54 predicted proteins | sample 2277101 | NCBI WGS metagenome assembly SDBT01 (sample SAMN10404973, study PRJNA504765) | marine sediment metagenome | isolation source: marine sediment core GS10_PC15, 103 cmbsf | place: Arctic Ocean: Southern Knipovich Ridge | collected 2010 | reverse complement strand
CCTCACTTTCGTTCTAATGTGCTCAAACCGTGCTCAAACCGTGCTCAAACCGTGCTCAAACCGTGCTCAAACCGTGCTCAAACCGTGCTCAAACCGTGCTCAAACCGTGCTCAAACCGTGCTCAAACCGTACCGTAAAACTAACCCGCCCAAGTCGCCCAAGTCAGACATTCCGAATCGTCGATTGAATCGGAGTGACCGATAGTACGCATACCACTGTTGTCGCCCAGACAATCCGCACAATCGGCGTTTGCGAGTCACGTCCCCTTGCCTAGCGCTACGGCTAGCGCTACGGCTAGCGCTACGGCTAGCGCTACGGCTAGCACTACGGCTAGTGCTACGGCTAGTGCTACGGCTAGTGCTGCTAGTGCTGCTAGTGCTGCTAGTGCTACGGCTAGTGCTACGGCTAGTGCTACGTTTGTGAGTGGTTGCGAGTGGTTGCATAGTGTCTCTTTCTCTACTGTAAGGATAGCACGTTTACACCGCTTGTCAAGTTGACGCAAGCGCCGCCGCCTGATTTTCTTTGGAATTCTGAAACAGTAACCCCACAACCGGCACCCCACGGCAGACGGGGAGCAGACGGGTACGAAGTAGACTACAAGCAAAGCGCTCACTTTTAGTACAAAGCGCCCATTAGTGAGCGCTCACAACTGCATAACCCGCGCCGCCACTACAACCCTACGCAACCATATGAGTTGAGTAGTGACGATTGTGCAGATCATATCGATATGTATCTATGACTCAAGGTTATAGAAGCGGCGCGGGTGGATCGATACGCTGTTATAATAATTAGTAAAATTATAACAATACCACTACAGACCCGGATATAACACGCGCGGTTAGCGCTCAGAAATGAGCGCAGTGTGCCATTTCCGAACACCCCCGCCTTGGGGGATAGCAACCCACACGACACACAAAGGCAGCACAACCGGCATGACCCGCTATCAAAGCGAAACAGCCTGCAAAATCGGGAGAATCCGAACAATCGTCACGTCAACCCTCGTCAACACAAACGTAACCTCTTCCTATTGCAGAAGTTATGATGATTATCGGGGTCCGCACACCCTCCCGGGCAGGTGGCACGACCTCGACAATCAGCGGGAGGGTCAAAATCTGCACAATCGATTATAAACCCCACAAATGAGGGGTACCCGTGCTCCTCTATCTGTGCTCACGCCCCATGGGGGGAGGGTCTGACGCGGCAAAACAGGCGGCCGTCAACGCCGGCCAATCTGGAATCCCAATCTGCGATCCCCAAAAAGAGGAAGGGTCTGACGCGGCAAAACAGGCCGCCGTCAACGCCGGCCAATCTGGAATCCCAATCTGCGATTCCCAAAAAGAGGGAGGGTCAAACGCGACGAAACAGGCAGCCGTCAACGCCGGCCATTCGACGAGCCCGATCTGTGATTTTCCGAAAAAGAGGGCGGTCCTGACGCAAGTTTAACGGCAGACCGAAAATAGAAAAGTCGTTACCTTTCCACGCTGTAGTAGAATGGATTACCACTATAAATATACATGTTTTACTCTTTTATAGCGATCAGTAAGGTAAACACTTTTCTATTTTCGGTCTGCCTTGGCACCCGCGCGGCACAATGTGCGTAAATCCTTATGCTGAATCAGCTTACTGCAATCAGAGGTCAAAACCATCATACGGCAGAAATTTGGACACCCGCTCAAGTGGGTGTCTCTTCTTCTGGCGCATCCATTTTTTGCCGTCTCATTTTGGGGTCCATTTCGAGTCTATTTGGAATCCATTTTATCGCTCTACCGAAAGGCATCCGCAGCCTTGGGATCAATTAAGTGGAGATTAGGCGTTTACACGCTCTTTTGCGCCGGGCTTTTGAATTCATCGACACGATCGATCTGATGCTCTCGAAATTCAGTCGCTCGACTGAATTTGTGTTGAATTTGTGTCGAATTTGTGTCGGATCGAGGCTCCGTTTGACGATCTATTTGTAGAGGCCAGTCGGTGCCGCGTCACTCGCGGTCATCTCGCGGAGCGAGATGCCTCCCGGGGACGGCCGGTAATACGACGGCCGTCTCCACTTTTCAATTTCCACTTGACTTTCCCGAAAAGTATGCTACAATTGAGTAGTTGACCGAATTCTGGGAGAGATTGAAATGAACACTCGCTACGTTGTCTATTACCGAGTTTCGGACCAGAAACAAGGCCGATCTGGGCTTGGACTCAAAGCCCAGGAGGCCATATACGTTACCTTTCTGCGCGTCTATCCTGGCGAAACGGTCGGCGAATACACTGAGGTCGAGACTGGGAAATCGTTCAAAAAGAGTCTCCGACGGCCTGAATTGACGAAGGCTGTGGAGCACGCCAAGGCTGCCAAGGCGACTCTTGTGATCGCCAAAATCGACCGCCTGGCCCGGAATGTGGCCTTCATTTCGGCTCTCATGGAGAGCGGGCTGCCTTTCAAGTGCTGCGACATGCCTGAAGCCGACAAGTTCACGATCCACATTCTGGCCGCCTTAGCCCAGCGCGAAGGGGAGATGATCTCCGAGCGGACGAGCGCCGCGCTGCAAGTCCTGAAAGAACGCGGCGTGAAGCTGGGTTCCGCCCGTCCGGGCCACTGGGAAGGAACCACCAAGACGGGTGAATCCATGGCAAAAAGGCGGGATTTGGGCCTCGAAAAGGCCCAATTTACCTCCCGAATAGCCGTTCAAGAGGAGATGTCGCGACAGTACGAGCCGTTGGTCCCGTGGATTCGGGACATGCGGGAAGCCGGCCTCACCCTTCAATTGATCGTCGATCAGTTGAATGGGAAGGGGTGTCGGACCAGGCGCGATCGGCCGTGGAATGTGACGACTCTCCGCCGGGTAATTCTCAAGTTCCTGGGCCAGGATTACCTCGGCCAATTGACCTCAAAACTGAACCCTTGCGCAATCGTAGGAGGCTGAAATGGCGGCTAAATTGAAGCTGTGTTTAGATGGTGGACAAGGGAAGTGCATCGTGGAAGGCACTGGGGATGTCACAAATGTTAAGATTTTGAGTGTCGATTCACCTGGTACACATCCGCAATGTATCACTGTTGTAATTCAACTGATGTCTCCAGCAGAGTGCGTCGCCAGTGAAAAATTGCGATTGGCAGCGATTGCACGAAAAATGTCGAGGGATCTTGGTACTGCAAAATGTCAGATGACTCTAGCCACTTCGGGATTTGATCAAAAAGAGGCTTTTCAGGCCACTGAAAACATTCTGAAGCAACAAGCTGAGAGGGCTGGAGGCTAAATCATGCCAGCATCTCGGTCTGTAATAGATTCTGACGGCGGTGAATACGCAAGCGTCACGGAAGCTGGCTTCGCAGTGTGGGTGCGACCAAGCACTATGCACGCGGCTGTGCAAGCTACTCGGCGCGGGAGATACTATACAATTGAAGGGTTACAATGGGCCTATGCCGGCGAGGTTCCGGAGGACTGGCCAACGAGTGTTGACCAGTACGAAGTGGGGTCATGCCCAGCGGATTGGTGTGGTTACTGTCCACACCGCGACCAAAAAGAGGATTGATCTGTGCCAGCAAAGAAGCCTGTAGTGCGTTCTGATGGTAAAGAATACCCGAGCATTTCGGCGGCTGCACGGGATATGTCCGTGCATCAGACGACAGTGCATGCGGCTGTACAACACACGCTACACAGATTGTATCGGACTGCTGGCGGCTATCAATGGGCGTATACCGATGAGATTTCCGAAGTTTGGCCGGAGAAACCAACACAACGCGAGAAACCTGTTGTTAATTCTAATGGCGCAGAGTTTACAAGTATGGCGGAAGCGGCGCGTAGCACAACCGCGCAAGCAGGCTCAATTTTTGCGGCTGCAATGGGTACGCGACGTGGGTTGTATCGGACTGCTGGCGGCCTTCAATGGGCTTGTGCTGGTGAGGTTCCTGAAGTCTGGCCGGTGAAGCATATACGGCCGAAAGCGTTGCTGATTGGCCCAATTTACCCGATTGACCCGATTTACCCACCTGAATTCACTGAAAAGCAGTGGAGGATTATCCCTATTTTGGAAGGTTTTGAGGTTTCAACTCTTCGCGAGGTGCGAGAGATTGGGGCTAAATCTCTGTTGCCGAGAGTGAACCAGCAAGGCATATCGCTGGTGAGGATCAATGATCATTTCTACAGTATTGTCTTCTTGATGATGCTGACTTTTATAGGCCCGAAGCCGTATGGCTACATCGTCAAGATGCGCGATGAGGATGGCCCCGAAGTGCTGTTCAACTTGTACTACACACCCCGAAAACCACGCACTATGCAGGAAAAGAATGACTGAGAAATGCGAAGAGAGACAACGACGCCCGCGCCGTGACGACGATGACCGAGACTACGGCCGCCCTCGCCCACCGCAGATCGAGACTGTGTACATTTTTGCGTTCACGTTTGTCAGGCCAGAGCTGCCCGAAGTCTATGGTGACCGATTCTGGCCTGGCAATGTCGTGTCCACGTCGGATGGCCCATACAAGGTCATTGAGGTCTACTGGATTACGGCTCACAAGGCTCGGGTGCTTTTGCGGCCAGTTCTGGAGAAAAAGGAGTCTAAAGTTGATCGGCAAATGAAGGTCAAAAAGATTCAACAGCCGAAGAAATTCAATGTGAAGGGCACGCAAACTTCTCGCAACTCGCATAGAGACTCGCATAGAGACCCGCGCGGCACTAGAATCAAGGATAAAGAAGACAAATGACAGAACAAATAGAACAAGCAGAGCAAGCAGAACAAATAGAACAAATTGGACCGCCGTCGTCTGAGGAAGTTGATGCTGTGATAGCTGAGTTTGTTGCCATGGCGACCACCGCCAGATACCAGGGTTCCGATGAGAGACCATTCTGGGCCGCTATCGCCTGTATCGAATGGGCGTCTGGTCGCTCGTCAACGGTCAATTACACCTCGTGTTATGTGTCCTGTGCAATCAGGAGTGCCAAGGCTGCCAAGGCTGCCAAGGCTGCCAAGGCTGCCAAGGCTGCCAAGGCTGCCAAGGCTGCCAAGGCTGCCAAGGTTGCCAAAGGCTGCCAAGGCTGCCAAGGCTGCCAAGGCTGCCAAGGCTGCCAAGGCTGCTGCTGCCAAGGCTGCCAAGGCTGCCAAGGCTGCTGACAAGGCTGCTGACAAGGCTGACAAGGCTGCTGCTGACAAGGCTGCTGCTGACAAGGCTGCTGCTGACAAGGCTGCTGCTGACAAGGCTGCTGCTGACAAGGCTGCTGCTGACAAGGCTGCTGCTGACAAGGCTGCTGCTGACAAGGCTGCGGATGCCTTCATTCCAGAACAATGGGCCCGAGGGGACCTGGCGCTTCCGGGAGAGGGTATGGTCGTTGCTAGTTTTGTTCACCGAGATTTCGAGGACGACAAAGTTCGGGCTCGTTGGTCTGATATGAGATTACCCTTGACTCAGCAACTCGCGACGCCAGAATCGAGGTGCTTAATGACAGAACAAGAAGAACAAATTCAGCAAGTTTGGCTTGCTTTGTTTGTCACCCAATTTGTGAAGGATCGTTTGGCTACTCAACCGGACTTTGCGATTGAGGAATTGATCGATTTTGTCACCAAAGAAGCCAACGCTGCGTCGGTTTCGCTGCCGCCTGAAAAGATCGACGCTGTGATCGAAATCTTTCGGTCAAAGGCAGATGTCGCCGCGCATCAAGGCGCGAGCACTGAGCCGTTTTGGGCTGTGATTGCGGCCATTGAATGGGCTTTCGGCTGCCTGTCGACGGCAGAATGGATTCCGGACTATTTGTGGAGCACAAACGACGAAGTGTTCTACACGTTTGATAGAGTGAGGCCACGAAGGCTTGATCCGGCCACGCAGGCTACGGACGCCGTATTTGAAAAAGATTATGGGGACTCCGATACCCACCAGAGTTAAACTATCATCGTGACTGGCCGCCGGCCGGACTGTCCGAATACTCGACACTACAATCCCCGCGACTACGGCGTGACGCTTGAAGGTTTTGCGCCTTGGTGCCCACTGAAAGATAAGGATTAACAATGCCTGAGATTTGTTATTTGTTCAAGAAATTCCGCAGCGCCACGCTTGGCATCATCGTCAAAGCGAATGACATCATCGCGGAATACCAAGCGCAGGGGTTTTGTTTGACTTTGCGGCAGATTTACTATCAGATGATCACCCGTGATTTGTTTCCAGAGTCGTGGATCGATTTGGTGTATAACGCGAAGCATGGGCTACCGCCGGGCACGAAGAATACTCTGAAGAATTACAAGCGGCTCGGTGACATTCTAAATGACGGTCGCCTCGCTGGCTTGATTGATTGGGAAGCCATTGAGGATCGGACCCGCGCGTTGCAGTCTAATCCTCACTGGAGTTCTCCGGGTCAGATAGTCAGAGCGTGTGCGCGGGGGTTCCGATTTGACTTATGGTCAGATCAGGACCATTACTGTGAAGTTTGGATCGAAAAAGAGGCCCTCGCGGGTGTCATCGAGGGTATTTGCACCGAACTCGATGTGCCATTTTTCGCGTGCAAAGGCTACACTTCGCAGAGTGAGATGTGGGTCGCCGCGCAGCGTCTTATTAAGAAAGAAAACGCCGGTAAAGAAACGATCATTTTTCATCTTGGCGATCATGATCCGAGCGGGATTGACATGACGCGCGATATCACGGATCGGCTGGAGTTGTTTGAGTCTACTGTGGAGGTTCGCCGGATCGCTCTCTCCATGAGTCAGATCGACGAGTTTAACCCGCCTCCGAACCCTGCCAAAACTACGGACGCCCGCTTTGAGAAGTATTGTGCCGTGTATGGCGACGATTCGTGGGAGTTGGATGCCCTGGAGCCCAAGGCGCTGGTCGATTTGATCCGGAATGAAGTCGGACGGGTCCGCGATGAAGTACGCTGGGACGCTCAGGTCGAGCGCCAGGAAGAAGCGCAGGAAGAACTTCAATTCGTTGCCAAGCAATGGAACCGTGTGGTCCGGGGGCTCCGCGAGGAAGATGAGGATAAAGAATGACGCTCCGAAAACTGATGGATGATTTTCTTTGCGTGCTTAGTGACGCCCAGAGACACCGGCCTGAGAAATCAAAGCAGGTCGGCGATGAGTTGGAGTGGGTGATCTATGAGCGTAAAGTGATGTTTCGGGTTATCAACGCTGTGCGCTTGCAGCGAGAGAGGCCACAAGTTACGATCGAAGAGGTGCGCCGGGTCGAGAGATGCGCTGTTGGTCATGTTGATTACAGTCAGAAATTCGCACTTTACTGTGCCGAATTGGCTTTGGGGGCGTAATGGACGAACAGGATATTAAACAGGATATTATTAACGAGCTACTGAAGGTCTGCGCTGCTTGCGGACTTCAGGCGTACCGAATGTGTCTAGTTGGAAATCCAGCATTGGCTGTGCGTGATTATCTTCAGCGCATCACTTCGCCACGACCAGGTGACATGGTGCTGGAGATTACCAACCGATCCGCGCCACCGATAGACAGTATCGGTCGCTTGATTTCAGTTGGAATGGAGAACCCGCCTCCCGAGGTGCTATCGCACATTGAGGAGGAGTACACTGAGGAGGAGCGGGCAGAATCTTATCCTACGTATCAGAAAAAGGTGTGGAAGATACGGACGCTTGATGGTCGTGAGCTTCATTGGTGGAATGCCGACTTCATTGTGATTTCAGATGGGACGGAGTGATCGTCGTTTACTTAACTGACGTGCATCGAAACGCCGGCAAGGCTAAGCTTGGCGTGTTGGCGGTGGCTGATGCCCTTGGTGTCAAATGTGATTTTTACCCCATCTGGCAGGCTTGGCTTATTTTCATTGACCGGAGTGATCGGACCGCGTTCTTGGACCTGGCCCGGGAGGAAGCTGAGAGTGCCTAACAAGACTTGTCCACAGTGTAATGCAGCACATGGCGCTCGTAAACTGGTGTGCGATTGCGGCCACGACTTTGGCTGTCAACGCACTGGCAAGGAAGCTGTCAAGTCTGGCGATGCTCCGCATCCGCTCTATCCGGAGCCCGGAGGCTGGGTTCTCGATAAGATGAAGGGGATGCCTGATATCAATCCGCCCGAACCGCTGCCACACGGACTGGTTGATGCTGCGACTGTAAAGGAATGCGTGGCGTATGACGGGCTTGGTTACACGATTTACACGTTCATTCCGGCAGAGCGAATTTCGGACCCTGAGTTGCGCCGGCTGTGGCGGGAGGCCCGCACGGCGATGCAGAAGGTGACAGACTATCTCGAAGAGGTTGACTACTGATGCGAACCTATCTTAGCATCGATTTGGACTTCTGGTGTGATGAGTCTTCGCCGGAAGCGGCCACCCGCTTTTTTCGGAGACTCTTTCGATTTTGGTCGGGGCCGATTATGGTCGCCCTGCATCACCACCATCTTCTTCGCCATATCAATAGCGTCAAAGGACTCGATGCTGTCACTACTATTGACTACCACTCTGACCTTATGGATGAACTTGACGATGAATTGGAACTTGAAGAGGGTAACTGGGCGAATTTTGTCAATTTCCAGGGGCAGGGGGCGTTTACTTGGCGGTATCCAGGCGGGGAGTGCTTGATGTTGGATACTGGCTACTGTCATAGGGAGATGAATCCATTTGAAGAACGTTGCACAGGCTGGTTACGCACGAGGATGAAGCAAGGGCTTGCCCGCATTCCGTGGCAGAGCATTCGGGCAGTTGGTGTTTGTCTTAGTCCGGACTGGCTAGTTGACAATCAGAAGGCTGTGATCTATCCGATTGATGCTCTCGGTCTCTATGAGTGGGCAGGGCGGTGGTGGGCTATTAACAGTCTCAAGGCTTGTAATGGTCTTCCGGATTACGCTCTCGCGAATATGGCGGCTGGCACTGGAATTTTCAAACCTCGCTTGACTTTTCCGAGACGTGTGATATGATTGAGTAGAGTCAGAAAGAATCAAACACTGGAGAATGAGCATGTGGATTTACATCTGTCTTGGCTTCTGGGCCGGAGTCGTTTTTGCTTTAACAGGTTACAGCTTGGACGATTATGTAGGTCGAGTTTGCGAGGCATACTGTCCGAAGCAGCTTGCTGTGAATCGACCGCCGACTGTGATGGTCCAACCTACTGATGTCATTGCGGCCATATTCGAGCGACCGTGGTGGGAGGGTGGCTCTGCACCTCGGTAAGTGGCGTGTATTGTGGCGCGTCAAAAGAACGTTTAAGAAACGAGACACATGTCGAGAGGGAACACGGATTCAGTGTTGCTGTTAAGACGTGCAAAGATGTGTATAGTGTGAAACAACCCAGAAATGGAGCCAAAAGTGAATCATCGCGGTAGTATTGTCCATAATGTAGTCGCCCTCCCTGTTGATGATCAGGTAGTTGGCGTCCATGTGGCATCATGGCTTCAAGTTCTGCCTGCGATTAAAGATATGGTTTTGCCAGTGGCCCCAGACAGTTATGCTCGGCATATTATTCGATTACCAGATAGTGTAGTGGTTGTTGAGGTGGAAGCCCGCATGTCTGTCTATCCACGCAATCTCCTGCTTTCGCAAGTGAGAGAAGTAGCCCGTGACACACTTTTAGGGATACTGGAGAAAGACAATGTGATGCCGACGCGGGCCGCCTATGCCGAAGGATTGGAGGCTTTGACCCAACGAATTACCCAAAAGATGCGACAGCGTGGCGTGGAGATTACTTGACGTGGTCGCACCTGCGTACATTTTCGATTGAGGAGCAACGATGAATACAAGAGAAGAATGGTTTACCGCCTTGACTGATAAGCTACGGCCGCTGTTTGCGGCAATTGATTATCCGTTACCGGAGAAGATTCGCACATCCTGCGGCTTCCCGTCAAAAGGCGCTCTTGCCAAGAAGCGGAAACGGGTTGGCGAAGCTTGGTCATCTGAGGCTAGTGAAGACCAGCACTTCGAGACGTTTGTGTCTCCAATGGTTTCTGATCCGGTCGAGGTTGCTGCAATTCAGGTCCATGAACTCTGCCACTGTGCAGTCGGCTTAGCGTGCAAACACAGGAAGCCTTTTACTACGGTCGCTAGGGCTATTGGTCTTGAAGGCAAAATGACAGCGACCGAAGTCGGTGAGGAATTGAAGATTGAGTTGGAGGAGTTTGTTGAAGAGCTTGGCTTGTATCCTCATGCGAAATTGGTTCATAGTAGCAGTCCAAAAAAGCAGGGCACCCGGATGATTCTTGTGAAATGTCCGCAGATGGAGTGTGGTTACCAGGTACGTACAACGAGGAGATGGCTTGAGATCGGTGTGCCGACTTGCCCGTGTGGCGAGAAGATGGTCGCTGATTTTCCTGACGAGGAGGATGACGATGACGATGGCGAGTAGACAGGCAACGAAAACGTTTATCCGTCCGGAAGGCCATGTTTGTCATGTTAGTACCGGGATTCACGACCTCCTTACGTTTGGCACAGGCGAGCTTAGTGACAACGGCTTTTGGGAATTTCCGTGTGGTGATTGTGCGAGAGACCACGAGATTCAATTCCCTGAATGTGGTTATTGCTGGCCGCACACACTTGAACAACTTGAGGAGATGGATTTACAGGATGATAAAACCGAGACCGATTAAACTGATTGAGGCTGACAAGATTCGCTTCCAGGAGAAGGTGGACCGGCGCGGCTCAAATGAATGTTGGGAGTGGATTGCTGGGCGTCTACTAAGAGGTTACGGTAAGTTTCGCATCGGTGATTTTACGTATCGCGCGCATCGCGTCGCATTTGTTATCATTAACGGTGATACCAAATTGCAGGTTTTACATCATTGTAACAATCCACCTTGTTGTAATCCGAAACATCTATATGCGGGTACTCAGAAAGATAACATTCAGCAGTGTGTTGCTGAAGGCCGATATATTTGCGGGGATTTTCACGGTGAAAAGAATAATTCTGCTGAATTGACTGAATCTGATATTCACGAGATTCGCAGGCTTTATGCTGGAGGTTGGCTTCAGTGTGAAATTGCTGAAGAATACGGTGTTCACCAATCTGGTATTTCGAGAATTTGCAGCGGTAAGCAGTGGAAACACATTTGAGATTTTCATTTGACTTTCTCGTTTTACGTGGTATGCTTGAATAGAGTTAAGACAGGATAGCCCAATTGGTAGAGGCAGAGTAGGATGTAAAGTGCAGGTTCGAGTCCTGCTCCTGTCACTTGATTTGGATTACTAACCGGGAGATTTACGCTATGCTGATGATTCAGAATCCAGGAGAGGCACCGGTGGAGGGGTTCACTTTACTTGGTGTTAGTACCACAAGGGGTTGCGGTGTTGAGGGCACCATTGGTCAGTTTGGTAGTGGCACCAAACATGCAATTAACGTCCTGTTGAGGGCTGGCTTGAAAGTCGTGGTCTACTGTGGCCGGACCCGGATGGAGTTTTTGACCCGCGCCGACACTGTAAACGATGGTCTTGTTGACCAGTCTGTGCAGCGTGTCTACGTGCAGTTTAGTGGAACCAGCACGAAGAAAGTGGACCTTGGGTGGGTGTTGGATTTCGGAGCCATTGATTGGACCGAACTCGGTATGGCTCTCCGTGAATTCGTCTCGAATGCCATCGACCGAACTCTGCGGGAGGAAGTCGGGCAATTCGAGGCCGCGATTCGAGAAGGCCGCCTCGCTGTCCGGAAAGTGCCTGACACTGAAGTTCGCGCCAAGTCTGGTTACACCAGAGTTTTCGTTACGACCAATGCTGAGATTGGCCGCTACATGGAGGAGTTACCGAAGCGTTTTCTTCACTTCTCGGATCGACCTGGTGACGTGAAGCAGCGACTACTGCCGAAGGCCAACCGCAATCTCACCGAGAAGAAGACGGCGATGGTGTACCGCGAAGGCGTGTTTGTCCGTGAGTTGGCTGAGCAACAAGCGGCATCGCTTTATGACTACAACTTTTTGTCAGGCGAGATTCAACTTGATGAGAGTCGCAACAGTAGCGAGTACGCTGTGCGAGCCTCTTGTGCTCTTGCTTGGAAGACGGCCGGGGCCAATGATTTGGTTTCGGTATTCCGAAGCTTGACGGCGATGGAGGACACTTTTGAGGCCGCTTTGGACTCGCACTACCTGTGTCCAACCTACGAAACGCCAAAACCCGAGTGCCAGCAAAATTGGCAGAAGGCGTGGGAAGCTGTGGCCGGCGAGTCGGTTATGTGTGAGCCGACCGCGCAGCAGGCAATGCTTGTTGCGCGGAAGGGCAAGTCAGTGAAGACCGTTAAATCGAGTGGTTGGGTGCAGGCTGCCCAGCGATTTGGAATCGAGACTTCGGCTGAGGTGTTGACTAAATCGGAAGTACAGGGCCGCGAGTCATGCCCGGTGACGTCGGCCGCGCAGCAGGCTGTCGAAACGGTTTGGAGTTGGGTTGTGTCGCTTGGTATGACCGGCGGCCGTAAGTTGCCTGATGTGGCGTGTTACCACGATCTCACTAATGCCGGAGTGGACACGATAGGCTACTATCGCGATGACACAGTTCATATTCGCGAAGACATTGCTTCCGGCGAGAACAAATACCTGTTGAAGGTCGCCCTTGAGGAAGTGGTTCACCACGTTACACAAGCTGGCGACAACAGCCGAGACATACAAAACTTCCTTATTGACATGGTGACTGAGATTGCTGCATGATTGGGTATCACTACACAACGTGGGAAGTTTACCAGAAGACTAGAGAAACGTGGCATGATTGATATAAACTTCGTTGAGTTGATTCGGGCTAAGAAACAAGAGCAGGATTACCTGTTGCGTGTGCTCGGATTGTGGGCCGCTGCTGAGGCCCAGGGAATTGATTCAAGTGAGGGAGGTTCATTTGGACTGGATACTCGGCTTCTGACGCCGAAATAGAAGGTTGAGTGGCAGCAGCACAATGATCGTTTTGTTGAACGAGACGTGACCGGCCGAAACTATACAACTACTTCTGTGATTCGGAGGACCGGTTTGTTATTCTTTACCCTATGTTGGAGGCTGTGCATCGTGAAAGTTTTACTTGAAGCACGGATCAGGGAGCGATGGTGCCCAATTCGGATTGCCTGTGAATTTCCAAGTATTCGCGCCGCTCTTGATTCACTGCCGATATTTGCTCAGCAGCAAAAGACTGATGCCGATGATGTTCGCATGAGAGTGCTGCGAACGGAAGAGAAGCTGCACGCTGCTGAGGAAGCAATTATTGCTTACCATATTGAGCGAATCAAATATGAATAGGCCGACGATCCCCCCGGAGGTAATGATGCGTTCAGACCGCGAAAGGTTGGAAGGTTTGCGAGTTGCGCTTGCTCGTGTAGCACAGGTGGCTGGTGTGCAGACCGGTGACAAACCTGTGCTTAACAAGCCAATCAATGCGGTGCGTGAGATGGCGATGGATGATTGTGGCTGGAGTGCTCTCGCTGCTCTGATTTGTGAGGAGATTGGTTGGATTAAGCATGAGTTGGAGAGGTGCCAGAAAGAGCGCGATGGCTAGTAACACAATTCTTGAGCACTGGCGCGCACCGTTTCATCGGGAGAGGAAGTCCAAAGCGGATTTACATGGGCGTGGCGTCGGTAGCGTCTGTGGTGACGAGATTGATTTGTACTTGTTCGTTGAGAGTGGGGTGATCCAGGACGCCTTCTTTGATGGCGATGCCTGCACGATTTGTTTTGGGATGGCTTCGCTTGTGACACAGCATATCGTCGGCCGGTCAATTGCGGAGGTCAAGAAGTTGACCGAGACCGATGTCTTTCAACTCGCACCCGATGTCGAGATTCCTAAGACTCGACACGGTTGTGCTCTGGTTGCTCTCAAGGCTCTTCAGACCGCTGTTGCTTGAGCTATTTGACTAAGGATTGGTCGATGACTTGGGCTCTCTTGCCCAAGCTTGAGTTGTTCCGGTGCTTCTTTTTGAAACGCACGCATTTGGGTCCAGAGGCTAAGTGTGCGCTGAAGCATCGTCTTGTTGACTTCTAGGGCTCTGGCTCGCGTTGTGTGTCAATTATGTACTGCCTGGCTGGAATGCGGCCGTCGGCGCACAACATTGCCAGGGTCAAGCCTAGGTTGCCACAGCGGGTCTCTGTACGGATGCGCCCTGTCCGGGCCCGAAGGTTTCGTGGGATAATTCCTGAATGAGGTATTCGGGTACATCTTGTGGATGGCTCTGGCTGTCTTCAGGGTGTTGAAGCCGGCGGAGGTGGCAAACTTGGGCGAGATACTCTTTTAGGGCATGGTAATGCACTCCGTGGAAGGGTAGAATGTAGGCGATCTTCAGCTTTTGACGCGGCATAATAGGGCTTTTACAAGTAGATTATCAATTGGGCGGTTGTTCCGACAAGAAATCCGGGAATTTCGGGGATTTCAGGATGGAAAAGCACGGGAAAACCGAGTATTATAGTGGAGGGAGGTCGCCGCGCATGGCCCACGAATTAGAGCGTGTAAACGCTGAGGATGATCCACGACGGTGCCGTGAGTCCACCCGAACGGGGCAGTGCTGGAATGTCGCCAATGAAGGCTCTGATCGCTGCTTGGCGTGCTCGAAGACTGATCTTGTTGAGGCGGACCGTCGATCTTACCTTTTGACGGACCCGCGCTTCCAGTCTCGATTGGCTGAGTTGGCTGAGGCGGATGAGATTAAGTGTCTTCGGAATGAGGTGGCGATCGCGCGGATACTGATTGAAGAACGGCTGAACAAGATCGATAGCGACCAGGATTTGTACACTGCGACTGGAGCGATCAATTCACTCTTGTTGACGGTCGAGAAGTTGGTCAGCAGGTCTCATATTCTTGAACAGAACCTTGGTCAACTGTATCATCGATCCACGGTCTTACAGTTGATGCAAGCTGTTGTTGAAGTTATCGACGATGAAGTACGACCCCTTCCTGGAGGCGTAGAGGTAATTGATCGGATTACTCGACGCATTTATGCGTCTGCTCTTGCTGCTCGAAATGAAGAGCACGCCCGAGGCGTGAAGCTGTTGAAAGATGACATTTAGTAAGAGTTCGTCGGTGACTCAACAACGTTCGATTCGATGTTTGAAACCTGTTTGGTGTCGCTGCGGTCGAGTAGCTATTTATGATGATCGTTGTGAGGATTGTTGGGCTGAAGACCAAGCACGTTACGACGGTCGAATAACTCGACGTGCGAAAATCGAGGGCACTGGTTATGGCGCGAAAAACATCCAACATCGTACTTGATATGAATGTAGTGAAACCAGGTGATGTGATTGGTTTTTCTGGTGAAAGCTGGGTTAGCACTGCGATCAATATCGGTACATACGGTATTCCGTTCTTTGGCATCAGTCATATCGGCATCATGGCGAAAGACCCTAGTGGGCGTTTGCTGTTGTTTGAGTCGTCTGAGAATGATATTCCGTGCGCGATTTCTGGCAAGAAGTTTGTGGGCACACAAGCACACGTTTTGGAAGACGTGTTGAAGATTTACGGAGGAAAAGTATACCATTATCCTCTCTACCGGCCTCTTTATCCGAATGAAGACGAGCGACTGACACAGTTCTTGATGGAGACGATTCATACGCCCTACGATTTGATGGGCGCATTTCGTTCGACGGGTGTGGGTATCTCGTGGATTGAGTCGCTGTTTCGATCTCAAGACTTGAGCATGATTTTCTGTTCTGAGTGGGTTGCCTCAGCATTTTCAATGATTGGTGTCTTTCCAACGAGCAATGCAAGTCGCTGGAATCCCAATAGGTTGATTCGGCATTTCCGTTGGAATGATGTTCTTTTCAGACCCCGGAGGTTCAAATGAAACAATTGCTCGTAGCGTTAGTGTTGTGTTTTTCGCTTGCTGGATGCGAGGGCGATTTTAATCAGTCGATTTTTGTTCAACCTGCGAAACCTGTCCAACCTGTGAAACCTGTGAAACCTGTGAAACCTGTGAAACCTGTAGTCAATAAGGAATGGCCGATTGTTAACATTCCGATGGCATTGAGGCAGGAAAATTGGTTCGGGGATCAACGAGAAGGATCGTGTGTACACGCTACGATGATTAGTTTGTTACGTTGGCAGGGACGCTATAATAAAGCGAACAAGTGGCGGCAAACGTATGCTAATGGTGAGTGGCCAACAGGATTGGCTTCTAAGTTTGATCGGGAAGGTGTTCGTTATGCCTATACCGATAAGGGAGACGTGGCATTTTTGGAGTGGGCTTGTCGAACACGGCGAGGTTGTGGAATTACTATCATGGGCGGGGCTCACATGGTTGCTCTTGTTCATCTTGATGCTAATTGGGCTTGTCTACTCGATAATAATGACGTCTCCAAATACAAGTGGGTTCCGCGTAGGATGCTGATTGCTGAATGGAAAGCTAGCCATGGGTGGGCAGTCGTGCCAATTTACACTCCAGCGGCACCGCTACCCCAGTAAGGCAACTACTCGCAGTCCATCAAATAACCCTTTACAAAGAGAGGTAGAGAACCATGAGACGATTTTTGCTCGCGTTGTGCGTACTGTGCATGGTCTCCGTGGTCACAACTTGTTTTGCCGATAAGGTGAATGGTGTGTTGGCCGAGGAGAGAATCATTAACTTGCCGAACGATCAAGGCAAGTGGTACATTAGCGTGGTTGGTGACACCAGAAACGCTCAGTATCAAACAATTCTGAAGTGGTTCCGTCAGGACCCTGCTTTGCGAAAGTTGAAGAGTCAAGTTCGCTTTTGCCCTGTTACGTTAAATTCGACTATCTTCAAGACTCGGTATGCGACGAATGTTGGGGGTTTGCCAACTGTACGATTACAAAATAGTCAAGGTGTTGTGATTTACGAGGCCGCCGGCAAGAATTTGCCGTTTACGGCGAAGGGATTTTACGGCGCTATGGCCAATAGTGTGTTAAAAGCGCAAGGTCGTCCGATTCTGCCGTGGCGTCGAAATCGTGTGGGTCCTGGTCCTGCTGGTCCATGTCCACAACCCAATCCTGTACCTGCACCTTATGAGGTTCCTGATCCTGTGCCGCAACCGATTGATAATGGCAACGAACCTGAATTCGAGCTTGAGCCTGAGCCTGTTCAATCGAGTATGCCGCCGCTTTGGTTGATGCTGACTGTGTTGGTTGTTTCGGTTGGTGGCGGTGTTTTTGTCGAGTGGAAGGCGACTTACGCCAAGATGTAACCCGCAGGGTGCGGCGAACTTTGGTAAGGCTGCCATACCCATACCGTTCACTTTTTCTGCAAACAAGAGGTATTAAACTATGATGTTGTCTTTGAACACTCTTCTGATTCTTGGGTTGATCGGCATTGTCGGTTTCCTTGGAGCCAAGTGGTTCTTTAAGAAAGATACAGAGATTGAGGATCGCCGGCGCGGCGCTGCGAAGCTGGCTGCCAGCTTGAAGGCGTATGGCCTGGAGAAGATTCCCGATTTTCTGATCGACTATTCTGTCGGCGACTATTCTGGTATGGCCATGAAGATGAAGCAACTCGCTGAGATGTTCGTTGCCGGCGAATCTGTCGTCTTTGCGGAATTTGACGCGGTGTATGAGCGAGTGCTGACTGAAAAGTTGAGGACCGAAGCCGGTCGTGCTCTTGTCGCCTCGAAGCTGGTTGATGCCAAGAAGGTTACCGACACTAGTGTTGTGGCTTCAGCCCCCGGGCCGGCTACCCTGTAACCGAGACCCCTGTACCGTGCCCTAGTTTTGGCTAGGGCCGGTTCTCAAAGCATTCTCTAATGAGAGTGCTTCGAGAATCGCCGAAGAAGGCACAGACCGCGGGGAGATTGATGTGAGATTACTTCTGGCGTCAGCGTGTGTGGTAGCGTTTCTCTTGTGCTTTTCTGGGTGTGGACCGGTCCCTTCGACGCCATCCGTTGATCGCCCCGCGATTTATGCTTTCTTTGCGCCTGGGTGCTCGGGTTGTGTGAAAGACAAAGTACGTGTCGATCAGCTTGAGCGTGCAGGCTATCCAATTCAACGTGTTGACATCACGATTCATGTCAAGTGGCGGCAAAAGTACCGTGTTAATGCGGTACCTTTTTATCTTGTTGTTTGCCACGGGAAGATTGTGTTGCGAACACATGATTTGAACCTTGTGATTCGGACCATACGGAATGGCTGTTCGGTTCAAACCCAAGCGGCGATGCCGCAATTGTCCCGAGACTGAAGAGGGGTTGCCAGTGCAATTACCTTCGTCGGCGACGATGTATGAAGGGGAGGGAAATGGATTGTGGAAGGCGGTATCGGTAGCGTGTGGTACGTTACTCGAATTGATGTTTCGTTATGTCATCTTGAATGTGCCTGGTAAGCCGCTACCGCAATTGGAACGTCTTTATGCCCGTTTGGGTGAGATTATCAAACTTTGTAAGCAGAATGAGAAGGGATCATCTAATGTCAGACCCTCTGAAAGTGAAAGTGCCAGCCCCAGCGGTCGATAAAAACAAGTACCCAATCACTAGGATTACAATTGAGTATCCTAGTGGAGAGACGCAAAGCACGGACTTTCTTACCGGTAGCTGCGCGGAGCGCGAGTTTACGTTGCCGGATGGCATTCAGTTGGAACAATGCGCCGTTTACGCTGGAGTAAGTTCGGTAGCTGGAAAACTGGACCCAGCGGTAGAGCGGCTTGTGATTCAAGAACCCGAACCCGAACCCGAGCCCGAGCCCGAACCCGAGCCCGAGCCCGAGCCCGAGCCCGAGCCCGGATCGGTCACCACAGACTTCGCCTTTGACATGTGACTCTATGAGCGATAAGATCGCAGACATTTGGCAGATGATAGGGGAGGGGCTTGAAACCAGAAATCTGGTAACGTGCTCACGGTGGTCTGTTAAGCGACGAGTGATGGGCGCACCCTTCCCAGGTCAGTATGGTTGGAAGTACCATCCTTGGGTTAAAGAAATTCTGGATTCGCAAGCCTCGTTTAATTACGCGATGAAGGCTGCCCAAATGGGCATTACCGAGGTGGCGATCAATCGGGCTTTGTTTGTAATTGATCGACTTCACAGGGATGTGTTGTATGTGTTGCCAACGGCATTGAATGCAAGTGACTTCAGCAAAGCTCGTTTTAATGTGGCTCTGAAGTTGAGTGGTTATTTGAATGATTTGTTCACAGAGACGGATACTGTGAATTTGAAGATAGCTGGCGCGAACAATCTCTATATCAGAGGATCACGAGGAGATAGTAATCTAAAGTCCGTACCGGTGTCTGATTTGATACTGGATGAAGTGGACGAGATGGAGCAGAAAGCGTACTTGTTGGCGTTGGAGCGTTTGTCCGGTCAACTCGAAAAACATGTCTGGGCGATTTCGACTCCTACGATTCCGAACTTTGGGATACATAAGGTTTATCAAGGCTCAACGCAAGAACATTTCATTTTCAAATGTCCACATTGTGGTAAGCGGACTGAGTTTATTTGGCCTGACTGTATCGAGATTGTTGGTGAAACTGTCTATGATCCGCGTTGCAAGGATTCTTTTCTGAAGTGCAAGGAGTGCAAGCGCAAACTGGAGCACGAGGCGAAACTTGATTTTCTTCGAGATGCAACTTGGGAGGTGACAAATCCGGCGGCTGATTCTGAGAGACGTGGCTTTAATATCAGTCAGTTGTACAGCTACACTGTGACGCCAGGAGAGTTGGTAGTTGCGTACCACCGCAGTTTCGGGGACGAGGCAGCCGCAAAAGAATTTAGCAACTCGAAGTTGGGTTTGCCTTTTCTGGGCGAGGGGGCGCAGATTACGGACGATATGTTGGATCGGTGTTTGAAGAATTATACAATCAATGATCCGAGACCAGAAGTAGGCGGAAAACGTTTGATTACGTTGGGGGCTGATCAAGGAAAGACGGGTTATATCAGCGTATGCGAGTGGCTGTTGCCGGAGTATGATAGAGACATCAATGCTGTTGCCATTTGCAAGTTGCTTTGGTTCGGGAAGTTTGGCGAGGAGGATTGGGGCATCTTAGACGAATTGATGCGGGAGTGGCAAGTTCTTGCTGCTGTAGTAGACGCGGACCCGAATATCAATGAGGCTCGACGATTTTCAAGACGTTTTTGGGGCTATGTTTGGCTGACTCGTTATCGAAAAGGATTGACGGCAAGGGAAATGACGATAGCTGAGGGGGATAACGCCCCTATCGCTCAAGTTGATCGGTCGAATTGGTTGTCGTGTTTGCTTGGTCGTTTCAAGGTGCAGCCACCGCGAATTATGCTCCCACGGGATATTACGTTGGATTATCGGGAACACTTGAAAAATGTGGTGCGAACTTACGAGAAGGACGAGTTTGGCAACCCTAAATTGATGTATGTATCAACTGGTCCCGACCATTACATGCATTCGTTGACGTATGCTGAAGTCGCACTTCCGTTGGCAGCAGCCATCACAGAGAATCAGGATATCACGAGATTGGTGTAGGCCGTGGCAAATAAAATTAAGATAATCGATACTAGGCACCCTGCGGTGTATGTGGGCCAGACAGATTGGGGACTCTGGCGTGCGACTTACGCAGGTGGTCTTGAATTTCGTGATACCTATTTGAAACAATACTCGGCACGCGAAGAGACTAAAGAGTTCAATGAGCGAAAAGAAATCACACCAGTCCCGACATTTGCTAAAGCCGCACTAAATGACATTCGCAATGCGATTTTCCAGCGGATGCGTGATATTCTTCGGCGCGGCGGAAGTGAGTCGTATCAGCGGGCTATCAATGGACTGAATGATGGCGTTGACCGTCGCGGTTCCACAATGAATGCCTTTCTCGGCATGAAAGTATTGACTGATTTGTTGGTGATGGGTCGCGTAGGTGTTTATGTTGATGCACCGATTACTTCTGATGCCTCAACGCTTGCTGAGGCACCCAACACACAGCCGTATCTTTATCAGTATGCTGTTGAAGACATTTTGAATTGGAAGATGGCGGGACCGGATAAGCTGTCGCAGTTTCAAGCTATTTTGCTTCGTGACACGACATTGGAGTTCGATCAGCAAACGCTTCTCCCATCAACGACTGGGCAACGTTACCGTCTTATGTGGATTGATGCGGATACTGGTAATGTAATGCTTCAGTTTCACGATTTGGAAGGACTTCAGATTGGTCCGGATGGGCTTCCGGCGACAGAGCCAATTATGCTAGAGTTGAAGCAAATTCCATTTGTGATGCTCGATTTTGAAGACAGTTTGCTCAAGGATGTTTGTTATTATCAGATCGCGCTGTTGAATCTAGTGTCGAGCGATGTGAATTATGCCATGAGAGCAAATTTCACGTTTTTGGTCGAGCAACGCGATCTTCGGGCATCAGGCGCGCATTTGAAACGGGTTGCGACGGAAGAAGGCACCGCTAGTGCTGGCGGTCAAGGCGCGGCTGATGAAGATATCAAGGTTGGAGCAATGCATGGTCGGGCGTATGACATGGGAGCGAATCCACCTGCGTTTATCAATCCTTCAGCCGAACCATTGAGGGCTTCACTTGCTCTTCAGGCGAAGTTGGAAGCGGATATTCGGAAGCTGATTAACCTTGCTGTGTCAAATATCAATACAGAGAAGGCAGACGCTCCGACTGATAATCAAGGTCTTGAAGCCGGGCTATCTTATATTGGTCTTGTGTTGGAGAATGCTGAACGGCAGATTGCTACATATTGGGCAGCGTATGAGGAGCGTGATCCGAAACGAAGAGACGTAGCAACAGTCAAGTATCCGGATCGGTACAGCTTGAAGACGGATGTTGATCGCGTGAAAGAGGCGGGCGATTTGTCAAACCTTATGTATGCTGTACCGGGTCGCACAGTTAAGAAAGAACTTGGCAAGTTGATTGTGACTGGACTGCTGGCTGGAAAAGTTGATCTCGTTACTCTTGAGAAGATTGGGAAAGAGATTGACACTGCTGAGTATACTACTAGTGATCCCACCACAATTATTGAGGCGAAGAACGCAGGGCTTGTTGGTGATCGAACAGCTTCTCAGGCGATTGGCTTCTCTGGGGAGGAATACAAACGAGCCCGCGAGGATCATGTTGCTAGGATCAAACGTATTGCTGAATCGCAAGGTGTAACGACACCAGAGGGAACAAGTCCAGCGGCACGCGGAGTACCTGATCTCGCTGCGGATACGGAAGCCGGCAAGGGAGAAAAGGAATTGAGTCGGGAAACGGATTTAGAAGCAACAACTACTTCTCGCGTGCGCGGAGAAGGTCATACTACAAAGAAATCATAGAGGAGGATTCTCATGGAGATAACAAAAGAAACTGTTCATGATTTGTGGCATGGTCACGTTGTTGTTGGGACTTCACGAGTCAAAATTGTTGGTTTTACTCTTGGGACACAAGCATTGAAAGGAATTTTGCTTGTTACACCCGGCCCGCTTGCTCCTACTCCTAATACTGATCCAATCTGGATCGGGGGCATCGGTGTTACTGCTGATTCTGCGTCTGAAACAGGTGGCATGTGGTTGTTGCCCGGGGACAGTCTTTTTATTCCGATGGCTGAAGTATCGAAACTCTACGCGGTTTCAACTGCGGTTAGCCAAGACCTCGCGTGGATGGTGATGTAAAATGTCATATTTCTATCATTCTGGCGGCGGTGGCGGCGGGGCGACTGGTCCGACTGGTCCGACTGGTCCGACTGGTTCGACTGGTTCGACTGGTTCGACTGGTCCGACTGGGGCGGATGGTGTCACAGGTGTAACTGGGTCGACTGGCGCAGGTGCCACAGGTGCGACTGGTCCGACCGGGGCGGATGGCGTCACGGGCGTCACGGGTGTCACGGGCGTAACTGGTCCGCAAGGCGACCCCGGTGATTTGTCTTGGAAGGAACCTGTTCGTGTTCATGCTCAGGGTAATGTTGATCTCGCCACTGCTCTGGAGAACGGTGATACACTTGATGGTGTGGTGCTTGCTACAGGTGATCTTGTGCTTTGCGATCAACAGACAACAAGTACCCAGGATGGTGTGTATGTTGTTCCTGCTTCTGGTGCCGCTGCTCGTGATGCGGATTGGCCCATTGGTGCTGGGGCTGCGAATTGGGTGGTTTTTGTTGGAGAAGGCACCGATGCTGATCTCGCGTTTGTCTGTACAAATGATAGTGGCGGTGATGTGATTAACACCGATGATTTGGTGTTTGCTCAGTTGGCTAATGCCGGCCCGACTGGCCCGACTGGCCCGACTGGCCCGACTGGCCCGACTGGTGTCACAGGTGTTACGGGTGCAACGGGCACAGGTGGATTACCGTCACAGCCCGGTAGTGACGGTGATTATATTCTCCGTATCTCAGGTGGCGGGGCAACGGGAGTATGGGTTATTCCTACGTAAGGTGTTAGATGACATACCAAAAATCACTTGTTGTCGAAAATGACACTATTCAATCGCTTCCGGCGGGTGATATGGCGAGTCTTGGGGACTTTCCGGATTGGGAAACGGATAGTCTTGCTTGGGTGCAGACTCGACAAGCTCTCTGTGCGCGTGTAGAATCTAATCGTGCGCAAACAAATCAAATTGCCGCAACATTTGGGAGTCTCAGTGCTGATTTAAGCAAGTGGTGGGGCGGCGTCTTGGCTTCAAACGGAATGATTTACGGAATCCCATTTGACAGTACAGAAGTGTTGAAGATTGATCCGACTTCTGATACTCCGAGTACGTTTGGAAGTCTCAGTGGTACAGGGAAGTGGTGGGGCGGTGTTTTGGCTCCAAACGGAATGATTTATGGGATTCCGCGAGACAGTACAACAGTCTTGAAGATCGATCCGACTACAGATACTCCAAGCACATTCGGAAGTCTTAGTGGTACTCTCAAATGGCACGGCGGCGTCTTGGCTCCAAATGGAATGATTTATGGGATTCCGCGAGACAGTATAACAGTCTTGAAGATTGATCCGACTACAGATACTCCAAGCACATTTGGGAGTCTCAGTAGTGATACTGGCAAGTGGGCCGGCGGTGTCTTGGCTCCAAATGGAATGATTTATGGGATTCCGCGAGACAGTACAACAGTCTTGAAGATTGATCCGACTACAGATACTCCAAGCACATTTGGGAGTCTTAGTGGAAGTGCTAAATGGTTTGGCGGTGTCTTGGCTCCAAACGGAATGATTTACGGGATTCCGTATAGCAGTACCACAGTGTTGAAGATCGATCCGACTAATGATACTGTGAGCACATTTGGGAGTCTCAGTGGAAGTGCTAAATGGTTTGGCGGTGTCTTGGCTCCGAATGGAATGATCTACGGGATTCCGTATAATGATACCACAGTGTTGAAGATTGACCCGACTAATGATACAGTGAGTACATTTGGGAGTCTCAGTAGTGACACTGCCAAGTGGTGCGGCGGTGTCTTGGCTCAGAACGGAATGATCTATGGAATTTCGCATGGTAATACTGAAGTGTCGAAGATTGGTGGCGGCTTTGATGATGTGCCGCTTGATTTCTGCCTCTCGCGGCATTTCAACAAGTTCTAGGAGACGATGATGCAAGTCTACAAACTTACTTCTACTGAGCGCCAAGCAATTGAGGCTTTGAGTGCTTCTCGCTTGAATGTTTTGATGGTGGTTTGTGATGTGGGTGATGGGATTGGTTGTGTCGTTGACTATGTTGATCTCAGTGACCCAATATACGCAGATTACCGAGCATTGCTTGGGGAGACTTTGGACGCTGAATGTATTGTTGAGTGGGCTCCTGAGTCGTTTGTGTAGAGGAGTATTTGATGACATACCAAAAACCACTTGTTGTCAAAGATGACACTATTCAATCGCTTCCGGCGGGTGATATGGCGAGTCTTGGGGACTTTCCGGATTGGGAAACGGATAGTCTTGCTTGGGTGCAGACTCGACAAGCTCTCTGTGCGCGTATTGGGGCTCGCCGTGCGCAAACAAATCAAATTGCCGCGACTTTTGGGAGTCTTGGCGGGGATTTTAATAAATGGGCTGGTGGCGTCTTAGCTTCAAATGGAATGATCTACGGGATGCCGTGGAATGATACCGCAGTGTTGAAGATTGATCCGACTTCTGATACTCCAAGTACGTTTGGGAGTCTCAGTGGTCAATGGTTTGGTGGCGTCTTGGCTTCAAACGGAATGATTTATGGAATTCCTAGCGATAGCACCGCAGTGTTGAAGATTGATCCGACTTCTGATACTCCGAGTACATTCGGCAGTCTCAGTGGGTCTTCCAAATGGCATGGCGGTGTCTTGGCTCTGAATGGGATGATTTATGGGATTCCGTATTTTAGTACCTCGGTGTTGAAGATTGATCCGACTTCTGATACTCCGAGCACGTTCGGTAGTCTCAGTGGGACTGCCAAATGGCGTGGCGGTGTCTTGGCTCCGAATGGGATGATCTACGGGATTCCGTATAACAGTGACACAGTGTTGAAGATTGATCCGACTGGCGATACAACGAGTACGTTTGGGAGTTTGGGTGCCGGTGGGTCTAAATGGGTCGGTGGTGTCTTGGCTCCGAATGGAATGATTTACGGGATTCCGTATAGCAGTACCACAGTGTTGAAGATCGATCCGACTAATGATACTGTGAGTACATTCGGAAGTCTTAGTAGTGACACGAACAAGTGGCACGGCGGTGTCTTGGCTCCAAACGGAATGATTTACGGAATTCCGTATAATAGCACCACAGTGTTGAAGATTGATTCGATCAACGATACTCCGAGTACGTTCGGTAGTCTTAGTAGTGATACTGGCAAGTGGATCGGTGGCGTCTTGGCTTCGAATGGAATGATCTACGGGATTTCGCAGAATAACGCTGAAGTGTTGAAGATTGGCGGCGGTTTTGACGATGTGCCGCTTGATTTTTGTCTCTCGCGGCATTTCAACAAGTATTAGGAAGCCAATAGGTGGGTTTGAATGCCTTTGGCTGAGTGGGCGTTTGTTTCAAAAGGCGGGAAACAATGAAGAAGTTTCGATTGCATGTTGTTGCGTTGCCCCATACGCAAACGAGTTTGCGACACTCGGCTTGTGCATTCACGATTAAGGTACTTCGATTTTGTCGTATGATGGCGAGCCTTGGACATGATGTCTTTCACTACGGCGCTGAAGGCAGCGAGGTTCAGGATTTCACTGCTGAGGATATTCCAGTCATATCGGCGGTTGAGCAAGAAACGTATTTCGGACCTTTTGATCCAAACAAGCTGTATGACTGTGATTTCTCGCCCGAGGCACCTTATTGGAAGGCGTTGAATGAGCGGTCGGCGGTCGAGATTAACAAGCGTAAACAACCGGGAGACATTGTTTGTATTATCATGGGGCGATCAAACTTGCCTCTTGCGAAGTTGATTCCGGACTTACCGCTTGTTGAGTTTGGTATTGGTTACAATGGCCCATTCTCGAATTTTCGTGTGTATGAGTCGTATGCTCACATGCACAAGATTTGGGGCGCTGAGAAAGGTTACGATCCTGATGCCAGCTACTACGAAGTGGTGATTCCGAATTACTACGACCCAAGCGAGTATCCGTTCAAGCATGAGAAAGAAGACTACTTTTTGTATCTTGGACGATTGGTGTCACGAAAGGGAATTGTTATTGCGATCGAGACATGCCAACGTATTGGTGCAAAGCTGGTACTTGCTGGACAGGGCTGCACGAAAGTCGAAGGGAATGCGATTCACTGTGCTGATGGCAGCATTTACAAAGGGGATAATTTGGTGCATGTTGGCTGCGTGGTTGGCGAAGAGCGTGCTAAGCTTCTTCAGAATGCGAGAGCCGTTATTGCACCGACGATTTTCACTGAGCCTTTCTGCGGTGTGGCTGTTGAGGCTCAATTGTCCGGAACACCGGTGATTACTGCTCCGCACGGTGCTTTTTCTGAGACTGTGGAGCATGGGCGAACTGGTTTCCGCTGCCATACATTGGACCATTTTGTTTGGGCCGCGAAACATGTTCACGAACTTGATCCACGATACATTCATCAACGGGCTGTGGCAAACTACAGTATGGATCGGGTGAGGTGGATGTATCAGGAATACTTCGAGATGATTGATGACCTTCGGCGCGAAGGGTGGTACGAGATACACGAGGATCGACAGAATCTCGATTGGCTTCGTCGATACTAGTGGGTGACTCATGGTACTTGATGGAGATTATTATCTCAAAGTCTCCGGTAACGGTGCAACTGCGAGATGGTGATTGTTTATTACTGTTTATTTATGCTAGGAGACTCAAATGGGATTGATTTCTGACTTCCTTGACGCATCGGTTGGCATCGACCATAATTCACCAATTGACCCATTGGATAGGCGCGCATACCGCGAACTTCAGGCGCTCGAAGATAAGGGCGCTTTTGCGTTGCCCGCGTCTTTGCAGGCCGCCGATGAACTTCAGTCGATTGCTATTTATGTACCCACTGTTTCTGGTGGTACCTTTACGCTGGAGTTCGTTTTGGCTAGCGATGAGACTTTTACGACGGCTGGTATCGCCCATGATGCCAATGCCGCAACGATTGAGGGCGCGATTGATACTGCTGCGACGGCAGCTAGTATCGCGGGTTGGACCAATGGTGACATTTCTGTTGCTGGTGGTCCCCTGACTACGACTCCGGTGACATTGACCTTTGACGGCACTTCTGTTAAGGAACAGAATCACGATTTGGTCGTGATGGATGATGGTAGCCTTACGGGTGGCGGTTCAGGCGGCGCGATTACTACGACAACTGAAGGACAATCGGATCGACTTGGCTATGGCATCTTGACGCAGTATGGCATTCTTGTCGGCACTGTTCCTGCGGAAGATGTTGTGCCAACGGCATTGGTTGTTGCTGCGTTACCGGGGGAGCGACGACTTAGTGCTGAAACAATCAAAGCGATTGCGCTTGAAATTGCTGTTACTGAAGGCAATAATTCGGCAATTTATGATGCGATTGTCGCAGCCGCCGGAGTGTAGTTTCAAGAGGTGAAATATGTCATTTAATACGACATACTATGGTCTACTCATTGAGGCGGACGAATACTTTGAAAGCCGCCTTCACGAGTGGGCATGGTCTAGTGCGTCTACAAGTGACAAAGAGAAAGCTTTGATTGAAGCTCGCCGTTTGATGGACGGATTGTGTTACAAGGGCTATAAGCACACCGTCTACGAAGTAATGGAGCAATGGGCAGAAAGCACGGAAATTGACGACGACAAACTCGCTGAGATTCGTGCTGCGGAATTAGCTCAATTGAATGAATTTCCGCGTGGCGCGGATGTGGAGATTCCTGAAGACATCCGTATTGCACAATACGAAATTGCGCACAGTCTTTTGGATAATAAGGACCCGCAGCTAGAATTGGAACTTCTGGCTGTTACGAGTGCAACATACGGAGGCGTCAAAACAGTGTACCAACGAGATCAGCTTCCACTGGAGCATCTTATCAATCTCATTCCGAATGCAGTCGCTTGGCGACGGCTTCGGCCATACTTACGTGACGGTGATGCAGTTAATTTGTCGAGGGTTTCGTAATGGCTCTTAAATGGATTGAAGGCTTTGAAGGATTTGGCGTTACGCCTGGTTCGGCTCCTCAGCCGACTGGTGTGCTTGCGCGTAAGTATACTGTGAATGGCGAGGCGAATATGGATATTGAGGAAGGCTGGTGGTCTGGTAGCTTTAGTTTGGAATTGAATAATGCCGGTGATTATCTTCATTCACCGACATTTAGCCTCACCCAGACAACTTACACAGGTTTTGCGGTGCAATTCTCGAATCTTGGAGCCTACAAGTTTTTTTCACTGTACAGTGCCGACCCCAATGAGTCCATCAATCTTCGTCTCCGGGCTGATGGAGAAATTGATGTTTATCGGGCTACAACGTTACTTGGAACGACATCAGGAGCCGCTATTGAGGTGGATGTATGGTTCTTTGTTGAACTCAAAATTTATGCCCATAATACCCTTGGTACCGTGAATGTTCGCATCAATGAGTCGAGTGTTTTGTCGCTTAGTGGACAGGATACGTCTGAGGGCAGCCTTCTTCATTCTTCTTGGCGACTTTGGGCACTCGGCAGTGGCGCGGTGAAGTTCGATCACTTACACTTTCTTGACGGGTCTGGCACCAAGAACAATAATTTTCTCGGATTAAAACAAGTCAGAACTATTCTTCCCGATGCAGTCGGCGACAGTGATGAATGGACACCGACAGCGGGCAATAATTACGAGTGTGTCGATGAGGATATCATTGATGATTTGACGAGTTATGTAGCGTCGGGTGTTTCAGGTCAGCAGGATTTGTATGGGTACCCTGACATTTCAGCAGCTATGTTGCCTGAAGGCATTGCTGGAGTACAGATCAATAATGATTGTCGGCGATACGGTAGTGTTGATTTTGATTTGCTTACATTTGCCAAAGGAGCGGGTCCGGCGGCCGTTGGCGGTGTAGCGTCGGTGGATCACGACGCTTTTCTAACAGAATCGAGTATTATGGAATCTGATGCTGATGGTGCAGATTGGACGCGCGTAAATTTCAACAGCACGCAGTTTGGTGTGAAGATCGGATAGAATCAATGGCATTGCTTTGGATGGATGGTTTTGACGGGATGAATACTGACGGCAATAATGCCGGTGAGTATATTCGTCGCCGTTACACAGCATACATGGATGATGTTTGGTTAGCTCAAGCGGGTCAACATGGTTTTGGAAAATCTCTTTATGGGCTGTCCAATGCTCTCTACACACCTCAGTGGCCGACTACTGACCGAACATTGTATATCGGGCTAGCATTCAAAGAGACCTCTTACCGTAGCGACTCGTGGATTTTTCAATTAACACAACCACCTGCTTCCGGTGTGGGTGGCGACCTGGGTACTGGAATTGGGCTCATGTACATGACTGATGAGCAAGAGATTCAAGTCCGTCGTGGTGCCACTGTTTTGTGGACGACTGCTACTGGTGGATCAGTCACATTTGGCCATTGGAACTGGTTGGAGTTCAAGATTTACTGTGATAACACCAACGGTGTGGTTGAGATTCGTCGTGGTGGAACAACCATTCTTTCAGAAACAGGAGACACTCAGGAAAATTCTGCTGTGAATTATCATGCTGGCCTCTTTATCAATAATTCACACTCCCGTGAGTTGTTTTGGGATAATCTCTATGTTTGCGATTCAACGGGCACAAAAAATAACGGCTTTCTCGGGCCATCTCGTGTCGTTACGATGTTGCCTGTAAGCGATGGTGACGAGTCGGATTGGACACCCCAAAGTGGCTTGGACCATTATGCAATGGTCGATGAGATGCCGCTCGTTGACTATAATGATTTTGTTGATTCAGTGGTTGTGGACGACAAGGACTTATGGGGATACGCTAATGTTGCGGATATTGGCGATACTATTCATGCGGTTCAAGTTATCACAGACGCACAATCAGTTGATGGAGCCGGTGTCTCTTTGAAGACGTTGACAAAAACTGGCGTGACAGAAACGGCCGATAGTGGTTTGCCTTTGAAGACTTCTTTTTTGGCACTTCCTCGTATCATGGAAGTTCAGCCTGGTGGCGCTGGTGATTGGACTGAGGCAGCGTTGAATGTGTACCAGTTTGGCGTGCAGCACGCAGGGGTGTAAGATGGCTCTTGTTTGGGTTGACGGTTTTGATAGCTATGGGGCAACCGAAGATAATCTTGTTGCACCTTCCGGCATTTTGGGTCGCAAGTATACTTGGAGTGGTAATTGGAGAGTAATTGCGCCCCGTGTCGCTGGAAATGGCCACGCTATCAATCGAGAAAGTGGTAGTATCACAACACCAACATTGACAACTGATGACACTTTGATTGTTGGGTTGGGATTGAGAGTCGAGGGCTGGTACGGTATCGGAAATGGCACTGTTTTTGGGTGGTTTCAAGGCGGCACTCGTCGATTGTACATGTACTATCGCATAGAAAATGGAGAAATGGAGATTTGGCAGGATAAAGCCGGAGGTGTTTATCTTGGCGGTATTCATGCGCGGTGGCGTTATTGGCAATACATCGAGATCAAGATTGACACAACGGCCGGTACACTTGATGCGCGCCTTAATGGAGCCACCATTTTGTCCTTGTCTGGAATTACATTTGATTCGATCAATGATGTGATCCGTTTGGGTAATCAAACACAACCACACTTTGATGACTTCTATGTGTGCGATGGGACAGGTTCTAAGAACAATAATTTTCTCGGCCCGCGTAAGGTCGTGTCGATTCGCCCGACTGCTGATGTTGGCGGCTTTCAAGATTGGACACCATCAACAGGATCAGATCATTACGCAATGGTCGATGAAGAGGAGTGTAATGACGACACAGACTATGTGTCTGAGACGGGCACTGATGAAACTGACTTGTTTGAGATGGATAATGTCTCATCGGTGTTGTCCGGAGTTGACGGCATGATGGTGTACGCAGATGCTCGTAAGGATGATGGTGATGTCAATTTGCGTCTACCAATTCGTTTGAGTGCGACAGTTGATGAGGGATCGTCAATTCTTGTTTCTGAAACGAGTTACACTGGAAAACATCGTATTAGTGAAGATAAGCCTGGTTCGGGCGACTGGACACCTTCTGATGTTGATTCGGCTCAGATCGGTGTGAAGGTTCCTGCTTAGTGAGGTGTTTAATGGCTCTTCTTTGGGTCGATGGTTTTGACAGCTATGGAACTGGTACTTCTCAAGTACCGGATGCTATACTTGGCTGGCGCTACCAAGGTGCTGCTATAGACTATAATCAGTTGAGTGATCCTCGTGTCGTGGGGAATGGCCGAGGTCTTAAAACTGATTACAGCAGTTGGACGCTTACGCCAAAGCTCACTGAGAACCGAACTTTGATTGTTGGTTTTGGTTTCTACTTACAACAAGGAGCTTCCAGCGGCCTGCTTCTCGAATTTTGGAATCGACAGAATCGTAGTGTTCATTTGAAACTTCGAGGATATGCAGGTGAGATTGACGTCTACGGCGGCCCCAGCGAATACCAAAATTATCTCGGTACAACTTCAGGTGCTCGTCTCGGATTTCAGAGATGGTCTTACATCGAAGTCAAAGTCTACTGTGACAGTGCCGCTGGGACTGTTGATATTCATGCTGACGGGCAAAGTGTCCTCTCTTTGAGTGGTGTCAACACACAGCGCATCTCGGAAAATTTCCATGATCGCATAGCTATTCTTCCGGATGTTGGCTCTAATTATGTCCATTTCATTGATGATTTTTACCTTTGTGATGGTTCAGGTACAGTTAATAATGATCTTCTTGGTCCGTGTAAAGTAGCGCCACTCAGGCCAGAAGCCGATGTAACTGGAGAGAAGGATTGGATACTATCATCAGGAACCGATCACTATGCACTGGTTGATGAAATTGAAGCCAATGAAGACACAGACTACGTAGAGTCGGATACTGTTGATGATCAAGATTTGTGGGAGTATGAAGATACTCCGACTGAGATTGGCACAATTCACGGTATTCAGATTTGTACGGATTGTCGAATCACGGACGCTGAAGTATTTGATTTGAAGATACCGGCTAAACTTGGCGCAACTACTAGTGAGGGTTCAGGGCAGCGGATTGGAAGCACACAATACTTGTCTGCTCTCCGTGTGATGGAGACGGACCCGGATACTAATCCGTGGACAGATGACAATTTGGATGACGCACAGTTTGGTGTGAAGGTAGCGTAACATGGCATTGCGAGTAACTCGTGAATATGCCGATGTTCTTGGAGCCGGTGAGGGGGAGGTAAGAGTCACTCGACAATACGTCGAGATGCTCACTTCTGGTTATCCGAAAGTTCGGGTCGCGCGACAATATGTGGAAGTGTTGGCTTCGCTTCCTGATGATGTTGTGCATGTGACTCGACAGTGTGTGGCTGTCTTGGGCGATAAGCCTATACCGACTAGCGAAGATGCTCTCATCTTGATTGATGAAGCTACAGGACGTATAACACTTAATCTGTCTTACTATGGCACGTTAGCTGAGGCGATCGAATACTTTGATAGTCGTCTCTATGAATGGGCATGGTCGGCCGCATCATCAGGAGACAAGGAAAGGGCTTTGATTGAAGCTCGTTGTTTGATGGACGGATTGTGTTACAAGGGCTATAAGCATACCGTCTACGAAGTAATGGAGCAATGGGCAGAAAGCACGGAAATTGACGATGACAAACTTGCTGAGATTCGCGCTGCTGAAAAGACTCAATTGAATGAATTTCCGCGTGGCGCGGATGTGGAGATTCCTGAAGACATTCTTATTGCGCAATACGAAATTGCGCACAGTCTTTTGGATAATAAGGACCCGCAGCTAGAATTGGAACTTCTGGCTGTTACGAGTGCAACATACGGAGGCGTCAAAACAATGTATCAACGAGATCAGTTTCCACTGGAGCATCTTATCAATCTCATTCCGAATGCAGTCGCTTGGCGACGGCTTCGGCCATACTTACGTGATGGAGATGCAATCAAGCTGTCGAGGGTTTCGTAAAGAATCCCCGTTTCGTCAGGCGTGACTTGGTGTTACGCTTTGCTTTACCAGCGGGCACAACTGCTGGGTGAATCCGCGAGGAACTGGCGTCTCGCATCAGGGTTCTTGACAACAATCGTCAGGTGGAGATTCAGAAATGAATAATTTGTACAATTTGTACCTGTCCCGAAGTCGTGTTGCTTGTTTTGATGGCGAGGGTGGCGATGCCGCTGCGGTTGCCGCTGTGGCCGCTGATAAGGCCGCCGCTGACAAGGCTGCTGCTGACAAGGCTGCTGCTGACAAGGTCGCCGCTGATAAGGCTGCTGCTGCTGCTGTTGCTGCTGCTGCTGGTAGTCCGGCCGGAACGACGTTCAATCAAGAGGATGTGAATCGTTTCCTTGCTGAGGATCGTCGCAAGCATCAAACAGCTTTGTCTCAAGTGGAGGCGAAGTTGCAAGAGGCTCTTAACGACAAGACCATGACTGAGGCAACGCGATCAGCTTTGGAGGAGAACCTGGCCGCAATCCAAGGCCAGTTGCGGACAAAAGAACAGCAATTGGCTCTGGAGAAAAAGCATTTGGAGGAAACACACACGGTTGAAACGGTTGAGTTGAAGAAGAAAGTGGTGTTCTGGGAGAGCCTGTATCGTGACAGCACGGTTGAACGTTCTTTGCAAGATGCCGCCGTTAAGAATGACGCTTTTAACTCTGATCAAATCGTCGTGATTCTGCGTCCTCAAACCAAGCTACTGGAAGTAGTTGATGAACAGTCCGGCAAACCGACTGGGAAGTATCGACCGATGGTTGAGATGAATGATGTCGATTCCAAGACGGGTGACCCGGTCACCATGGTCCGCACACCGGAGGAAGCGGTGAAGCGCATGAAAGAACTGCCTGAGACCTACGGTAACCTGTTCAAGTCAGGTGTCGTGAGTGGTATCGGAGCAGGCCAGGCTACCAGCGACGCGCTGGGAGGTGGTCGGGTTGATGTGCGGAAATTGTCTCCGCAGCAATACCGAGAACTCCGTGAGAAGAACCCTGAAGCTCTGGGGTTGCGGCCAAAGAAATAATTGGCTGTTACCAACTATTGGGGGCGGTACTCTGATTGAATGGACGTTATACGTCTAATGAAACCTTTATGGAGAATCGCAATGAATACTTTGTATTTGTGCAAGGCTCAAGTCGCTTGCTTCGCCAACGACAATGATGCCTTTATCCCAGAACAATGGGCCCAAGAGGGCCTGGCGATTATGGAAGAGAACATGGTCGCCGCTAATCTTGTTCATCGGGATTTCGAGAATGAAGTTGCGGACTTTGGCGATGTGGTCAACACTCGTCGGCCTGGTACTTTCCGGATCAGCCGGAAAAGGGACGGGACTACCTTGACTCAGCAAGACGCCAGCGCGACCAACGTGCAGGTGCCTCTGGATCAGTGGTTCTACACTTCGTTTGTTATCAAGGACGGTGAAGCCAGCAAGTCGTTCCAGGACTTGGTCGACATTTACCTTCGCCCCGGTATGCAAACCATCGCGCGGGCTGTGGATCGAGCCGTTCTTGGTCGTTGCCACAATTTCCTGCGGGCTCCGGCCAATCGTGTTGGTCGTCTCGAAAATCTCACCAGTGTCAATAGCAAGGACTTCTTGCTGGAAGCACGTGAGGTGCTGAACGTCAACAAAGCCCCAACTGATGGCCGCAGCCTGGTTCTGGCTCCGGCCAGCGAGACTGCGTTGCTCAAGAACGAAATGTTCTTGAAGGCCAACGAGCGTGGTGATGGTGGGACTGCCTTGGAGAACGCTGAACTCGGCCGTATCCTTGGTTTTGCGACCTACATGGACCAGAACGTGAATAGTCTGGCGGCTTCTGCGATGGTCGGACAGGTCATTACTGGTACGATCACCGACATTCAGCCTGCCGGTGAAGGTGGTGTACAGAATTGCACTTTGGCCGCGACTGTGATTGGTGAGTATGCCGTAGTGGCCGGCAACGATCAGCCGACCTACATCACTGCTCTGACCGGTGCTACCACGGATATCACTCTGAACGAGGTCAACAAGTACGCGACCGGGGCTGGCGATGTGGTCACGGTTTACCAGAAGTGTGATGTCAATGGCACCCAACAGGCTGGTTACAGTGAAGCGGTTGTGGTCGATGGTTGGACTGTTGCCCCCCAAATTGGCCAACTGGTCGCTTTTGGGTCTAGTGTGAGTCGTCGGACTTACACAGTCATCGAAAGTTGGCTGAGTGGCTCTGGCGAACAGTCGCTTATTCTGGATCGACCGCTTGAGGTCACCATCACTAATGCCGATCCTTGCTTTCCTGGCCCGGCTGGAGCGATGAATCTGGCTTTCCATCAGGATAGCCTGGCTCTCGTCACTCGTCCGCTTGCCGTTCCGAGTGGTGCGTTGGGCGTGATGAGCCATGTTGGTGCGTATAACAACATCGCCATGCGTGTGACGATGCAGTACGACATCCAGGAAGGTGGTACGGTGGTTAATCTTGACATCCTGGCCGGCGTTGCTGTTCTGGATGAAAATTTGGCCGTGGTTTTCCTCGGCTAAATCAAGTTGGTCAAGTGTTGTTTGAAACGGTTACCCTCCCGGATGGCTCCGGGAGGGTGGCCTTCTATCACGTTCGCATACTGGAGGCAAACATGGATTGGAATACGGCACTGTTGGTGATGAAACAGTACGGGCCTCTGGTCCTGGTTGTGTGTTTTCTGCTGTGGCAAGGTTGGGTGCGTGAGTGCCGGCTTACAAACCGTATCGATAAGTTGGAAGACGAACAGCGAAAGGTGCTTCTGCCACTTGTGAAAAAGTGCGCTCGGGTCATTACTCGAAACACTGGTATCATGCGTCGGTTGGAGCGAGTGTTGGATGAGCGCTGGGCTCGATCTGAAGAATAAAGGGTCGCACTGTGCAATCACATCAGTATTTTTTAAGTCGTCAAATGCAAATTGCATTGTACGCTTTGAAGCGGCAGTATGGTGGTCCTATCGTCATCTACCGATTGCTGAGTTCTGAAGTTGACTCGAAAACCGGGGAAGCTGTCGTTAGGACCCAAATCACCCGCGTGCGACGTGCTGCTGTTTTGCCGGCAGCGATGACTCGAAATGTTGTTCGCAACATCTCGGTAATATCGGCTGATAAACAGATGGTTCAAGGCGGGAGTTACGATACCAGTAAGCGGGTCTTTGTCATTGATAGACGGGATGCCCGATCTTTAACGTTGAGTCAGGACGATTGGCTCGTGTGGGATGGCCATAAGTACCAGTTCGAGAAGATTGAGGAATTGGAATTCCGAACTGGTTGGATCATCACAGGTAAAGTGCTTCTTGGTGAAACGGATTTGGAAGCCGGTCTACAGCAATCATTGGAAGTGTCCGATGATCTTGTTGTTGAAGAAGTCACAGTTGGGGAGGTGTAAGATGTCTGCGAACCCTAATTGGACACGCTGGATTTTCGCCTCGTTGGCGACTTACTTGAAAGAAGTCGCTACGGATAATGAAATCATAGCTCTCATAGAGGGCGTTGATGATCGTACCGATGAAATCATGGAAGCCACTGAGCATGTTGAGATTGCTATAACCGGGCCATTTTCCCGCGAAATGAGTCGCGACTACTATGAACTCAAGGTTGGAGTTCGTGTGTTGATTCAGGCTCGGATGGATAATCCGCCTAAGAATCGGTATTCACCGCAACGCATTGCTGGTGTCTACCACGAGGCAATGGACGCTGTAATTGCGGTCTATCGGTACGGAAATGACCCAGAGGATGACCAAACACTTTTAGGCTGTTTGTCGCCGGCAAAAGGTCGAAATGACGCACTGCGTGTGTTTCATTTTGGACAAATGACTCCGACAGATCGTTTACGCCAGTCGATGGTTGACTGCTGGTACGTGATGGAGTTGACAAGCAACGACTAGCCAAAAGAGGAGAAAATCTAATGGCCAGAATAGAATTGCGTGATTGTATTATTCGGTTCAAGGACGGGCTGAGCGGAACGGCTGCATTAACGGTATCCCCGCCTGTTGCAACCGACACTGATGTGGACATCGATACCATTGTTCTTAATTCAGTCGATCCGGACCTGGTGCCAGTTGGCGCTCGATTCAAGGTTGCTGGAGAGACTGTTCCGGTCTTTCATACGGTTACGGTTCGCACTCCGGCGGAGACGAGCCCGACGACCAATGTCGAGTTTACGCCTGAACTTGGGGCTGGGACGTATGTTGAGAATGGTGTTGTTACCTTCTACCCGCAGCAAATCGAGATCAAGATCGGTGATGGAAACATCACTTACACAGAAAACCGGACCTACGAGTACATGTTGGACCGGGGCGATCTCGACACGGTGCGAGAAGGCGATCAAGTGCCTCTC